>JGI24158J21664_10006763_pt1 | contig 15148 bp, 8 predicted proteins | sample Ectturendosymbi3_FD_21664 | JGI IMG/M metagenome (IMG submission 21664) | reverse complement strand
CAAACACAAACAGGCATGCAGGTTTTTTCAGCCGTTCTATTTGTGTCAGTTTTCAGTCGTGTCATAATTGAGAAAGCACTTTCGAAAATCACGAAAACGGAACACATCTTCAGTGCAAAGTCTCTAAATCAGCAATTGCCCGGTTACCTCTCCTGGTTGCGGGTTTACCCTTAAATTATCTCAAAATGCTTCCCTAGAACTTCCGTATGTTTTCCCGTTTTTGGCGCTGTAATGCTTCTTTAAATAAAAACTCTGTCGGAGGGATATTACTTGCAACCTCACAAGACACTGTGGTTTGCTCCCAGCTAGAATTGAACTTTCTATTTTTCTCTGATACTTCTCCTTTGACACTTATTTTTTGTTAAATTGCTTGACTAAATATTACTGCATTACTTCCACAATAAAGTTCTTCTAAGTAACTAGAAAATTAATTACAGAGTCTATGCTTGCAACAAAGATTAAAAATAAACGCATACCTTGCAGAGATGAGCACGGATCAGGACTGGATCGGACTGGATCAGGACTGAAGCCAATTTTGGTCGGACCAGGACTGGATCGGACTGCAATTTTTTTGAAAATTGGCGGACAGGACTGGATTGGACTGACAAAATTTTTCTTGTATTTATGTGATTATTCTGAACATATCAAAAATTAATTGTGATCCGATTTTACAGATTTGCTAAATGGGAGTGTATTGTGCCGTGAATGGCAAAAGCTCTGCTGAGACAATTTTGCAATTCGAACTGTGTTCACCTGTGTGAACATATAACGTTGAGTTCTAGCAGCCACTAAGCCAAGGTTGCCAGATTAGACTTTTTAAGGTCCAAATTTGCAAAATCTGGACCATTTCAATCACGTTTGGACCAAAAAAAAATTATTTGAACCTTTGGACCTTTCAAGCTTAAAGTTTGGACCTTTTTACGATTTTAATAAATAAGACTTTATAGTAAATAAACGCTGGGCATAATTCAGCAAAACTTGAAACATTTTAAAACTTGCCTTATTATGCCTGCTTGCGGAAAGATTGTGGCTGGTGTTAACTAGGCTGGTAGATTTCAGGCATTAGTGTAAATCAGTTCACAAATGATTTCCGTAAACTTCAAAATCATATAACCTTTTGTATTTCTAGTGATGGAGGACATGTGAACACTTAGAGATAAAATTTTAGTAAAACTTCAAAAAATAGCCTGTAGATTTACTTCCTTCAAATCCTTTTTACAGATTATTTATTACTTTATTCATTTGGACTTGCCGTACACAAGTTTTGTGTGTGTATAGTAACCATATACTGGTAGTGATTTTCGACATCGATTATGTTACTGGTCGGTTGTTATATAAATGTTATTATCTATATTTTTTAAGTTGCTATTTCTTAAGGCCAAAAAAATTGTAAATTTGGACCTAATTTGGACCAATATGTGAATACATTTGGACCTTTCTGCTGTAGAACATCTGGCAACCCTGTAGTAGGAACGTGAACATACAGTAGTTAGGTGGTTAGTGTCTATTACGTGCTGTGCAAGTGTTCCTTGATTCTGCTCTCACCATTTGCTTTGGCTCAAAGTGAAGTGATGGCACGTTTTCATGGGAATGCTTTGTGTATAGCCTACTACTAGTACTTTTGTAAATGTTTATGGTTTACTTTAGGGCAGTGGTTTTCAACCTGGGGGTTGTTTTCCTGTTTTCTGTAGGTTGCGAGAGCTCCTGGTAAATACGTTCATAAATTACTTCTATATATATTTTGTATTTCGTACATGGAACCACTTTTTGCTGTACCCAAAACAATCAATGGGATTACCTGGGAGTAGCGCAGTCAATAATTTTGTTCTGGAGGGGCTGATGTCAGTCATTAACGTTTTGCGTCCAACTGTTACTTTTAGTGTTCCTCCTGTTTATTTATCTAACAGTAACAGGTGAAAATTGATACAAAGCATCAACAAAAATCTGACAAACTTTATTTTGTGGGAGGCCATAGCCTCTTTGCTCACATTCTGACTGCACTACAGCCTACTGTTAACTGGCAAAAAGATAGCCTACTTTTTCATTAAAAGTTGTTTTGACTATGATTATTGATTATGACCATTTCAGTGCTGTTGCATTCGGCAACACACAAACAACTTCATGACCAAAGAATGTGCTGTGTTTGGAAATTACATATCTGATTGTGGTAGCTAACTTGGGAGTTATTTTAGTTTCAATTCTAGTGCTGTGGAATTATTTGTAGCATATATCATGGCAGAGGTCTTCTTCGCCGATGCTGCCATGTGCATGAATTTAATAGTTTTTGTTCAGCAGAGTGATATCCTACATGATTTTTTAGTCATTGAGATTTTTTATTGTGCAAACACAATCGCATTTCATATGCCTGACTAGAAAAATTCGTAAGGGGTTGATAGGTTAAATTGAGTTGGAAAATGAGTTGCTGCTTGAAATAGGTTGAACACCACTGGTTAGGGTTTGCGTTTAGGGTTTAGCTTCAGGGATTGTTTCGGTTTTAAGTTTTAGGTTCAGCTTTTAGGTTTAGGTTTTAGGTTTAAGTTTGGGTTAGGTTTTGGGTTAAGTTTTGGTTTTAGGTTTTGAGTTTAGGTTTTTGGTTTAGGTTTTTGGTTTAGGTTTTGGGTTAAGATTTTAGTTTAGATTTTAGTTTAGATTTTGGGTTTGGGTTTTGGGTTTGATTTTGGTTTTAGGGTTTTAGGTGATGTTACAAGGATCTTACGCTTATATTATATCGTCCTTGTCACTAGATCAATCCAACCAATCGGATTCTNCGAATGGCAAAATAACTCCAGCAGTGCTTTTTCCTGTAAAGGCAAAGTAGATACAGTCTTGTTAAATTTTTTGAAATTCTGAAAGGTTGTGTCTGTTTTTCCTCATGACGCAAGAGCACTGCTGGAACTATTTTGCCTGCAACCAATTGTATTTAGCTAAAGGCAAAATAGCTCCAGTAGTTTTTTTGCCTCATGAGGCAAAATAAAATACACGATTTTACATGGGCGGATCAGGACAGGATCGGACCGATGAATTTCAAAAATTTTACAGATCAGGATTGGATCGGATTCAAGTTTATCAGATCAGGACTGGACTCGGACTGAAAAATTTTACTGTCCGCTCATCTCTGATACCTTGTGGTCAAAGTACTACAGCGTTAGCCTAGCCAAGAGGTTAGCTATTACAATGTCATAAATTGTAAAAAGATATTGTTACCCCGTAATAGTTGCATATTGACCTGAACTTTAGTGACGTGTGATTTGGAAGGGCTGGGCTGTCTTGGTAATACAATGCCTTTATGACTTTGTGTAATATACGAGATAGAGAAATATTCGCGGGCAACACAAAAACTGTCCGCGGGCCGCATGCAGCCTGGTGTGCCAGTGTTTGGACCACACTGAATTAGGTAATTAATTAATTTGTTTACTTTGGATCATAACTTTTGAACCAGAAACGCTTGTAAGTTGATCAAAGGCTCAAAAGACTGGGACTCGAGCTTAGTTCGAATGAATACTTTGGCCTAGCAGTTGGGCCCTAGGTCAGGTAACATGAGCCAAAATGACCCAAAAACTACTCCACTTATGACGTCACTTGAAAAAATCCACAACTCCGAACCAAAATTTTTTTCGAGTGCAGACTAGAAGACTGGCTGATCTATTTGATCCCTTGAACAGCTCTCTAGCACAATTGGCAGAGGAGCTATGGCATTGGTGAGGCAACTGCCAACTGCTGGTTTTAGGCCGATTTCAAAGTGCAAATATATCGTACCCCATTTCTCAAAGTGTTGAAGAAATATAACAAAAAATTAACATTTCTTATTTTTATGGTCAGGAAACTCACCATTGTGAGTTCTAAAATGCAATCTGATTTATAATATACTAAATATACTAAGTAGTAACTTGTTCTTTTTTCTCGATTGTAACTACTGACTATAATTATTTGGTCAAGTTGATTTTCTTCATAATTCTATTAAATTTAAAACCCAGAGTTGCATGATGAACAGATCTTACCTGATTTGATACAAACATAAACCTTATTTCACATACATATTAACAGTTGTTTTTGCTTCAAATTCACCCATATGGTATTGTCTGATACATACTTCAGGTGGCATTATTTTTGTTTTGTCAAATATGTTACAGAAGCAGACCAATTGAGGTGTTTAACGCTAGGTTTTAATGAGTTGAACTTCAACACATCTGAACAAAACAAGTAAAGAAATGATAAATAACAACGAATAAATACAAGTCAAAAGACTACTTAACAGTTGAGTGTCACTTCACGACTGAGAAGCACAGAACATAACGGTAACACGTCAACTTCTAATCAGAACTAATCAGCGCCGCACCATCAATCACGAATCGCCGTTGCAGTGGGGCAAATTCCTCACAATCTCCACAACAAATAAAAGTAAGCAAAAGGGTAAATGCTTCCGGTTAAACCGTCCAATCCCCGTAATGGTCAGGGGGTCGTCGCTGTCGTGTTGAACATTGCAACATGGGTACAGGTGAATCATAGCTTGGTGCTGGCAAGCCGTCGTCAGACACTTCAGGTTCACCATCACGTGGTGCCGAGCCGGAATCATAGTCATCAGCTGCGTCATCGTCATGTGCTTGAGAAACCTCGAAATTTTCAAGGACAAGCGCTTCAGAAGAACGTTGGGTTTAGACTTCATGTGGTCTCGGGTAAGGAGCCAAGTCAGACGTTGACACAGTGCTCGCTTGTCGATCTCTGTGACGTATGACGGCGTGATGTCCATTAGCCTCAATCAGTTTGACAGGATCGCACAGCGCTTCTCCCTTGTTTCGCACAAAACGTCTCAGAAGCACAGTACCTGACGAGAGCAACCACGAAGGAAGCGCAGCACCTAACATGGCTTTGCGAGAGAAACGAAACAAAATGTTCATGCGGAGTTTCATTCGTCGAGAGGCACACGAAAGAACGGATTGCATGCAAAGCTTCCAACAGAACAGATTCCCACCTCTCTTCGGGAGGATGCGTTTACCATGCAACAAAAGCTTAATTGTCCTCCACACGGTTTGATTGACTTGTTCACACTGGCTGTTGCTTTGCGGGTGATAAGGAGACAAAGTATTGAACGCAATTCCACATTCTGTGAGAAAACTGAGTCTCTCGGTTGATGAATGGTGCTCTTCTATCACTGTGAATACAACTGGGAAAGCCTAGAAAACAGAAAAGTGAAGAGAGACAGTCCGTAACGGTGGACGAGGTCATATTTTTACAGGGAAACACAAAAGGAAAACGCGAGTACTCGTCGACGACAATTAATCGGTAAGGACGAGGCCCTCATACTGGACCTTTAAAGTCAACGCTCACTTGATCTCACAGGCGAATTGCTTTTATCAACGTTCCGGAAGCGGGCTGGAAGAATTGCGGCTTTACCTCTGCGCACGTTTTGCAGTTCCGACATATACCTTTCGTTTCTTCGCTCGAAAACTGTAGATTCCGTTGACGAATAAAGTGATACAATCTAGCATAGCCTGGGTGGCCGAGAGACTGGTGCAACACCTGCAATTTCGAACTGTTACTAGAGTGAGATGTTGCAAGGCAAACTCGTGAAAATGCATCAGGCGCAACATTTTCCACTATGGGCTGATGACGTATGTCATAACTGAATTGAGTCAATTCAAGCCTACATGAAAGGATTTTTGTGTTTTTGATCTTGCCTTTATGATGCTGATCGAACATGTAAAAGAAATAGCCTGTTGATCAGTAACCAGTGAAAAATGTCGTCCCTTCAAGTAATGCTGCCAACGGCGCACAGCTTCAATTATTGCACAGGCCTCTTTCTCTACGGCTGGATAACGTCTTTCACAAGATGTTAAAGTTGGGGATATAAATGCCACCGGCAGACCATCTTGCGACAGTATGGCCGCCAGGGCAAAATCTGATGCGTCGGTCTTTACTTCAAAAGGCAAGTCATCCGCTATAGCACCTAAACAAGCCTTGGCTAAATCGTCTTTTAATCTTTGGAAGGAATTCAAGGCGTCATCGTCGGGGGGGAAAGTGGAAAGCAAGTAGCAAAGGACTAGCCTTCTCAGAAAACTTAGATCCATTTTGATAGTACGAGAACATGCCCAAGACACGTTTGAGTTCTTTGGCAGTGGACGGTGCCAGGAGGTCTAGCAAGGGTTGCAGTCTTTGAGGGTCGGGTTTCACTTGGTTGTGGGAAATGCTATACCCAAGCATATCGAGAGTGGTCGTGCGGAACTTCGACTTTGTTTCATTCGAAGTGAGGTTGCACTCATCAGCGGCATCAAGTAAAAGTTTTCAATTCATGTCATGCTCTTCAAGGGTAGCCCCGGTAACTGTTATGTCATCTAGATAGGTGTAGACCTCTTTCAAGTTGAATCTTTTTATGAAATTATGAATACACCTCTGGAAAGCAGCATCTCTGTTAGTGACGCCAAACAGAAGTCGTTTATATTGAAATAAACAGCCGGAAGCGGTATATTGTTTCTCTTCTGGCAAAAGCGGTACTTGATGATAGGCAGAACGCAAATCTAATGAATTGTAATATTTGTCTTGTGCAACAGCATGTACAAGTTCCTCAATGTTAGGAAGGGGATAAGCGTCCAGTAACATAAAACAATTGATAATAGTAGAATAATCAATCACCAACCTTCGTTTTGTACCCTGAGTGACAATAAGGACTTGGGCCCTCCAAGGTGATCTGGCTGGTTCTGTGATGTCAGCTGCCAATAAACGTTTCACTTCCGATTGGATAAACTCGGAATCGTCACGACTGTAACGACGTGACTTGCAGGCAACAGCTTTGCACTCCGGCAACAGGAAAGCAAATAATCAAGGTCAGTCTAACTTAGCAGCAGCAACCGACAGTTGGGCGGACGTTATCGTCGAAGGTGTATCGATGGTTAACGGGTCTTCCAGTCTGTTCATCACAATAGTAACGGAGGTGTGTCGTTTCAAAACTTCTTGGCCAACAATTACATCAGAGCAAAGTTCGCACAGCACTTAGAATCATTGTACGAGCGTCCCAAAAGTTCTAATACACCTGTAACTTTGCCGATCGTATGCACTGAAACTTCGGAAGAAGCCATTCGTATTGATACGGTCTCTGTCTTAACAGGCAAGCTGTGGCGGCTAGCGATCTTGTTGTCAATGAAGTTCTCAGAAGCTCCAGAATCTATGAGAACTTCGACAGGTAAACCTTCCAGAGAACCTTTAATGACAGCTGACTTCAAACTCGGCAGAGCGCTGGCAAGAACAGGACGAGTTTCCGAAAACACTGCAGCAGTGGAGCTCTTGTTGGTAGATTGGTTTGAAGACTTGGTCCGACATACCCGCGAATAGTGACCTTGTTTTCCGCAAGCATGACAAATCGCTTGGCAAGCTGGACACATTGCACGGCTTTTGTGTTGATTTAAACCGTAGTAGCAGCAAGATTGATGCACGACTTCCTTATTGCGAGACGAAGAAGACTGAGTCCTCGCAGTAGCAACAGACAAACCATTGAGGGCAACGTCACAATTGCCAGGTGGTCCCTCAGGAGGGGCCGCTGAAGCTGCGGTCATTGTTTGACCAATGACTTGATTCATGTGTTGAGATTGCCGCTGGGCACGATCTAAGCTGTCGGCAAGCTCATATGCTTGAACTAGGGTGAGATTATCTTTTTCTAGCAGACATTGCCGAATAGACGACGATGACCAAAGGTTGTTGATAGAAGAATCCCGTGTCAATTCTTCACGGTACACAGCAGCCGAGATGTCATCAAATGAGCATTCTTTTGCAAGACCTTTAAGTGCCTGTAAAAATTCTGAAATAGATTCGGTCGGTGCCTGCCAACGGCTTACAAGCGAATGCCTTGCATAGACATTATTTTTCTTTATATAAACAGATTTTAATGTCTCCACAATTTATTCGTAGTCCACTGCCTTTTCAACATATAGAAAAACATCGAGGGGAAGACAGCTGATTATGATTCTTTTCTTGTTGATCTCAGGCTCACCTTCTTTACGATAATCGCGAAGGGACGCGATAAAGTCCTCCACAGTTCAAAACCAAAAATTGAAAATACGAGGTGCTTCAGGCTGCACCGACAATTCTTTCGGTCTGAGAACCAGTTTCTCGATTTCAGAAGAACAACTCATTGAATTGTTGCAGAAGCAGACCTATTGAGGCGTTTAACGCCAGGTTTTAATGAGTTGAACTTCAACACATCTGAACAAAACAAGTAAAGAAACATTAAATAACGAATAAATAAAAGTCAAAAGACCACTTAACAATTAGCGTCACTTCACGACTGAGAAGCACAGAACAAAACGGTAACATGTCAACTTTTAATCAGTGCCGCACCATCAATCATGAATTGCCGTTGTAGCGGGGCAAATTCCTCACAAAATAATCAGTTATGTGGTCATGACTAACCTTCAATACCGAGACCTTGTTCAAACTTCAAGACCAAAACTCGAGATTTCAAAATTTGCACATTTTGCTGAAATTCAGAAAATTATCGTCACCACTTTAGAGTTGAACTTTTTTCTAATTTTTGACATTTTTCTGATGTGTTTTGGTTGTTTCTTACGTGCAAATACAACAGAGAAAAAACTTGTTGAATTACAGAAGTTTTACAAAGCCCTTGCAATATTGTCAGTTTCAAGACAATAGGCTTACGAGACCTGAAACCTTCAAAACTAAGACCGAGACTTGCAAAAATGATCTCGAGACCAAGTCTCAAGACTTATTGTCAAATCAAAATAGTTGTTAAATTTATCGACTTACAAAAATTACCATCTTTTCATGGTTGTCCTTATGCTTGACATGCATGGTACAAGTAATTCAGCAGCAATGAAATTCTTCCCAACATCAACCTCATGTAGCACACAAGGTAAACGAGCACTAAACTATTTCTTTTGTGTCCATAGACAATAGCAGCATTAATGGAGCTAATTTCCACAAATCTCTTCATTGTCTTTGTTATTGATCTTGAAGAGACATAGTAGTAGCCACAGACTGATTTGCGCCATGGTCTTCAATAGTGCATAAATTCTGTTGAAGCATACTCATTCCTGGTCAATATCTTGCACTATGGCAGTGTACCATGTTTTGTTATACACAGCTGCAACATAATTTCCTTTCAAACATATGGGTTAGGGTTGACAATTAGCTGAAGTTTGTACTACCAAAGAATAAGGGCTAATGAGACTATTCCTTTCATTTTATTGTGTTTGACGAATTGGATGAAAGTGGTGGACGTTTTGTGTACTCTTGATAGCATAATATTGGTCAAATGAAGTTGCATTGCCTCCTGCAAATAGTTTTATTAGAAAAACTAACAAGATAAGCCTTTTCAGAATATTGGAATATAGTTTTGAAACACGTAACTGAACATGTGAATTTTATCAGGGCAAGAGCTTGTCTTTTCAGAGTTCCTTTTAAAGATGAATTGATTTATCTTCAATGTTAAGCAGTGCTTTATTCCAAGTTCAAATCTTGCAACTGTGACTTTTCTAAATTTTGGTGTGAGTTGGGTGAAGAGTTCTCTACGCTGTCGAAGCGCGCATTTGAAGTTATACCTTTTCAGGATACTTATCTGTGTGAGGCAAGGTTCTCCCTAAAACCGTAAAACAAAACAATGATCTCGATTCATTCCCAAAGATGACATGAGAATATCACTTTTAACCACTCTTCCCAGATTCTTAGATATTGTGTGTAGAAAACAAGCACAAAGGTATCTCTGAGTGAATGGCTGGTTGAAATTGTTTGTCATTTTTAAATAGAAGAAAAATTAAACATGGCTGGCTGTATATTCCTTCTTCCTAACGTTTTGCCCCTTGACTCAGTGATATGCTGGTTCGTATGAAACTGTTTTCAGAATTTCAACAGCCTAAGCAAACCACTTCTTAAAAGTATTCATGCTTGCTTGTAAGAGCATTTTATTAAAGTAGCATTTCAGATACTNACAATGTTTCGTACAGGCTTTACCCTAAAGTTTGGCATGACTTGACACACCAAAAGTTGGTGGGGGTAAAATAAATTTTTTGANTTTGTTAAAAGGTGAATGAGACAAAAAAGGTTAAGAACCACTGCTCTAGCACATATATTAATTATGAGTCAATATCCCCTTTAGTTATTAAAATGAAAAAAGTTTATCAAATGGGTAAATAAGCAAAGGTTTCCTAAAACCAAAAAAATCTACTCTATAGCTTTCAAATAAAGCAAGAATCAACTTGATACCAGTTGACCTTTTCGAGTTATGAGCAACTGAAATATAGTCACACATCAGCACCACACAAAAACTATGTCTAACTTGACCTTGATTTACATAAGGTCAAAGATCATAAGGAAAGTTCCAATGATTGATTTTTAATAAACACACCTTCTGACACATTCTTGCAAATTACCAGTTAAAAATAGTTGCGGATGAAAAAGATACACAAGGGTTTTCATGTCAGAGCACTAAATTTACAAAAAATGTATGTAAAATTTAAATGGGAACACTGCAAATTTCAATCAGGAATAACTTTACGAATACTGGTCCGATTACAAATGTTTCGAAATCAGAATGATGAGATCTCTCTGCTTATGAAATTTCATGGATTTTGCACACGGTCAGATCAGATATATAGCTCTGGATCACTTGACATGAATGGCCAAACATTATAGAAAACCATTATGAATTTTCTGTGTGGGCGAATAGCCGCTATAAATTGTTCAAATATATCTTCATAAACCGTGAAATTACCCGTGATACTGTTGTCAAAGTATACTGTTGTTTGGCGGCATGATACTGTTAAAACCCAGGTTTTTTTAAAAAAAACAACCCACCTGTTTTTTTGAAAAAACCTGTTATTGTTGTTTTAAAAAGAAACAAGATTTCGTTATTTTTTCAAAGAAAACAGTTTCTGAATTGTTTTTATTCCATCATGCAATATCACTATTTTCAGAATTACCCAATAATAACTTGTTATACCTATTATGGCATTCAAAATTGAGGGTAAAGCAATGTACCCATCTTTGATTTTGCAATGTGTTGTTGGTCAGTTCACTCTTAAATGGTAAGGCTTAGCAAGCATGTGCACAGCAAACAGAGAATAACCACTCCCACACAAACTCTACAGTTTCACGTCAAGTTTACGTGCATGCCCTGCTAGTTCAGCATCTACAGAGTATATTTTTTCAATATATGATTTGGTATACAAAAAGCGGAAGTGCTAAATAGCCTTATAATAAATACTACGGCCAAAGCAAACGATACAACTGACATCTTGCAAACGTTTCGATATCAACTGTTATCATCTTCTGTGCATAGCAATGATTTGGTATGTTCCAAAATCAGAAAAAAGTTTAGATGCAGAGAAAACAGAAAAATTGGTGAAAATAGAAAAAAGATTGTGTATAGCTGAAGAAGATAACCATTAAAATTTACTCAAACTGTTCAATTTATTCTTTTCTTTTTATCAAGTCCTTTAAATTTCGTCACTGTTTGTTTTGTTTGATTGAAAAAGTGTCCTGCTTATTTTATTTTTTACTTAGTAGATTTTTCAAAGGAAAACTAAAGAGTTTTTTTTGGTGGGTTTTATTGTTTTTTTTTAAGTGGGCATTTTTAAAAAACCCGGGTGGGTTTTTTTGGGTCGTTTTTTTTACAACAACCCTGTATCAAAGCACTTACATTGCACAAATTCACAGTCACTGCTGCAAGATCCTGATCCCTCCTAGGCGGACCAACTCAGAAGAACCATGCTTTTGAAAAGCTTATGAACCATAGTGTTTTGATTCTCATTCTAAGACCTAATATTACTTAACTCAGTCTAGGGCCACATTTTTAGACCATTTCCAATGAAACGTAAATTTATGTTCCCAAGAACTTTGGAAAGCAAAAATGTAAATTTACCTCCACTGACGAGAACAGTGAATTGCATACTTTTGATGTAGCATTATGTCTGCCTCTAACGTTAAGTGCTGCACATGCCCACTTGCACGAATTAATTATTCTTACATCAATAGCATACCAGGAATCTTCCTGTTAGCACCATACTATGCTTTTAGACACGTTGACTATTTTTCAGTTCTTGTTGTTAAAGGCTGTTGCTAGTTTGCTAGGGATTGTAAATATGAAACATGCTGCAACATAGAATGCAGCTGCACCTTTTAACATCAAAGCTATGCACGATCCAGTTTCACATTGTATCATAATATATTTGATGAAGACACATGGATATCTTTTGGATTTTTTTTTTGGTTTTGTTGTCCATCTGTGTTGTGCTATATGCTTGCACACACAGAGTAGATGAAGAGTATGCAGAAAGCAGAAAGTTTCAGAAAGCATATATCATTGCCTTTTTACTTGCAATGGGTAAGAGATGTGCATTATTATTTTCATGGTTGCTTTTGATTATCATTTGCTTGTATATATCTTATGCATGGTGGCAACTGAACAAAGAATCTTGTCTAGATTTTTGGAGCACAAATAATTTTAAATGTTGCACAAAAATATGGAAGTGATGAAAGCAAAACATGCTGAACATGGCCATGGGTGTTGTTAGAAGGATTTTTTACAGGGGAGACCAATATATAGTGGATTTTTCCAAGGGCAGCCAAAAGGATTTTTCCATGACAGGGGGCCAACAGTGTTGAATTTTTTTTTTACCTACTCAAAATGAAAAGAAGAATCTTTTTCCTAAAAATTTAATTAAAAAATAAAAAAAATTAAAATCCATGGGTGCTTTACCCCTCCGTACTTCCTTTCCAATGCCCATAAACATTGATGCAAGGATGATAAAACTATGTAATATTGTAAATGTTTTTGGTGAGTTATTAATTAATAGTTGGTATAGAGAGAGGTATCAGTCCAAAAGTTGGTGCATATACTCAACACTGTGAAAACCATAGTAATCAAGTGTCATTATGTCTATAAGAAGACAATTCATAACATCAAGTATAAGGTGCACGGGAAAATTTTGGTGATTTTTCTAAGAAATGTAAATATTTGAGTACAAGGTACACTTGTGTTTTTTCGTAAGCTCTTTTTAAACACACTGCATATAACTTGCCAAACTCATATTACACCTGTCATTTTAGCACTTAAAATTAAAATTATTTTCCCTGCCTGCTGCTAAATCCTGTGAAATCCTTTCCTCAAACACATCCACAAAAGGTGTATACTGCTAATAAACTTGTTTCAGAAAACGGCTGATGTTCATTGTCATAAGGCAAGATATGCAACCAACCAAAACTATTTTATACAACAAGTTCCAACAAATGCTGATAAAAAACAATTTCTCATCGAGGAGCTACCCTTTGGGCAAATGTAGAACAACATTTTAACAGGTTTACAGTCATTTTAACAGGTAACAGGTTTTCCAGGTTTAGGTTAAAACGGTAAACCTTGCAAATGTTTTGTTGCCTTTACACTAATCAATTGCCAACATATCAAATAATTTCGAAAACATTTTAGGCTACATAGCACTGCAGCAAGCCTTGACCTACCAGAGCCACGTTTTTGCAGAAGTTATACTTTTTGAGACAACAAAAGCAGAATACTGTTTTCAAGCAATGAAACTTTATCAACATGCCTAAGCATGCTTCCAGAAACGTATCTAATACAGTAATAAACCAGTTAAGTTCGTGCAAAATTATGAAAAAATCTGGTTTCAACTTTTTCAGCAATTTATTGGTATTTACAGTAAATGAAATGTGATAACTTGTCATAAGAAATGTTAAACATGAAACGCTATGTCGCTAAAGTTCACGGTTTGATCTAATTTCTCAGCAATTTCATTTGCTCTCAAAATGGTTAGTTAAAGTGGAAGGGGCAGTTTGCTCAATGCATGTTATCAATCCAGAAAAATACCTTACCATCCAGCTAGGTAAATCCGCAGACAGACTCACTAACTTTTAGTGGGTGTGTCATCAGACATTAGAGCAGAACATTTATGCATACTTTTCTGCTTTGAACAGACTTTTCTCACAGCCGCCTCACTCCGTACTGTTGTACGATGTTTTGTTAACTTGTATCAGTTGGATGATATGTCTATCTCAACTTAGAGTCATCTAATTCTAATCTCTGTGACTCAATTGAATGCTTGGCTTTGCCTAACATTATTTGTGAAGTGAAAAGCATAATGTACGTGAATACTATATGCCTTGCTAAAAAGAATAGTTAGCTTCAGTCAAAGCATCAACCAGTCTCCAAACATTAGCTCTAATGATCAACAGCTGTTTGCTAATGCAGTTGAAAGCACAAACTGCTAAGTTTGCACTTANCACATAAGTTCGCACAAACAGCTCAGATTTGAGTTGCGAACGTAACCGGGAGATTACTGTACATTCTTACATGCTTTCTTAGAATTTGGCAGCATATCAGTTGTACAAAATCACATTCATTGCTGCCGAACCATGGTCCCGCCCCTGTTTTTTGTTCGGTCATAGACTGAAATGTTTTTGAAATTACCGAAAAAAATTAAGTCATTTCAGTCAGAATATCTGAAAATATAGGCTAATAAACACTGTTACGGCGAGTTTTAACATAACTGTGAGACAAATGACTGAAATGTTTCAGTGACGAACATGTCTCAGCAAGAAAAAAAAGGTCCCGTCTAGGTGGACCAACTCAAAAAGACCATTTATTTACACAAGCCTCTGAGCCACAAAGAGCTTGGATTCTCATTCCAAAACCTAAAGTTACATAAACTCAGCCTAGGACCACATTTTTAGACTATATACCACTGTGAAATTGTACAAGTCTGAGAACTTTTAATTACCAAAAACATATTTCTGTTGACCAGGAACATGTTAACAAATTCAAACCATGTATGTATACATCAGCCGGTTGCGAAAGTGTTAAAGATAAATCCCATAATGTCTTCAATAAACAATTCAGATCAATTTTGTTGTTGCAATATGAATGAATGGCCAAAAAATTTGCTACTGGAGACTTTCTATTCAATGTAAATAAAAATACAACAAAACAAGCTCTAGCTTTACAACCAGCTGTTGGAGGTATCTCCTGCCTGGTTTTACTTCCATCTTTTTGCAATGATTCAAGCTTATACCCATCATTTAGCAATAATACAGGGTGTTCCAAAATAAATGAAACCCATTAATTTGATTACCATTTATTACTAAAACAAAATACGCTGAAAATGTTAACATTTTCTCTGAGCTGACATAATAACAA
>JGI24158J21664_10006762_pt1 | contig 15150 bp, 14 predicted proteins | sample Ectturendosymbi3_FD_21664 | JGI IMG/M metagenome (IMG submission 21664) | reverse complement strand
AAACAAAACACTAATAAACTCAGTTGAGCATGAAGTGTTCTTTGCCACTTCTTGTTCTTTTGGTTGTAAATTCAAACAGTTATTTTTCTTCTTGTCAGAGTGTCGTATTTTTCTTCCCATACATAAGTCAGTATGTTGGGGTTATTTTTAACCACAACATTTAGGTAGCCAACTGAATATTACTTGAGAGCAGTGAATTGGAGGAAATTTTTTGCTTGATGCATAATCAATGTGAGCGTTGGAGTAAATACAAAATCGAGCCCATAATGATTTTTAACTCCAACATTTCTGTCATTTTTGGCATTTATATGGTCGCCCATTTGCGCCATGTAGAATTTTTTATATTTAAAAAAGTAACGGTAAAAAATTTTTTCGCAAAAAATGTTTAGATTCGAAAATAATTATTTTAATTGACAAATTCTTTGAAACTAAGTATAAATAATTTCTCACAAAACTGATTTGAGAAAACAATTCTTTCAAGTATAATTTTCATGACGAAGTTTTTTGTTACTACTACCAACTCTGCCAACAAGCTGTTTCCCACTGAAGTTTTCGAATAAACTATGTTGTAAATTCATATGTTGCATGCTCGTTTTAGCTACAGGTTTTATCTACTATATCATTTCTAACCTTGTTTCTCTGCGGGATTTTGATTTGCATTTTCTCATTGAAGTTTGAGGTCTTAATTTTTGTTGAGGTCAATTTTTAATTTTGTCTGTTGTTATGGTAAAGCGGAAATGACAAAATACGTGCCAGGACCGAAAATGCTTGTACTGTATGACTAATTTGCCTTTCCTACTTTGCAGTTAGATTAGTATATGTGCAGTGGATAGATGAAACGGTGCGGGCCCTTGCTGGACAGCCCCCGGCCTCCTTTTTGGCTGCCCGCCGACGGGCCGCTGGTATGGACATGTGCTTCGCATGCCACCGCACCATCCTTCTCGGGCTATCCTGTACTTCGACCCTGGCCCGTTCGGCTGGAAGCCACCCCGAGGAGCCCCACGCGCCCGCTGGATTGACGTGGTCAGACGCGATCTTGACCAGCTCAGCCTCGATCCAGCCGCAATTGAAACCCTCGCGCAGGACCGTGGTGAATGGCGGGCTCTCGTGAATCTGGTTAGCTCTACGCACGCGCCTAGGAGCGCCGTGCTCGAGACACGATGATGATGATGATGAGTGGATAGAGGTCATAGGTGTAATGTGCAATATTACAGTAGATCACAAATTCACAAGCGTTAGGAACTGTCATCATGGGTATTTGTAATGACCCTTGAAACACACTTCTTCATACAGTTATGGAAACAGCAGATCTTGTACAGTTCTTCTGTTCTTGTACAGCCAGATCTTGGAAAGTTCCTCAAGGAAAATATGTGTTCCTTTAAGATTTGAAACATAAGAAATGAGAATAGATTCGTTTGTTCTACTGTAGATATCACAATCATAAGCTCAATAACTAGTAGGCTGGCTGGGTTAAAACAGTGTGTTTTGTTTTTGTTTGTTGTTATGTTACTAACGTACGGTTCAGATACTACCAGAGCCGGAGGAAGGGCTCCCCGTACCCCCGGCCGAGGGGACCGGGCAAAATAGGGGCCCCCAAATCTGACTGAGTACCTTTGTTACGGCGTATAGAGACACCAGAACTGAACTAACCAAGAACTGATATTACGCATTTCCCCTTTCAATATTCATATTTATCAAATACGCCAAAGAAATAGATCTTCACACGACCCATAACTTCCCAAAGCCAACCATTGCGAATTGCTTCGTCAATTCGCAATGGTTGGCTTTAGGATAGTTATGTGAATAGCATTGTGAATAGCTTCGTCATCAGAATTTGCCTTGGTAAGCTGGCTGTTGTTCAAGTAACGTTGCCGGATCCACGCTGATTGTGAGCATTCAACATGGATTCAACACCCTAGTAAAAATTATACAGGAAAATTAAGTTGTAGACCAGTTGCGTAACTAGAGGTTTTAGCCAGGGTGGGAAACGTAGCTGAAAGAGGCACACTGGCCACCGCAGGGGGCCCCTCGCCAACATTCTGAAAAAAGTTTAGACATGAAAGCGAATCTGGATGTGGATTTCTATATACTAAAACCAGAAATCACCGGAAAACAACAGTCCAAAAAACGCAAAAAACAACTTTCTGAAAACCAAAAGAATACTGAATGCCGAAATATAAACAAAATGGTGGGTCAGTTTTTGCGTTTAGCTTGTAAGGGGGAGATTCGCACCCTTGTATCCCCGTCAGTCACACCACTGTTGTATACCTGCGTTGTATTCTTTCACTGTACAAGAATAGAATAACCGGTATACAATCATATAAAATCGTATTCGTAGCCCGCGCCTGTAATACCCAGTGTATCTTGCATCAGAGTTGTTCAATGAAAACTCGAAACTTTACACTAATGAGAAATCCAGTTATTTAACGAATAACACTGTGCCCGGTGGTGGGGCTCGGCCCAATTGTGGGCCGTTCAGCACTTTTTGTGGGGCCACGTAATACATGTTGTTGGCGGTGTTTGGTGCGCCGGTTGCGTGGGATCAAACATAGGTTACTGTGGTAATTACAGTATCTAAAACAATGATTGTTTGACGTTTAACACGGCACTGATGTTGTCAATATAGGTTTTATTACATTAACATAGCCTACAGATAACTGAATACAACATAAGTTTCAAATTGCTCTTTAATTACGACTGAAAGGGGCATGGCAGGGCCGTCGCCAGCGGGGGGGCCAGTGGTGCCCGGCCCCCCTATTTAAATTCTGTGTCCCCTCATTTCATGTTTCGCCCCCGGTTGCTGCATACATCCAATATTGCATTTAAAAATGCGCCCCCCCCTTTGGTTTTTGGCTCCCACGGCTACGAAATCCTGGCGACGGGCCTGGGGCATGGGCGTCCTTAATGGGGGAAAACGGTCATTCGCCCCTCCTTTTGGAAATTGGCATTAAGAATAAAAATTTTCTAGCAAACCTGAAGTCAGAAGCTTAACTCCGATTTAACTGATTTAATTCATGCATTGACAGTTTATTTGCTTGTATGACACCCACAGTGCACAAGAACCAAGTTCACTGTCCTGGTGTTGTGCGGTGATGATGAGTTTGCAGTGCACCCATGTCTGCTGCTTTGCGTTGTCTGCAGAGGCAAGTTGTGAAACTTCCGGGCAGATTGTTCTACTTTTGGACTTTATTGCGTAACAATTCCATGGCAACGAATCTTCACGTGTTCACCAGGGTTGCCAGATTGGCCGTTTTGCGGCCAAATTTCAGAAATTTAGACGTATTTCAAGTTGGTTGGCCGCACGATTTTGGGTTGGCCATTTGTTTTTTTGGCCTTTTTTTGAAAGTTGTTTGGCCGAAATTTTTTTCTGTTGGCCGCTTTGGAAATACGTCTATATTCTAAGGCTAAAACTGTCAACGACAACATCTGTTTTGAAAATCTCGTCCCCTGTGTGTACGTTTCATCTTGTGTAGTGAATTATGAGTGAAAGCGAGGCAGTGTGAGTGTGCTATTGTTCCTGCCGCATTGTGCAGACAGATCTTGTACTTTGTAGGCCGAGCCGTTGTGCGTAGCCTACACATGACATTGCTTATAAGTGAAAAAAGCACAATTGGAATAGATCTCTATGCATTCCGCATTGAAGCAAAAGATAAGACTGCAAAACAATTTGAAAAAATTTTCAGTTGATCGTTATACATATGCATTTGCAAAAAAATGAACTTATAAACTTGTGTGAAGAAATTGTTAGTGAGAATATTGTTTTAGCGGTCAGTATTTCACCTATATTTTCAATATTTACTGGTGAAAGTGCTGACATATGTGGGAAGGAGTAATTATCACTTGGTGTAAGGTTTATGGTTTGTTGACACAACTAAGTGTGATAGCATTATTCGATAGGAATTCCTTGGCTTTGCAGAACTGGATTGCCAATGCGATCACCGATCAGTTTACACAATTTAGGCTAAATCTAGAAAAATTACTTGGCCACGGATGTGATGATAGCTCTACAATGGCAGAAAAAGAAGATGGAGTCCAATATAATAAAAAGAACAAATATCCAAACGCTACGTTTGTTCATTATGCTTCGCTTAAACTGAATTTTGTCGCTAAAATGACCTTAGTGCAGTTCCTGAAATAAGGGATCCCATTGGCACAATCAAGGCTGTTACTGAGTTTTTTCGTGACATCTCAAATAGAAGATATTTTATTCCAAGAGCCCCATACTATGTGAAACACGCTGGACTGCAAAATATAAAAGCATTAGAGTTTTTTTCCAATAACATTGACAAACGTTTGATGAATGCACACTGGCCACTACAGATTCAGGTAAAACAGGCCAAGAACCCCATCAGTTGGGATTCACTTCAAGTAGCCTACAGCAAATTTTATCTTTACTTGATAATAATATCAATCTACTCAGCACGACTAGAAGAAGTAACACAAGCTGTTCAAGTTGATGTAAGAAAAAGGTTTAATCACACTCAGGAGCTTTTGAGTGTGTTCAACAGCCACAGACGAAATGCGGAACATTTCAAAGAAATTTTTTCGGAAGTCCAACAACCGGTGGAAAGATTAGACAAAAGCTAACTCTTCCCAAACAATGCCAGACAAAAATTTAGTCCCACTATTGACTGCTCAACAACAGAGGAATATTTTCGTACATCACTCTATGTGCCATATTTGGACTCATTCATATCATCACTTGAAAGTCGATCTGCTGCTGAAACTAAGCAAACTTTTGAAATCTCTTCGCTTCATCCACTACAAATAGCGAAGATTACAAAGGAGAATACAAGAAGCATATTACGAATATCATTAACTTGTATAAATGCTTTAATGCTTTCATATACAAACATACAAAGTCCATAAATGTAATTGTCAAATTTTCCAGAAACTTGCAGACGTAATGTGTAAACTTCAAATTTTGATAGTGAAGTGACAGTTAGTAGAGAGTAATTATTGTTAAATATTCTTATTGCTACTATTATTGGTGCTACGTTTTTGTGCTGAAAAGTAATATTACAGCATGCATTTGAACTTTGAGGTGTGTGCTGTAAGTGATAAATTATTGACAAATATTGCATCTCCAACCTTAATATACGGTACTTTCTGTTATGTGCATATTGCCCTGAAATGTATTTTAACTTGGTTAGAGTGAAAACCGTTTCCATGGGAACCCGCAACCAAAAGGTCTCCACCGTCTTTTCTCCCCTTTGGAAAAATTTCAGCGAAGGTCCATGTTCGCGTCCGACCTAAGCGAAGCGTGTTCGTGATATAATAGGATGTTACAAATGTCTTTGTGTTTTTCCCTTAAACCAACTCTGTGCATTTCACAGTAACATTAACGCTGTTGCTTAATAGTGCTCTCCATTTTCCCTAACATAAAAAAGCTTATCATATCGCCAAAAGGCGTAGATCTACTGGACACACACAGGGGACCAAGAAAATCTGGAGGATACAACGTTTTTCCCGAAAAAGTATGTTCATGCCCAAAGTGTAGATTTAAAAAACAAATGACAGTTTAACTTCTCTAAGAAATAAAAAGAAATATCTAAACAATTTTCACGCCATTAATACCAGAAAAAAGTTAAATTGACAAAACATTATTTACAAACCCCAAAGATTTAATGATAGTGCAGAAACGTTTGCTGAGCAAACCTTCACGATTCTTTATAGTGGTAACATTGGAAGAAATATTACTCATTACAAAGCTATCATTCCAAAAAGAATTCTGGTGCAGTTTTTCCTTCAAAAATATATTAAATTCCATGCTTTGATACAAAACATGCTTGTGCAGTTTTTCCTGTCAAATATATATAAAATTATATGTTTTGATATAAGATATGCTTGTCCACTTTTCCTTTCAAAAATATATAGGCCTACTATGCTTTAATACAAAATATTTTTCATTTTTGAAATGAATTGTTCCTGAAAGCAAAATAGTCGCTGAGGTTATAACTCGCCTGTACCCCCCAACTTCTACGCTTATGGCCCGCTGTTATTGCCGATGTGTGCGGGACTAATGCAATGAAAATATTTGCTCAGAGGTGCAACAAAGCCCAGCAACTGAATGGGAAGGACGGCGGAAACTGAAGCAAAAACACAAATTAAATCGAACTCTGATAAATTCCGGGTGTAAAGTGAGGCAAGCATTGACAGAGCTTTCCGCGTATGTATTACGTGATTTATTTGCTATGCAGCGTAAACGACGCTTTAACGAATATTTCTACTCGTATTTTTCAAATGATTTGAGCAAGCAAATATTCTTCTTGTTGTTTCACTTAAATCTAAGTTTGTAGAATCAAGTTCGGATTTCAGCCCAGGATTTTCAGAGTGCCGAAAATGATGTTGGAGAAGCCTTATTGTTAGATTAGCTATGGTAACCACCTGCAAAGTTTTTTGCGGAAAGTGTTGAATAGCATTCTTCCTGATGCAGTTTGAAGTCAGTTGATGAATACTACCTAGAACTTGTATCTCGAGGAGAAGTCGCAAACGTGAATGCTTTGTTTGGAATCTGCAAAACTGATCCGAGACATCGATTCAATCCTGACGCTGTTGACGAACACGAGCGTTCGGCGTTGAGAATTGCGGTTGACAATCAAAATGCAGAGATGTGCGACATTTTGCTGTATCACAAGGTATGCCGAATTCTCTGTGTTGGCTAATCATGCAGTAAAGCAGAACAGGTAGTCATTTCTGCTGATTACAAATGGGCCTTGCGAAAATCACTTCTCTTGAGCTGTTAATTGGGGTACCACCCTGAGCTATCGTTAAATTAATATACTGTACAGATTTTAGGCTTTATCCTTTATTAAGCGCTTGTGGTTGATCTAACCCAGTGGTTCCCAACCTTTTTCTTGTCATGGACCCTTTTGACAATTTGGCTGAAAGCTGTGAATCCCCTTAATAAAACCAGTTAAAACCCTGCTCTGGGACATGTGACTTACTCAGCCGAAACCAGTTTAACTTAATTTTATCATTACTTAGATTAACGTTTACTCCTCATTCTTTCAGTAGCTGCAATTTTATGTGCTCCGTCGAGAAACCACATTAAAATCTGCATACGTTTTGAATTTTTCATGTTACGGGGGATATAATGCCCAATCTGGCCCTGCTTTTTGACGTGTGACAAATTGATTGGGCAATTTGGCCTTTGATAACTGTTTTGCAACAAAAGGAATATGTGCCCATCTTGGCCTGTGGATACCAGCCGAGTTAAAAAAAGATGCATGACCATTTTAGGCATGGTCACATCACGTGTAACAATTGCGCATGGAATAGCACTAGTATATCGCAAAGTTTTAACTTATTTGTGAGCTAAATCATATGGACATTTTGCATTTGAGGGCTTTACGTGGATACAAGTGCAAAAGTATTCTTGAAAATAACATATTTTCCTGTATCGACTTAATTTACTTCTGCTGCATGTGGAACCGCAAACTCGAACAGAGCATGATTTTGATTTTCAACCGACCGCCAAAAATTCTTCATTTTTGGTTCCTTTTTGGGGTCTTTACTATATGAGCACTTCACATATTTTTGGGAAAATTATTTTTGTTTTTTACAAAATGAAAAAATTTCAAAATCCAACAAGTTTATTTTTCAGGTAGGATGAGCTTGTGAATTGCTCAGCAATTGCTGAGTTGCTGAAAAACTCTCCTGTGCTCCCTAAAATATTTCAGTGAACCTCAATGATGATGGGACAAAATTCTTTCCAATCTAGCCTATGGTTCCAAAAGTGGTAGTGTTTACTCATGGACCTGAGCAGGGGTTGCTGCGTGCAAGTGTTATCTACTAGAAGAGTTTATCAATCATTTAATTTGCAGTTAAAAAATCATGAATGTTTCATGAAATTTACCCCCGGTTGGGAACTACTGGTCTAACCGCTATGCGCAGTCAATACGAAAGCCGCAGAAATATTATCATTGCTTCTCCCTTTTTCCTCATTAGTCAACCAACGGCAGGAATACATAAATAATCAAATTATTTACGTCCTTTCATGCTTGCTGTCAACGATAGCCATTGCCTCGTTCGGAAAAGCATTTAAAGTAGAACTTTCATATCAATGTCAGTTTCTTTCTGATTACGTTGTATTTACAGCAGTATCTGATTTTCACGCTGATGCTGCGTGCTTGTTTCAACAGCTTCTAAAGTGTTTTCAACCATAGATGACATTCAGCGGCCGCAAATCATAACGATAGACAATGCATTAGTTGATGATATGCTTTTGGATCAATGGAAGGGTGAAAATGCAACATACAAAAAACTCTTTCTGGATAATGCTACATGTTAACATCGTGTTGCAGACAAGTTTTAGACTGGATGTATAAACAGTTCTGCTGTTATTGCAGAGCTCAGGCAAATGAAAGAATTGCGAACGATCTGCAAAACCGGCAGTTGGTGTTACCTGTGTTCCAATTTTTTGATTGAACACCACCTAGGTCAGCGGTTCACAGTGGCGTAGCAATGGGGTGGTTGGGGCTCCGGGCCCCGGGTGGCACTTTCTGGGGTCATTAATTTTTGAAAATAGTTTGAAAATTCGAATTATTTTTTATTTATTTCAAATTATTTTTAAAATTTTTGAAGGTTCAAACTCTTTTCAGTTTTTGTGTTTAGAAGCACCAGATTGGTAGCCTAAAAACAAGGATATGTGGTTGCGGAGTGCTCAAAGTTTTTGTCACATCCAGTTTCGATAGAGTACCCCAGTGTTTGTCTTGAAATCAGCCCTTTTAACATATTTACTTTGGGGAAAATTGTCCCCAGACCCTACAACTTACCCTCCAACCAAAGCCGTTTCCACCACCCCAGTCAAAAGTCCTTTGAACAAAGGACAGAGATGACATTCGACCGCAGACTAGCAAGCATTACTGGTCCGGTAGTTCGAGAGAGGGGTACAAGAGGTACATCGTACTCGGGCCCGGGAGGATGATAGAGTGCAAGCTAATATTTTCCGTAAACAAGCCCAAAATTACTAATGTAAGCCAGTTGTTACGATAACATCAATATACTGTATTTTTTAATCTTAGCAAGGTAGCTGTTTTATCTATATTCTGATAACTATAGAAACAAGCTATACAAGTTTCGACGAGTACCCCAAACGCTAGGGGAGGCCGGTCTCCGTCGTTGTTCCCCTGGTAAGTATTCTCTAAGAGGCCCGAATTACGCGTGCATAGTGTTATTCCTTTACATCGTTCCTTACCAACAGACGTCTATTTCGAAAGCTGCATTACCAAACCCTAGGAGGAAATCCGCCTTTTTATTGATCAGCAATGATTACGTCTTAAGTTCAAAGGTAATCGCACTGAACAACTTTATTCACTACAGCCATTGCCAAGTTATGCAACTGTTTCGGCTAACGTTCCTTTTGATAAAAACCTTCACCACAATAACACCTAAACATATCGTTTGCCCTTGCGTTAGGCTTTCAGACTACGCTTCATCGTATCTAATTTATCAAAATGAGAGCAACACCTTTTGCAAGCTTTTCTTCTTGAAATGACTTTTCTATGACTGCAAATATTAAGTGCATCGTTGAACAAAAGAGTCGAGCCTTTACGAAACCATTACCTATCGACTGTCACTGATTCACTATTCTACTTAAGTTCAAGCCTACAATCAGTGCTCTGAATTACTCATCCAAACACATCGTCACCAACTGCATTATCTCGATCAAGAACGTCATTTTCCGACACCATTACATCATAAAAAACATCAGTTCTACTGAAACTGAGCAACGTTACCCTTGCAGACTTCTTCACTTCAATCGCCAAAATTTGATGTCGATAAGCCCACCTAATGACTATGCTGCAGCTTGTGACACGTGTTTATTGAAAATATCCTACTGAACATTAAAAAACAGCATTAGACGTGCCAAGAAATGTTTGTCACCAAAGCCGATATGTGCCAGATAATGCAATAATGCGCTGTTGCAGTGTTGCTAAGGATCGAACCATAGAAGGAGCTAGGCTTGACTAATTACCGTGACGTCATGCAGGGCCTTTTTATCAGATTTTGAGTGGAGGGGCATAGGTCCTGCCAACAGCTAGATCAACTTTACAGGTCACGATGAAGGCTGCAAGCGCTTCTCAACCAGAGCCGGTTTTAAGCCTATATGACCTATTTTATTAAAATGGGTCCCGCACTTAAGAGGGTCCCGCGCAAGTGCTGACAGAGCTAACGTTTGCAGCCTTTATATATCCTAAGAGAATTATACCACTACCGAAAAGCGAAGTGAACAATGAAACTTTCTTTACATGACTGAGATTATATTCATAAAAGCATTATTATAGCCTGCTATATGCAGTATATATACTTTTTAAGTTAAAGACAGGGATAGCCAACTACACAAAATATTAAAATACATAAATGTTTACATCTGTGAATTAGGTATGCCGCCATCAATTTTCTTAATTTTTTGTTTGATCCCTCAGAAAAGATATAAGTATTATTTTTAACACACCGTGAGATACCTTTTTCATCCACAGTAGATACACAAAATTACGCAAAAAAAATAAATATTACTATTTGGTGAAAACGTGATGTTCTACAGAACGTATCTTTTTCAAAGTCAGGAATATCTAGTACACTATGTTTAAAGTAATGCCACGTTTTGACAAATATTTCATGATGATTTTGCGTCTGAGCTTTGAAGATTAGAAAGTGATGTCAAAGAGATTTAGCAATTATTTGTTAGGCACTGTTTTTGTGAACCGATTGCCAACATAGATATTTCATCAGTTTTGCAATACATGCTTCTATAAGTTGCGCCACCACTCAGGTCACAAGGAGCAGTTCTCATCCATCGTACCGCGGGCTAACTTCACTAGCAACACATTTTTCGTAGACTCATATCACAAAACCAGCGTGGAAATAAAAGAGGAAACTTTCGTGTCCGACATATCTCGTTAATTTGTGTTTTTGCATTGATTTACATTAGATTTTTTTCTCGGCTTTGGAATTCATTACAGATTCCTTGACACCTTTTCAAGGAATCAGCTGAGACCGACGACTCGTGGTTGGCAATGCCCTTTATAAAAAAGGTGGTTTGCTGCTGTTTATAGTTGCCACGCAGAGAACAGGTTTGATTTCTCATGCCGTTACCACAAAACTCAGTTTCTTCTAGCAAGACTGGGTGTTATTCGGACGATCGTCTTCATCGCTAAAAATAAGAAGAGTGTAGAAACACTGTTTGCTGCCCATTTCGCCTGTAACTAAAAGCTTTATCCCGTAAATGACAATGTTATTTGTGCAAGAACATGGCAGAGCTGAAACACTAGGGAGATGTTTTTTCAAACCAAATTAGTCACTTACCGTGTAAATGATATCATCATCATTCATCAGCAGGTAGTGGGGCGGGAACGTGTGGGAACGGCGTTCCCACACCTTTTTCAGGTTTACTTTAAAATGAATTTGAAGGTGTTTTGAAATGGCTATTTTTTGGGTGCGTTCCCACACCTTTTTTTTAACCCCACATCCCTGATCATCAGAGTAACGTGCTGAGATGCTGCTTCCAAAAAACGATGGTTCACGTATTAAAAGCTTTAATTTGAAAATGTTTACCTTAGCATTTTAAAATTACATGCTTACGTGTCTCTGCACATTTAAAAAGAATAAAGCATGCATTATTTGTTTCTGACGACATCAGAAAGAGAGGAAGTTTTCTTGAACTCGATTTATACTCCCTTTGGAGTGTTGTCACAACTCACAAGAGGTGTGTACTGTGCCCCCACATCCGCTTATACTTCGTCGTGGGCCACGCGATTGCATGGGCTGCTTTCGCAGTGAATGTTGCACTGGAAGTGCCATTGGCAGCACCGCGTGTGAAGCTTTACCTTGTACCCATCCATTAACTGTGAGACGTGCGCTGGGCAGGCCGCAAGTACCGTTTATGAAGTCCCTCAGTTTGTCGAACTCAGTGCACCAGCTTCAGAGGCACGCCCTCGTTCCCACTAATAGGCCCCTTAACGGGTTGTGAAACGACATTGATGTCTAAACTAGACAAGCCTTTCAGTGTTATGTCCAGTTGAAACATTTTGCAACTGATTTTGTAGCTTTAAAAATTTGCCGGCTATATTTGTGCAGTGTGGTAAACCAGGCATTGAACAGTATTGTTGCTAGTGACAGGCGAAATACTTTAAAGATGCAATAAAAGCGCGAACAACACAAAATTTTGTTATTTGAGTTGAAAAATAAGCTGGTTGTGTGGGAAAAGGAATACCCCTTCCAAGTCTTCATCCATGATGCGGCACACTGAAATATTGTACACATGACTCTGTTTCAGGTAAAAATTGGAGATTGTTTATTTCACGCTATCCAGCAAAATTTTCTTACTGGCATCGAAATAATCTTGAAGCATGACGATTGCCGGGGCATGTCAATCGAAGGAGAGAACTGTTACTTTCCAGTGGGAAGTACTCCGATGATCCATGCTGCGTGCTGCAACAATTATGACGCTCTCAAACTTCTCCAGAACCACGATCATATACTGGAGGTAAAAAGAAACTGAACTATAATATTTTCATTCAAAGCAGTTTTAAACAAAGAAACCTCTGCGGCATGCAGAGATCAAAATGGAAAAATCCTCTCGAATATCTCTCTCAAAAGCGGTACCAACATTTGAGGCGATCTCAAACATGGATGCAAACCGGCTTCGTGTATAAAACAGGGATATCTCACATTCCATTTTCTTTCAGAAGAAAAATCTTTCAACTTCACATGTTTCGCTGGTAACTGTGGCGTCCTGGAGATGGCGCCACATGTTAATAAATGGTCACAGCTAGATGGTGCCCATGAGTAACAAGTCACTTTGATAGTCACCACAAGCGAATTATCGTAATTTACTTATCCCTATATAATGACAGGGCAACCTAGTACCAGCAGAGTGATCTCGTCGGGTGAGCTCTATTGCTGCCGGTTGCTTTACTGTTAGTTTGACATCCCCAATTACCATCTTTCGCTTGTGCTTGCCTCAGTAGTTCATGGCAATGCAGATACCTGCAACTTGACAAATGGTTGATGATTACTTTAGTCGCCTTCCTACAACTTTGCATTACAAACATCTTTCCGATCAACATCAACCGCGAGTGCGTTGTCAGCGAAAAGCCAATAATGTTAGACCCCGTTTTGAATTCGTGGCCCTAATTTTGTTGGCTTGCGTATTTCGACTGCTCATACACGTTGCTTTATATATGACATATGGCCATTCACTGTGGTGCTTGCTCCCTGTCCTGGCAACAGAGCATGTTCGATTCTGAGAAGATTAGCAAGTAAGCACTGAATAATGGAATAAGCATATCGATGGTTGTTGCAGAACACTTAAAATTACATTCTTAACTTCATCGCACGTTGCTAGCATTCGGCTGCAAGTTGTGATTCACTTCAGGTTGTCCTTAATTTGCAAAATGTTTTAATATTGCATAAAGGCCAATTTTTGTGTAGAAATCTGTTGATTGGTCTGATGGCATATGGTTTGCATGGGAATCAGCAAATAAACGAAGAATGCTTTGCAAAGCGAAATGCAGTCCTGCTTACATAACACTTTGGAATGAGGTAATGTTGTAATCATATAGGCTAATTACTTTTCACCAGTTTGAGCAGCCGGAGCAAGCGCTTCTTAGTTTGTGGCACTGGTAGAGATTAATGGATGCAAGGACTAAATGCAATGAATTCGATGTGGCAATTTTTTGTATTTCGGGTTGCAATAGTTATGACCCAAGGTCGAAATAAAAAGTTCTACATTCACAACTCCTGCAATAAGAAAGTTCTCATGAAAATTGTTGTTACAATTTGAATAGTAATGTTGTCGCTCTCAAGAGCGTTTTTGTGGAGCCTTTATAACTGGAGGCTGACGTAAGTTCTCTTACCTTCCCATGTTTTTACTGTACTTGCTAGAGTCAGTTCATGTGCTGCACTTCTCATACCTTCCCAACATCAAATCACATGAGACTTTCTTTAATGAAAAGGTACATTTTACGTCATTCCCAAAATTTCTATTATTGTTTTACAGAACCACAAACATGCTTCGCGTGTCATAACCTTTTGCACAAGGGCAAATATCTTAGCAAACTGAATAGAAATTCTGTTTAAAAGATCGAACCTCATTCAAATTTCTAAAAACTTCCGAAATGAAATATATAGTGCCTAATGTTCAGGCCTTGGCTACCAGAAAAAAACAGATTAAATATCTTTCTTCACGTTTCAAATGTCGTTTGACTTATTGCTTAATCAGGTCCATTTTGTTTATCCGCGAAATGTCAAGTAACAGAAACGGTCTGCCATTTTCAGTGACAGATTTTCGACTTTCAGCTGATGACAAATGTGTCCATTGCTGCAAAGCCAGCAGCACTTGACTTACTCTAACTTTGTTGATTGAGGTTCGTATTGGTAGGTGCACGAGCTGGAGGTAAATGAGGATAGACAGTGTAGAAACCAATTCTGCAGTAGCAAAGCATTTAACGCTTCTGTATACATCTTCTGCTGTATGAGGTTGTCAACTTAACTTGCTTTAAGTGTAGGAGTGAAAAAGCGCTTCGAAGACAATTGTCTTAAACTAAATCCCAACATAAGGAAATTTACCCACATCGCTACAAACCCTACGAAAGTGGCTGGTAGTCCGAAATCTGCTAAACCACTTTAAAAACAAAAGCGTGCAACACAACTGCAAACTAAAAAATCTTGCAACCCTTTAAGTCCCGCGAAAACCACGTTTCATGCAGAGTTTTGCAATCCTATAACTCGCCAGGCGATTGAGCTAGAGAGCTGTTTAAACCCTTTACGGATTCAGCAAGTCTTGTAGTCGAAATCGAAAGAAAAATTTTTTCGTTTTCGCTGGGGATTTTCGGGGGGGAACGCCACAAGTGGGGGTGTTTTTGGCTACCTTTACCTGACCCTGGGCCCCAACCCATTGGGCCATTATTATGGCTCAAGATTTTTTTCGTAAAACTAGGCCAAAATCCGCGTCTTTAGAGCCCTTGAATGATTTTCTAGCATATATGTAGCCGAAATTATGGACAAAACACCAAAATTTCAGCACCCACAAACCCCAGTCTGGGGTGGAAAACATCCCTTTTCTAAATGGCCATAACTCGCCAGCGGATCGAGCTAGAGAGCTGTTCAAATCCGTTCTGAATGGGGAAACTTGTAGTTTAGGCT
>JGI24158J21664_10006761_pt1 | contig 15150 bp, 5 predicted proteins | sample Ectturendosymbi3_FD_21664 | JGI IMG/M metagenome (IMG submission 21664) | reverse complement strand
GCCCACTGTCGCTTTCCCGGCCCACTGTCGCTTTCCCGGCCCACTGTCGCTTTCAGGAGGGTTTCCATCTCCCAGGGGCGGATCCAGGGGGGGACGATTGCTGGTACCTTTACCCTGAGCTCGTTCAGTCATGAACTTGAACCTTTCGCCCAAACAGCCCTGTACAGCAAAATCTTCCAACTTACCGTGTTGTCCAGTTGATTTCAAATTTGAATTTCCATATTTAGCCAAACCGAAAGCATGCAGCCAGGTATAAAACTTGCTTCTATGCGTTTCCTGTTGCCAGATACGCCAGTGAGGAGAAAATCAACCAAGCGCAAAAAATTTGAGTAAGTTCAAACAGAACTTAGAACTGAAATGGGGAACACTGACCGAAGAGAACTCTCAGGACCAGGCACGGCAATGTTCAGGCGGGCTTAGAATTCGAAATATGTTCCGGCTGGTACTGGCTTTTAAGTCGGTGTAAGAGTCAAAAGGGAAAATTTCTCGCTTGTGCTTTCGGACACGGGATATGCAACCAACCGTGAAGTCCGGTCGTCTTGGCTGGCCTTGCCATCCGAACACCTTTACTGAGGGCCAAGTGTTTGCTGCTGAGGCACGGGCAACCTCTGCATCATACTAAACAAAACTCTTCCTGAGCGTCGTTGTGTGATGATCTTGTGCACTATTCTTATCAACTTATACGTTCATGAACGTATCTTGTACTTGAGTTCACGCTTGATCATCTGCGCACTGATTCCATTGTCGGCAACGACGGGATGTGCCATAACCAGGATAAGTCCTGCACTCAACTGCTGTAGCTTCTGTCTAACCATCTGTGTTTAGCATTTCAAAACGTGAGTGGGGTGCTATAAAAGTTTTTTAATGTCATAGAAAACGCAAATCTTGAAACGTGTTTACTCGAGCACATTTAACAGATGAAAAATGTGAAAAGACTAAATATTAGTCGTACTTGTTGAACCACTGGGAAAAATCGATGAGGCAGACGTTGCCTATGAAATATGGTCTCTTTTTATGTTTCCTTGACGAAAACCTTGTCATCGACTCAATAATAACCCTATACAATTGGTAATAACCTACGCAAACCACTGGTGACATCCTTGCAAAAAATTAAAAGCAAATATGAAAAACGTCCATTGCACAATTCCCCCAGTTAGGATAGTTGCCGGGTACCGCCGTAAAAACGTAAGGAGGCTTTTATCACACTGGAATATTTTGCAAGCCAAGAAAACACTGTGTAACTGCTAAAAATATATGAAAATATATCAAAACTTTTAAACTAACGAATTAAACATCCTGGTACTCAAAGTTTCTCACAAATACAATCGCTTGCTGCTGTTACTGTGGCAACCCTACTCATCATTGAGCAAAAGGCACTTACAGAATAAAGCTGGAAGTTGGTGAGAGAAATCGTCTTACAAGTAATTACGCTGAAGCAAAATATAAAAGAAACAATGAAAGTACAACACGCGATAACGCACAAAAACACATCTTTCATAAGCATCCACTCAAGCAGTGGTTTCTAACTGTTTTGGCCACAACACACTTAGCAACAGTTTTGTTCACACAGCGCACCAAAGGTAATGACTGAAACATATCTAATATTAACATCCGCTTTAGAAGATTCGCGTGTATACAAGGGCATCAACAAAGTCGTTTTCAGATTTGAAACCTTCCCGGCACATCCGGGGTAGTCTCGTAGCACACCGGTGGTGCATGGCGTGCTGGTTGGGCAGAAGCCATCAGGGTATGCTTCAGAGTATGCGTGTATGCTGACTAGAGCTTCCTTTTTTGTAGTATTGATGTTTAACAGATCGGGTGGGTTGTGAGGTAGAATCGGTGTTGGTAGATGTCTTATTTTTAGCCAAATTTGGCCATTTTTGTATTTGCAGTAGTTTTCGGGTAATATTTACATTTGGCGGCTGGCGGATTTTTTCGCTATTTTTGCATTGTATGGGTGGAAAAATTGGCGGATTTTTATATGGTATTCAGGCCAGTGTCTGATTGATAAACAAGCAGTAAAGATCCACTTAATACAGTATACCACTGCAGAACCCATTTTTCGCCCGATGCGCAAGGGCGTCGGTGCCAGTGTCGACTGCTTCAGTCGATAGGGAATCCTGTATTTAGTTGAAATTCAGTGATGAGCTCGTGACATGACAGGCCGATGTAGGTGGCTGCTGGACTACATGAGTCTACCTACACTGAGAAAATATGGTGTAAAAATTCCCAAGATGTTCGAGTGCTGACAGCATTCTTTCAAAGGAGATGGTTGAGCGATGTTAACAGTTGTACACCTTTTATTCACATGTTTTGCAAGGGATTGGATAGTAGCATTAGAAGCATGTGGCCAAGTCAGGACAGAGTAAGCGAGATAGGAATGGAGTAATGGGTTGTAAAGAAATTTTTGTTAGAATCTTTAGCTACTTTAACTAAGACGCATTTACATGCATTTGCAGCCACTACTATTGTAAATGGTTTTGCATAAGATCGCATGGTCCGCAGTTGTGCCAGGGAGACATTTTTGCTGTCTGTTGCTTCACTTTGCAAGTAAATATTACAAGCAAAGAACTGACAAAGACAAATTAAATTTTCAGTAGATTTTAATGTTTCTGATTGTTTTTCAGACTTGGCTGTTTTTTTTGTAATGAAATTTGGCCATGAAGCTTTTCGAAATCTGGCAACACTGGGTAGAATCATTCCAGTGGTTACTTATCCTGTTTGCGTTCCATCATAACTTTCAGGGCAAAACAATGATAGAGTTGGAATGAAATGGTTTGTTTAGCGCCTGTGTTCAACCAGATATATTGTCAAAGACATGGCTTTGATCAAATTCACTTAAGATGAAAGCAAGTCGTATTTAGCAGAATGTTCACTGAACAATGACAACTAACCTGCACAGATTCCGTTCCTTGACCAACGCCTTACAAAGTACAATGCCTCGTTTTATGTTTTTGTGTTTAACAGACGTTCCGTCGCATAGTTTAAAATACTCTATGCTGTTTGTGACGATGGCTTCAGCACTGACCTGAACTGCGGCTCGGTAAGAGCACTCGAATTTGTTTTATTTAATTATATATGATCCAATTGATCCAATCTCGATAACACAGTGCTTCCAATCATGAGCATGTTTAAATATATCGTCATCGTATATTCTTAGCTGACTGTTTTTGTTCGAGACAAATTCTATGTAAGCCATGGCTGAAAATACAAACTTGTTGAAAGTGTCTGTTACCGTGTTACGAAAAATGAAGCGATGTTGGGCCTTATCAAAAAGGGTTTCAACTTGTACAATTTCGTTTGATCTGCCGAATACCTCCTTTTTCGCATATTTTTCGATAACCGTTACAAAACCAGCGAGGGATCGGACAAATTGTCATCGGGGAAGAAAAACAAAGAAATTATACCTTGATCATATTTAATCCACCGGGTGGCGTAATCGACCCAGCCTGAGACAGTGCTCCAGCTCCAAGGTTCCCAACGGCGTTGTTTGCTCGTGCCACGGACTGGGCTCGGACGGCGGCGGCGTGCTGAGTGGGAGTTAAATACGGAAACTGCGCTTGTGGATATCCCCAGCCACTTGCTCCTCCCGCTACCATCCGGCCAGCGTCAACTGCAAAGTTGAAAAACTTAACTAGTAGCACCAAAAGCTAATTTCGTTTGCTGCGGAAAAAGTAGATTTAGCTTCGGCTTTTTACGAACAGTTTCACTTCGATTACTTTCCGCTTGCGCTTATCACAAAGTCAAGGTTTTCAAACCACGCGCTGCTTGGGTGTCTGGCGTGGTCCGCGCCAGCGAGCTGCGGTACACGAAACAGTGAACGCAAACAATTACTCCAAGCGACTTAACTGCATCGCTACAGCACAGAATGCCTGGTTTGAACTGACTGTCAAGTTCAGCGCTCCAGCGCAAGCGCGTGTAGCTTGCGAGAGGGAACGTGCGCTTGGCAAATCCGCAAGCGTGTGTGTGCGTTGTGGATTTGCGGTCTCAGCAGCGCAGCGTTGTTAACGCGTGAAGGAATGTGGCGCAAGGCGTCGCCGCTCAGGCGTGACAGATATGGCAGGCGATTAGAGCTGAATGCTCGCGGGGTGGTTACCGGCGCGAGAGCGAAGAATCGAGATAGCGTCGCCAGTTTACGTTTAACCAATGCACCCCATGCAGAATGCATTAGTAATTGAAAAATATGATCCTCAGCAACAACAGAAATCTTCTAGCCGCACAGTCTGAACTGTAGACANAAGGAATTCCTTTCTCCTTATTGCAGACGGCGGGCGTCGACGAAATTCGGCCGTTGTTCACGCTGACTGCTCAGCCGGCCTTCGTCTTGTGTATGCGATCGTACTGTTTGCCTTCGGCAAGTCAAGTTCAAGCCGTTGTTTCTTGCCGGCTTGCTATCGCTGCTGCTTTCCACGAATCGTAACCTGCATGACTTACACTTAACGCACGCTGCGCTCTCCCTGCGAAGCGAAATCGCTTCTACGATCCTGCTCGAAAACTTTGTTGGACACTTTGGGAAACTGAAACTTTTTCTTGGAAGTTCGGAGCCTGAACGACATGATTTTGCCTTTTCGGCTGATACAAGTGCTAACAATCAACAATGACATCACAAACCACATTCTTTTTTCATAGTAATGCCGATCAGTACGCTTTTCGCGACAGATCTTCGATGTTACTCAAGCGGCAATGAGGGCCTAGGTCTAGCACAGGGATCACTTAAAATTACTTTTAAAACAATAAACCATTGATATGGCGGTTGAAGTTGCAAGAAAACCAGATTGCTCAAAACGGACAAGATGCGTGCAAAATCAAGTAAAACTCGCTTAGGTTTATAGGTTATCTTTCAAGAACCGTAATTTCAAAACAATTACCTCTCACCTGCTTTACTGCACAAGTTGTTTGATTTTAACGCAGTTATGAAAATGCATAACAATTAGCGTTATGAAACCAATAAAATTGGACTAAATTTTTTGAAAGCCTTTGAAAATAATTTGCATTCAGGCCACAATTAGTCAGTTGAAAGTTATTTTTCGTGGGCACCAAAAACGCAAATCCAGCTGTTCTTTTGTTCTCTTGAGCGGTCAGGTAATTATAGCCTATTCCGGGATTAAACGGAGCGTAACATTCCAAAACTGTTTTCAGTGTAAAAGGCTTCCAAAAAGATCTCTGCATGAGCGCTGCCACCATTTATTGATAGCAGGTCTTTCCATTTCAGCAGAATGGTTCCAGACCGTGAATCACTTCGACAAAACCAGTTATGTGTCTCAACAAACGCCAGAATACAATCGCTTGAAATTGTCTGTTTGGTTTACTGCTGAAAATCGCTTCGAATCCATTCTTATCAATCAAACTGAGCGGCGAATGTGGCCGAGCAAGTCCCTGCAGATCAAACATGTCTGCCATGCAGTTATCATTTTCGTCACAATGGCATGTTACGTAAACTTCCTAGGGTCAAACGCCCTGGCGTAGTGGCTTGCAGCCTTCATCTTCGGTACGATTGCTTTTTGACTTAGATTCACGTCTAATTGCAGTGTTGTCGTACGAAAAAAACATTATGAAAATGATTTTTCATGTGGAGGCCGAAAGTACCTCACGAGAATCATGCAATGCATATGAAATGCTTCCCGCGGCGTGAAAACACATCACAGAGCCCCGAGGCATTTTGAGCACAGGCGCTGGAGAGAAGCTATGCTTCTGACGTTTGCTGATCAAGGGCAAAAGCTTGAACTACTTGCGTTGTTCGAATGTCCGTTGTGTATCACGGCGAGGTCGCAAGAGGTGTTCTTGCAAGGCAAGCTTTCAAGACACACAGAAAGAAGGGGGGGTCTGCTACTTTGAATTAGGCATAATTTGCTATGGATATACGCAATATAGGAAGTTGCAATCCAATTAGTGAGGTCGATTCCTTCCTAAGCACTCCCAAACACTTAATACTAGGACTCGAACTGCTTTCCTTCTTTTGCATTGACCAATATTATGTTCAATCTGCATTCGATATCTTCTGATCCCATGGCGGACAGCAAACACAGCGAGAGAAAATATTTGACTTGAAAGGAAACCAGTTTTTCCTCTGCAAAAGTGTGATCCTGTCTTTGAAAGAGTTANAAAGCAATCAAATATTAAATTAATTTTTTCAACAATTTATCGTTCGAACAGACCCCTTCACTTACAGATGAAATTTTTGGTATGATGAACATCCTTAAATTTGTTTTCGTGACAGGACATGAGATCACGCGGCGCATAACACCCCTCCCTTGCGAGGGTGTCTCATCATTGAACTAAACACAGGTCCACTAATGTAGTATCACTTAGGATTCAGAATTGACAGACCTGGGCAATTCTTTGGAGGCAGCCAATGGTGCATCGGACATCAGCATAACCTTTGCGTCCATTTTCTAACTGATTATTTACTATTTTGGACTTACCTGCAATGAACTCTCACATTCCTTACACAGACATGAAAAATCAAATGACTAATTGCCGCCACTTCTGAAAAAAAACTTAGATTCTTACATCAATTAACACCGCCCAAAATATCCCCATTTTGTTTTTCAACTTTTTTCATAACTATCGTAACTTCCGCTGATGTAACGACCGTTGTATACATTCCACTCATCAGCGATGCCCGTGCCAGCATGAGCTGATCATTATTTTTCATGTTATTTCTAAACCAAGTGAGTCAACCAAGGTCAGGCTCTTGTAAATATCAATTTATGACTTAAAGCCTTCTCGAAGTTTAATTGAGTAAATGGCGAATGCATTATGACGAACAATCAAACTAACGTAGTTGCCACGGCAATGTTGTCCGTTTTGACGACATATGATCGCAAAGTTATATTTTACAGAGAGCATTCGAGCCACCAGGTAAAAACTAAAGCAACATGAAATAACAAAACAACATTTCTTCTGTTTCAAAGACAAAAGGTTCACTGTTCATTGTGAAAACGTCCCCATTATCTTTCCGTTACGGTTCAAAGAGTGGTTGTGTAAACATCCACAAATAATGTAAAGATCCACATCATTGTCAGCATTGCGAGCAGATTTATGAACTACTGTTCAATTCAACCCATGTTAGAAATGTGGTGATTTTCGTGTCACAGTATGCAGTTGCAAACTTCAAAATCAAGAACATTTATCTCGTGTCGTTGCAACGATTAAAGGGTCGACCAAAATTTAACAATTCTGTTTGAGACATTTAGAAATAAAAGTAGAACTCTGATGGTGGACACTCTTCTGTGGAAATTTGACTCATACCAAAAGAATGAAAGTTGCAAATATCAATTCAGGCAACCATCATTAGCTAACGCAAAATACTCGGCGCATTATTCTTCGACAGTTCTATGGCTACAGCCACCTAGCCTACACAACTGCCACCCAGACAACTGCCTTCCAGGGCAACTGCCACCTAGGACAATCGCCAGCCAAACAACTGCCACCTAAGACATATTGAGTTCTTGGCGTTTATTGCCATTATTAATAGGCTAATTGAACTTCACAAGATTCTGGTGTATAACAAAAGTTTCTTCATCCTCTGACCACTTTAAAGAAACGTAACTTCAAAATTAATAATTTTTGGTGGAAAATATCATATCGATGTCAATACATCTTCATAATCATTGTCAAAATCACTGAAAAACTTAATTTTTTATGAACCTTTTCAAATTTTTCGCAGCAAACGCTCTCATGCACATTATTTCATCGTACTCATTCCACGCACTCGTAAAACCCGCTTACTTCTGCTCATTTTAAGTTCTGTGCTTTGCTTAACCTTAGCTTTTGATTTGTTAGTTCCATGTCACCAGCAGTGACGTTGTAACTCACTTTTGCTGCACTAGGTTGAAGCAATAATGCTGCACCACAGTGGTTCCCAACTGCCGTGCCGCGAGAACTCCTATACGGGTGGCAACATGATATTTCAAACTGAATTTGGTAACTCGTATGTGATGTGTAACACCCATTACAGTATCCTAGGTGGCATTTGTCCGAGTGGCAGATATCCCTGGTGGCAGTTCTCCTGGTAGCAGTTGTCCTGGTAGCAGTTATCCTGGTACCAGTTGTCCTGGTACCAGTTGTCCTGGTAGCAGTTGTCCTGGTAGCAGTTGTCCTGGTACCAGTTGTCCTGGTACCAGTTGTCCTGGTAGCAGTTATCCTGGTAGCAGTTATCCTGGTAGCAGCTGTCCTGGTACCAGTTGTCCTGGTACCAGTTATCCTGGTAGCAGTTATCCTGGTACCAGTTATCCTGGTAGCAGTTGTCCTGGTACAGTTGTCCTGGTAGCAGTTGTCCTGGTACCAGTTGTCCTGGTAGCAGTTGTCCTGGTACCAGTTGTCCTGGTAGCAGTTGTCCTGGTAGCAGTTGTCCTGGTAGCAGTTGTCCTGGTAGCAGTTGTCCTGGTAGCAGTTGTCCTGGTAGCAGTTGTCCTGCGTGGCGACTGCCCTAGGTGGCAGTTGTCTGGGTGGTAGATGTCCTGGGTAGCAGATGTCCCAGGTGGCGGTTGTCCCAGATGGCAGTTATGCTAGGTGGCAGTTGTCTGTGTGGCAGTTGTCCTGCGTGGAGATTGTCCTAGGTGGCAGATGTCTGGATACCTTGTTCGACGTATGATTTTTGCGTACCGTGTTTGCGAAATGCTCTTTTTAGCATTATCAGAAAATCGGAAAACTTCAATAAACTAAGCGTGAAACACTGCTCTTGCGAAAATTTTAAGAATTCTTGCCAATGAATTTAGATAAATCTGGACGATAAGCAGGCCTTTGCTAAATACCCCTCACATTTAAACTAATAACTACTCACATTTAAACTAATAGCAGCTGAAAGCATTATTCTTTATGATTTACTTGCTTCAACGAAAAACCCAACTTTTTACTTTTTCATGGATTTCATTTTTATGCTGCTGTAATCTTGATTGTCTATGGATGCGTACAATGTTTATCAGATCAGTATCCATGTCAGCTTTATCAATTGCGTCAGTACACGTTACAAGCAAATTGGAGCTTCATTGAGGTGAATACAAACTTCGCAGCTGTGACGTAGCAAAACTAAAAACATAAATTACATTTACGTAGTCCATAAATCCTAACTATAAAAAGTATAGGAGTTCAGGTTTTTATTAAAGGCATAGAAGGTGGGTTTGTGCAAAGAACACGAGAATTTGAAATGATTAAAATTCCCACAATGCATCCATCTAAGATCTTAACTCTGATCACACGAACTTTTAACATTTTCTTGTTGCGATTGTCACGACACGCCCATTACATCGTGCCACACCCATTATATCAAAGTGTTTGATAAACGAACGAAATCGATTCACGGAATTCTAAAATCTTTCGTCAGAAAATGTTCACTCCTAATGTTCGGAGTTTTCACAGAAGCCTTGAAACTAAATATAAACTGGCGTCTCAGAAATTTCTGACCACCTTGATTGTGATATACAGCAGACTGCTGAAACAGCGCTGCAGCTGACTCGCTGTGGAAAAATAGCCTGTGGCATATTTGAAATATTCTTCCAAATTTGGAATCTGAAAAGAAGCAGTGAAAACGTAAAGTCTTGTTGCAACGCGTCCCTCAAACATTTCTGTAAAGTAGAAACCACAGCGTGATAAAGTGGTCACGAAAGTGATAGAGCTTGTTGGCTCAAAACTTTTTCTTAAAAATTCCGTGTTAGCAACACTTGGCCTTAGTCATAAGGTATATTTGAAAAACTAGTGAATGTCGAAAAAGTATTTGCTCCAAGTTATGCATTCAGCGAATCCACCCAAACTATCAGAGCTCTCTCAACTTTTTTTGGCCTCATCTACTTTTGAACCAGAGTTGATGAATTGCTAGTTGCCTAATGAGCTTAAGAAAAGAGGTTGCATGCAGATACTGAAACTTTCTTCTTCCATTTGACTCACAGTGACTACTTGATGTTTTGACAAACAAAACAATCTACAATATTCGTGTCAACTTTTCAAAATTGTTTTTAAATTCATCTCCATTACGCCGTACCTTGTATGCAGAATGTCTTGCGGGGACAAACCGTAGTTTGGGGAACCACAGCTAGAACACAAAGTAAACCATGCCCGCATTTTACTTAACATGTACGTAAAAACACAGTTAATTTTTAATAATTATTCCTGGGAATTACTTAACTTTGATATAGAGCATTTGCTTTAAATGGTTTTCGAACGATTGAATGTAAAAACAACTGGTCGTGAATTTCTTCGGGTGAGCGGAAGAAACAAGCACTGCGAAAATGCATTTCTATACGTAAATGCGTAAATAGTGAATTTTAAAGCAAACGTTTTTCTTGTTACGACACAGAACTCTTTGCACTTATAGAAATACAAATATTCTACAAAACTATTTGACTTAGTTCGATAACAACTGAAACACAGCCTTTGGCTTGTGCCAATCCAATGGTTGACAATTTATCCTTATACAGAAAAGCGAGCTGATTATTCCATTCCTGTTGATGAGCTCTGTTCGTGTTTGTAAGAAATGAAATGTTGTCATCGCAACTCACCAAAGAAGCTGCCTCAAATTCGTATTATAGACAGAACAAAGTCAAACTTAATGCGCTGGTATGATTGGAATGTCCTCCAACGCCAGATGATCAAATTGCTTTTTGATATCTGGAGGCAGTGCGGTTTGGCAGCAGATTAATGATTGTGACGCAAAGCACCAGTAGCGATAGCAGTGCTTCACAGAAAGCTTTTGTATAGCTGGGGATCATATTTCATGTTGCGGGGACGGCGCGGGTCGGATTATTTCGGTTCATAAGGTGGTTTGTGTTAATCATTAACGGAGCACCATTAAGTAATCATTTTGATAAATGAAGAAAATATTGTCTAAGTTCATGAAACTGGAATTTAATTTTAGCAACAGTGTAGTTGGGTGAAGGGAAGTTTGTTGGCAGAAGGCCAAAACTTTAACATGAACTTACTGTAGATTACTGGATTCATCTTCAAACTCACACAAAGCACACTTTGTAAAATGCAGCTACAATGGTTTATACGTCAGCCACGCACAGACTGTAAAAAGACAAAAAATGTCACTGTTAAATCGATCGTCTCTTAGAAGTACTTGTTCAAAATAGTGCGCCATCCTGCGACTAAACTGCAAGCTACTGCTATGACAACACCATGCGGAGGCCAATTAACACAAAAATTTTAACATGTTAAAGCTGGTAGTTGAAACTACATTTTAACCGTCGTTTTCAAAACACCTTCAATCCGAACATACAAATGGTTGAGGCCACAATGGAAAGCCAAATGTCTGTCAAATACTGTAGCTAAAAACAAAAAATTGTGTTGGTGCTGTAAGGGTTTTGAGCCGTAGTGTTGTTAGAACTCCCAGAAATGTGACTGAGATAGAAGCAGTTCAGCTTTTGCAACCAAAATGACGCCATGCCAGTATTGATTGATTCTGTTGATCCTTGAGTTTTGGNAGTTGTTCTTTNTTTAATTGTCTTTCTGATGAAGCTCTTGCCACACCAGCAGCTAAAACTGGGTGATACGTCCGCGATGAGGGAACGTCGTTGCCAAGATATTGGCGAAAAAAAGTATCTTTTAATTAAATTTGTAACAAGCGCTTCCCATCAAGAGGCAAATCTATTAAAGCGCGTCTTCACAGACACCTTCTTAACGAGTTATCAGCATGAGAGAAATTAATTTCTAGGATGTTTTTAACAATGTACGCCACTGATATTTAAGTAGAACAAATTTATTGGCCGTTTTGTCGTTTCACTCTTTTCATGGAAAGTTTTTTCATCTAGCTTCTTCAGCGGTTGTGCGACAAGTGAGTCTGCCAGCGCATAAAAAAGATGTGACAAGAGTGGAGGCGCACTTCACCCCACCGCGTTAGCAACTTGTCTTTTAACTTGTTCTAGATGTGGCATTGGCACCAGTCGAAACCTTGCTTTGCCAGTAAATGCAATGTTTAAAATAACCAGTGCGAGTTTCACGTGATTTTACGCATGGATGCGTCGAAATGGTCGTTTGAGCGACAAAAGACCAAGTGGTTCCAATTCAGATCAATACGAGAAAGCAAAAGGGGCTTCGTCGGTTTGCCGCAAAGTGTTGAGGGGCTGCAGAGATTTCAGTAATATAATCAACAAGCAACACTCCGGTCCCTGTGTCTAATCTGCGCAGGGCCAGGTGTCATCTGTGAAGTACTTTTAAGCCAAGTAAATTTTGGCAAAAGGCTTCCACTGAGTGGTCGGATTGCAAGCATGACGCAACAGCAAGCCAAGCGTATCCAAAATTATCTGACCACAATAACACTTGTGATAAACAAGCAACGAGTGTCACTTTTGTCATCGTAAACAAAGAATAATGTCTTCTGGTTTCATGACGACCAATGATGTCATATAAAACAAAACCACGATTCCTGACATCACTCTTCGTCTTCAACGAACAATGATTTGGGTTAATGAGTTTTTACCAGATTTTCCAACACTTTGCCTGGCCTTACCTAACTTTTATATTTTAATGCCATTTCTATTGCTGCCCGTAGCGTTTTCGGCAACTTACAGTGACACTCACTGCCTCAAATAAAAAGTTCATTTTAAATCATAAAAGCGACATTAAGAGCCGCCCTCAAGTGCGTAACATAAGTAGTTGGCTGAAGACTACTTGACTGCTAGACCAAAGCAAGCAAGTTCGCCGTACTATCGACTGAGCCGTGGTGCTCTGGTCTTATTTGGGGAATTGTGGTTCATTACATAGTTTATAGCCGGGTTACCATCTTCCTGGACCCCAAAATAAGCACATTTCGGAAAAAAAAACGTTTTTTAAAAATGAAATCTATCATGAAAATGAAAATTAACGTATGCAGCAGACTGCACGTGAATGAAATTTTGTGATGTCACAATGGAATGAAGACACGGGATGCAACAAAGTGTACATACGAGAATCTGCAGAAAAAAACTTTTTCACAGCTAAAAATCAGAGATTGCATCTTAACAAAGCATTTCGCCTGCTGAGGAGGTATCATTACCTCATATTCATATAAGTCGTAATATAACTAATAGCTCAAGGCAGAAATGAAAGCATGTGGTTTGAAGAAACGCTTGTTGTACCTCACCAACAGTTTTTTTCACTTTCAATTGACAAGTTTAGTTTTGCGAATGAAAAAGCAAATTACAAATTTTTGCGAATGAGAATGCAGGGAGGCATTACCATGGAATCATAAATAAGATATAAGCAATCGCCTTAGAAATAAGCCTAGTGATGTATTCCACAACATTGTTTTTCAAAATAAGCACAAATCTTAGAAATAAGCACGATATAGCAATCCTGTCTACAGACCTTTGCGGAAGAAACATTTCCCAGTCAAGTAAAAAGTAAAGAAAAACAAAAGAATTTACTGTCAAAAAATGTTATATCAATTTTAAGGCGCTTACAAAGTGATGCGTGTTCTTTCTGATTTTTCTACAAAATTTCACAAAGAATGGTCAGCTACAACAAACGCAGTGAGCCACGTCGTCACTGACGTCACTCACAACCACTGACAAACAAGGACAACGAAGAAGAGCTGTCCGACCTTAACCACAGTCCGATATCGAAACCAGTGCGGACCAAACCTTAACCACGAAGGCTTGCCACTATTTTCCTTTAAAGTTCACACAAGTTCGACCCAAACCACTTTGAATGCAACCATCACAACAACAGAGGGTGAATACATGAGAAAAGATGCCTTACCGCAACAATCCATGACCTCGCCTCATCCCTTAGCTTATTGACTACAACCAATTTATCGACCTACTCTAGGAAAATTTCACGATAGCTTTGTTTGCATCTGATACCGGGAGTTATCACCGTCTATGCCAAAGAAAGCTATCTTGCAAACAGCACAACAGAGAAACAATTCTTGCAAAACGATTCACCTCACTTAATTCCAAGCCTCTGGTACTCTCACCTGCGTTCTTTCAAACAAACAAATTAAATCACTGTGGGTTTACAAAACAAAACCGTTCAGTTTATTTTCAACCACTCCTTCACTTGACAGACCGTCCTTAACCTCATAATCAAAATAGAGAGTTTATTTGTCGCTCAGGCAGCGGCACATTCACAAAAACCTTAGCTCGCAAAATGGTCTCCGTCAGAATTACACTTTTACATGCAGGAAGGCTTAACGGGTTTCAAACCTGTGTCAAACATGTACTTGTTCAACACAAGTTCATTTCAGCGTTCAGCGATATTATCCAGGAACATACAGTACGTTACCCGGATGTTACCCTTCACTTCCACACCGACAAAGAAACAATTTTTACGACGCATACCTTGCAAAACGTTCAAATTAGACACTAGATTTCAATACAGAGCCTGGTGAAGGCGTTAGAAGGAAGCCCAAATTTAATTCAAATTTTAAACTTTTTTATAGGTGCTAAGTACATGCGGTCTTTACGACTGGAAATTGTGTTAAGGGCAAACGAAGTTGCTTAAAATCTGCTTTTGCAACATTTACCATCTTGCCAGGATGTCGACAAGACTCTGTGGAAAAACTAAGAAGCAACTCTGCCGAGTCGTTTGTTTCCTGTCAATTGCTATGTTGCGGCATGAATAAGTTTGTATGAAAATGGCTTGACAAGGTGATAAGTACAGTATGTATGCAATGCAATGTCCAGATGACTTTGCGCAGATGAGTTGGTTATTTCTTCACCAAATCTGTCGAAACTAAAGACCGCTTGACGTTGCTCTCAGTAATTGATCGCATGCTGTGTCTTTGCAAACAACGTTAGGCAAAAAAATATATAAGCTTCAAACTGCTTCTGTCGACGAAAAAATGTTACAAAGTTGTTGTTTTTTATCACAAAAAACAAATTTTTAAAGAACCGTCTCAAAATTTTGTACAGACTCTCACTTAACATGATTCAACAAACTTGTTATAGCTACTTCCACACATTTCGCAAACGAAACTTTTCGGTAACTTTTGTCACTATTTGCTCGTGAACTTTACACCCGATTGCCATCTGTAGCAGGAAGCAACAGCCAAGCAGTATTTATCTTCATTAGCCTGCCTGACGTTCAAAGCGATATGCTTCCTATTGTCATCTGAGCTTTCGCTACATATGGGGAGGTTGAAGAAACCTGCAGCGCGCGCTGCAGGTTTCTTCAACCTCCCCATATGTAGCGAAAGCTCAGATGACAATAGGAAGCATATCGCTTTGAACGTCA
>JGI24158J21664_10006759_pt1 | contig 15152 bp, 9 predicted proteins | sample Ectturendosymbi3_FD_21664 | JGI IMG/M metagenome (IMG submission 21664) | reverse complement strand
AAAACACAGGGACCGTTTGGTAACGCAAATGCTTTTATGGAAATAATTGCGTTCTGCAAATACCTGCTACTTTTTGTTTTGGTTATTTTCCTCAGGCTCTATGTCCATATTACATGGGGTTGTAGTAGTACAGAAAAAATACAAAAAAATCCTCACTACACAGCACAGGAGAGGCTATACAGATACGCAGACAATGCTACATAAGAACAAACACTGAATAAGAGCGCTGCAAGTGATTGCCATAAACAATTCAAACTGAGATTTGTTTCTAGCTTGTTCACTGTTTTCGTTGAATGCTTCTCGATTATTATTATCGATTATTATACTATTATTATTCTGATCGACTCGAACAAGGTTCAAGGAGGAATGCGTTAACTACATCGATGGATGACTGGAATGCTTGGAAGTTGGTGACTTGCTATGTCCAATGTCCATGCAGCGTGGGGCACGAACCGCCGAAAAGTCCATTTTCCACAGGTTTTTGTTCTATTCGCACCTGGCTATATACCTGCTCCATGAAGTTAATTTTTGCGGCCTTACGCACTGAAAACATATCACCACGCTTAAGAGAACAAACGCTCAAACCTCCCAAATAATTGGCGAGATTTAATCGATGTGTCACAACTTACGCCTGGAGGAAAGCTAAACACGATTGGTTTTACTTCATCCCAGCTAAACGTAGATGAAACCAAGCAACGCACCAAACATACCCAAGCACTGTCCTGCTAACTTTGCTAGAGATCGACCGATATATCGGCTAATATTTGGGTTTTACCGATATATCGGTGTCGGCCACAGTAGGTGTTGACAAAACGCTGTTATATTCCTCACGCATCCAGACAACTTGCGCAAGAAAGCACAACGAAGCAAGTCAAGACAGTTATCTTACAGCAACGCTAGGTGCGTATTCACAAACAAGCAGACGAGATGAATCATGAAGCACGCGTCGGCCGTCGCAGCCAAAACTAAAACACCATCATTAATAACATTAATTAAAAACCCTCGCAAAATATTGAAACTGCTGCGATTTGAAAAATTTTAGCTCAAATCCTGATTTTTGAAGCTTTGAAAAAAGGTAAGGCATAAAATACATTATATTTTTGATGAAGCAAAAAACAAGATTTAAAAATTCTGGAAATATCGGTATCGGCTATCGCTCCATGAATGGCCGATGGCCCCAAAAAAGCCATATCGGTCGATCTCGAATCACAACTGCACTTTCAAACCACTTTGTAGAGTTCAAGCATGTTTCAAACAAAGTTGTGAACAGTTGACACGCATAATTGCATAATAGTGACAAAGCCTGTTTAATTGCTCTGTACATGAACGGCTGAGGAAAACACTACTCCTGAACTGATGATAATGAACCCAGAACTGCAAAGCAAACAGGATTATGAAAATTATTATTACTCTTCCGTTATGAGGAGAGTTGAGGATGATGCCCTAAGTAAGGCACTGAGTCTCAAAGTGGATGGTCAGAGAAAAAGGGGACGACCAACGAAGACATGCAGGAGCCGAGTAAGAGAGAATATTAGAGGGATTTTGGGTTGCGGAAGGAAGACGCCCTTAATCGAGCAAGATTGAGGTATGGTGTTAAGTTAATTCATGTCAGAAAGGAGTTAAGTCCGGCCACCCCCGTTTAACGAAGACAGAACCGGATCAAAACTGGACTACTACTCTGAAAAGTGCAATGACAAAAACACCTACCAGGCAATCAGAGGGTGAAAAGTACGGCGGCTTACCTCACAGTAATTGAGATCAAGACACTAAATCCTGAAAAACCTGTTGACTTAATGCTTGTAATAGCTTATTCGCAGTTATGCATTTGTGAACAGGTCACTATAGAAACTTTTCTACCCTGCAAGTTGATTTCCTATAGTCGATTTCACTCTGCTACGTTTTTGAAAAAAAAAGTTTTAGACAAATACAAATGTCAAAATAATTAATGGACATGTTAAGTACAACCTAACAGCTTCTAGCGACGCACGGGTTCCCACCTAAATTTGGTTCCGGCAATCTTTTTATCTTAATGTGTAGTCGTCGACCCTAGACAGAACACATGAGGTGGAAGTGTTGTCGACTCTTGCGCTATTTCCTTTGACCAGTGGTTCTTAACCTGGGTTCGATCGAACCCCGGGGGTTTCGCTGGGTCAACTCATGTGTTCGGCAGAACTCTCGTGCATGGTTCGTTTTGTTCGCTAATAAAATCTACATATATGTTTTAAAGAAATCACATTTTATTTTTCCAATTACAAAGAATTCACTGAATGCCCAGGGGGAAGGCGTCCGGGGGGTCACTGGCTCCAACAACAAGGTCAAGCTAACCATTGCCTTCGACACATAACACTACCACTGCAGGCAGCAATCCCAACCTTATCTTACAGAAACGAACACCAAGGTTATGTTTTTGTTTTTTAACCAAAAGGTCACGTGATTCTCATGCTTACAACCCATGTCTTCTGAGTTATTTCCTTGAACTTTTCCATTTCCTCCCGCTCAGTTTTTGAGTTTAGTCAACCCTTCTCAGGAATCCTTAAAATGTTATACGGAAAAGTGGGTATAATGCCACCGATACTTTCATTACGTCATCCTGGGACATGTGACATCCGCTATTTCCGGACCAAACTATTTTTGACTTCCCGACGTCCATTTTTAATCATTTTCACAACAGAATTGTATCTGCACAGCGAAACATGCATAGCATGCAAATTCTGTGCACTGTACCACCAGAAAGGGGATTTTTAGAGGGGAATTTTGGTTTGTGAGTAAAAAACGTCATGCGCGTTTTATCTCCGTTTTATCTTCAGACTAAGTCATGGTATAGGAAGACTCTTCACATATAAGGTATCGGTGGTCATATTTGGCCAAACACCTTTTGCACTTAAAAGCATATTGAAATATTAAGGTAGCAAAATGCCCAAAATCTGTTAAACTTGGACATTCTTGTAAAATAACTCTGGCACTTATCTCTGAAAATCAGGAAAAGTCATGAGGCACAGGTTTCCAACATTTTTCTAAGCAAATAAAATCAACAAAAAAAGGAAACACTTGGGTGGTCCACCACCCAGGATTCCTTAGCAGGATTTCAAAGCCTTGTACGCTTCATTGACGCCTTCCATTCTCTGCGCGCAGCAGTTTTGTTTCACAAATTTGAAAAATAATAAAACTTGGCCCACCAGAAAATGTTGCTGATAAACTGGCGCAACTTCCACGTCGAGCAAGAGGTTGGTCAGATATTTGGCGATGGTAAAAATTCTTCGAAAATGACGAGAAGTCATGCAGTGTGCCCGATTTCCTCATCAAGGGATTGATCGTAAGGAGAGCCTGAAATGCCAGCGGCAATACCGTCTGGTTACGTCTTACGTAAAAAATGAGGAAGTATCATTCAACTCAGCTGGAGAAGCCTGAGGACTAGTGTCAGGTAGGAAGGGAAAATGTGCGTTGCATTTGTTTTGCAGCAAACGCTTTCGTAAACCGGACATTACGCTGCAGCAAATAAATGGCACCTTGGGTTTTCTTCGAAACATTTTATGCCATCTGTGCATCTGATGCTTCCCTGCAACTTAATTATGAATCGCCCATGCTGTAGAAGCTAACCTGGTCGAAATAGTTTTGTGCGTAGAGTCATTTGGCATGGGCTGTGTTTAGCCATATCAGAACCATACAAGGGTACGGCCCTTTCTGCGGCTTGTGAATGTGGCGCAGAGAAACAAGCCGGTGACCATGTTGTCCTTCATTGTCCAATCCATCGACCTCCCTGTGTGGAGTGCACGGCCTGGCGGTTTTGGACGATGAGACAATCGAATAACTGCTCAAAATCTATTCCGAGATCTAGTGCAGCCCAGTGAATTACAAGAACTGGCTCAAACAATGAAGAATCATGCAATAATAGCAAATATTCGATCACATTGTAAATATAACCAAAATAAGCATGGCCAGCAGCAGCTGGTCAATAAAAGCATGAAAAGCACATGGTTACAGCTAAACATCTATCAAAAATAAATTCTTTGCTTTGAAAAGCTGTTTCGGGCATGTATCCTATGATGTTATGATGAACAAACTATTTGGCAGGACAAATGTTTTCATCGTCCAAGTGTAAGAACATACATAGTGTAACTGCCAGTAGTTTAGCGACAAACAAATTTCTGTCAGTACATGTTAACTCCCATGACCATTTTTGGGTGGGCTTTCGCTATTTTGGACATATAAGTGCATTAATGGTAATATTCGTTGAGTAAAAGCTCCTCTAATGCAATAGTTGGTTAAATAAGGTTTTCAATGGAATTTCATTTTTTTTAAATTAAGGTTTTCCATGGCAACTGATATTTTTGGATACAAGCAAAATTGTCTTGCAATGAGGAATTGCACATTCTTTCATCATTTTCTTTTATGAATTGCTTTAATAAAAAAAACTTTACCATCAAAGCACAGTCACAAGATTTGGAGAGGTGTAAAACATAATACATATCCTTAGTTTGGTACCACATACTTCCATCCACGTGATTTTGCACCACAATAATAGTCTTCCTGCATGCTACCACCCTAGCTTATGATTTCTAGCTAAATATTTTTTGATCATGGTTAATCAAAAAATCATATTCAGCCAGATCCACACAAACCACAGTTTTAGAAAATCTGGAACTAAGTTTTTGGATACATACATGACATTTCAGCAAACAACCGGGCACTGATTTCATTGCTCACCACAAACAGCTAATCCACAATCTAAGAGCATATTCAAATAAATTGTGACGTTATTGCCAAAAACAACACACAAATTATCAAAAAAATCAGGAATAATTTTTAAGAATATTGCAAGAGCGGCATACTCAACAGTTTCAAGATTGAGACTATTGGGTTAAAGGCATACAAGTTGAAATAAAAAGTCAAAAGGAAGACAAACCTACAGCTTCTCTTCAGCATTTATCATTGTCACCATTTTTTGAAAAAAAAATTTTGCGAGAAGCAAAATGCATATTTTCAAATAACATAACTCCCAAAAATTAACTCTGAACACTGATACCTTTCTTATTTGTGGCTCAGTGTCTCTTTCAGATGGCTCCCCCTCCTCTGCTTTGCTTTTGGAGACAGCTCTTAAAAGTTCTACCAGATCTTGAGGATTACTAATAGAATAATCATTCTGAAACAAAAAACACTAACATTGCATTTGAGCTAATTATCCTGGGGAAGCATGCAAGTCTGAGTGAATCTAAGAGTAAGCTCCATGAGAAACAACACACCTTTAAGCTGACTTTACTCAAAAAGACAAAACATGAGTCTGAATCAATGAATGACAGACAAATGAAAACAAACTGATGACAACTCTGCACAAACAAAATGGTTACAACATCATTTGATTAAACACTCCAAACACAACAAATTGTAGAAAAAAGTTTCATGCTCATCACTGTATCTTATTCAGATAGGTGTGAATTCTAAAAAAGTGGTGTTTTTAAACTCACACAGTCATACGAATGTGGAATCTACACAATTTGGCCACTGAGAAGAAATTAGCTAGGTCCTAACATTTCAACAAGTATGAAGTTATAGAAATGCCATTGCTTAATATGGTTTCTAAACACAGGTGACACATGATTGCTCAACATAAAACAAAAACCACCAAGACCTAATGACAAGGTCTGTAAATTATTTGATTTAGTTATGCTGAATGTTAGCTTGAACGTTTGATTACACAACTAAAGTTTTGACCCTTAAAACTGTGGAGCTACATTTTTCAACCATAACAGTTCAAAACTAATCTTTAAAATTGCAAAAAAAAACACATCAATAAAAAAGTCACAAAAAAGCTGATGGACAGCAGACAATTAAGACATCATCAGAACCTATCCATAAACTTTTTCTAGTTCTCATATTGTTCAGAAGATCTCAGAGTTAACTCCTGCATTTACACATGTTTTCAGACCTACAGTAGCAATCCATCTGTTTCATTCAACAAAGAACCAACACTGGGTTCTAAGCATTGCAAGGTACAAATAACCAAAATGAGGCGCTCAAAATTTGTGTTTTGAGATATTCACATTCCAAAAAATTAGGTTGAGATGTCAGCGAGCATGACAAGCACATTTCACAAAACTGATATAGAATATCCAATATCTGAGAACTGTCAATACATGAACATCACAAAGTGGTAGTCAAAACTAGCTTGTAAGACTGACTAAAGGCAACCTCATCCCACATGCTTTAGGAAGTTCCATTCAAGAAGTTATTGTCTGCCCACGCAATCATTTCTGTGGGCTAACATTGCAGGGTGTGATATCACTCTGATCAGAAACTTTCTAGTTGAACTTTAGATATGCATGCATTTATCTTAGTAGAACAATACAACTAAATATTGTGATATTTTTTAACGAACATGTCATACTACAAATCAAATGCTCTTTTAAATACAATCTGGCATACATTACTCACTTTTAATTCCTTTTCAGTCAAGCCTCGAAATTGCTCCAGTGTGAAGTTTGATGAAAATACCCCACGGAGTTTTCCAATGCCACAAGAAACCAGAAATGAGTAAAGCTCATCAGACAACAAAACACTGAGAAAAGGATAAACAATTTCTTACCACATAAAGAACCTAAGTCATCAACATCAAAAAAATTTTGGTCGAAGTTGAACATGACAAGCTTTGCTAGCTGTGACTTGCTTCAAACTAAACTCCTCAACATGACAGCTATCTACACTAAACTTGTTTTTTGAATGTTTTTCAAGAAACAAGTTTTGCACATGAGCTTTAAGAAATTTGGCTTAAACAATGTCAACAACAAAGTTTTTACCTAGTACAACTAAAAATGCAATTCCAATAGCAAGCAATTCTAATAAATATTTCTTTACCCAAACTTGTTATTTTGCCCAAATTTTGTTTTTTGGTCATAACATTTGAACCAGAAATGCTAGAAAGCCAATCAAGGGCTCCAAAGACTCAGATGTGGCCTAGTTTCCAAAAACACTTTGAGTCAAAAATTGGCTCTTGTGTGGCTGAAGCCCAGGGACCAATGACCTTGGCTAAAATGCCTAAACCTATCCCACTTATGACAGCACCCACAAAAAAACCCAAATCCAAAACTTTCCAATTTTTTCAAATACAAACTAGAAGACCAGCTGCATCCTTTGAGGGTTTGAACAGCTCTTTAACTCAATAACCTGGTGAGTTATTGAGTTGCAAACTGACACAAGAAACATGGCTCATGTGGGATTTAAAGCGAAATCCATCTTGCGATGAAGGTGTTAATACAGAACATTCCGGTTACTTGCTTATCAGTTAAATACATTAACCGCTTTATCACATAAGATTCTGAAATCCTAAACGAAAACCATTCATAGGTGAAGAAAATAGCCTGGTTCATCGCTTAAACTGGATATTCCCAGATTTGTATTTACTTAGCGCATATTTAACATCAAAGAAACATGAAGTGCACTGCACAGACGAAAACCATAATGCCATTAATTTGATTAAAACTGAAGTCAGCATGGGGAGGGCTAGAAAACAAAGTCGCCACATTTGGCCGAGATGCAAAAATTAACAATGCAGTTTCAACCTGGGTTTGTAGATACCTCATCAGCACAATGGCCAAAGGTCACTTTCACAAATGGCCAAAGCTTCATGCATAAGACCAAACGTGATTTTTATTTATATTTATAAACAAATATTTTCATTAACACAATTTATCCAGTTAATATGCCTGACTAAGCAGATTTTAATCCAGACTGCAAATCAGAAGTTTGATCAATTGATTACATAACAATGATAATCTTTAGGCTATGGGGCAAATGTCTCAGATCTCTACGTAAGTTGGCCAAAAGTTGCGGTTGGCCTCGTCATTCACAAAAATGACAAAAATTTGAATCAATTGTTGTTTGATGCCTCCTCTATAAGCATCACCATGGAAACAACCAAAAAATAGAAAAATACAAGATCTCAACAACCAAAAACTCTAGAACAAATTTTTTTAACGAACCAGAACTAACATATCCCTATATGTATTTATTACATTTTCCTTGCTTATTTTGTATGTTTTTTGAGATATTAAAGATTTCTTGATTTTTGGATGATTTTAGGTGAAGTTTTTTATTTTTGATGCTTACTGGTACTTATATGAAACTTAAGGAGAGAATTTAGAAAATCTTGTTGAACAATGTAATTCACAGTGCAATTATCAGCCAGAAACTTCAGGAGTGCGTTTTGAAGCACACTGTCATAAAGTTTCTTTGTTATAAATCAACAAAAGATACACTGCAGAAAATGTTTGCATTAAGCAACGTTACTCATAAGAATACTATCACTGAAGATGCTACTGTATCACTCACATAACAAACAAAAAACACTATTGCTAAATTAATATAAAATGAGATACCATTGCCATGTTTCAGTTGATCTGAATAAATATGAACAAAAGCACTATAGACTAATCAGCACAGTGGGATGGTACATGAAAAACAATGGCTTAACCTTAGGAAAGACAAAAAATAACAGCAGTACATTTTCAGAAGTTTGTCAGGNGTATAGTTAATAAATGTAATTGTCAGGTTTCTCACACCTTTTCAGCTCTAGTTTCATAAAAAATCCAATCGCTTCCTAACACTTNTAAGATTTTGCTTTGTCACTCTTTCACAAGATGTAGCAGTTTCATATAGTATTTTCCACAGCATGCTGACAATGCTTCTTTAATATTCCTGCTACATTCTACTTCTTGCAACTTTTCCCATGTAAAACGCTGGTAACAGATTGAGGGCATGTTCTGAAGCATCATGGGCAACATTCAGGTTCTTTGAAAAGTTGTGAGCAGTAATACGACCACTATTTTGTTGTCAAGACTTTAGGTCTGCTCTGGATAAGCCATGGTATATATTCAGGAGCTAAAGTAGTGTCCAGGAATATTTTCCAACACAAGATCAACAAATGAGATGTTGTCAGTCAGAAGAGGGATCTATTGCAGAACAATTTTATTATTTTGCTTGGGGTGACACAGAAGTGCCTTAGCCATTGCTCGCTTTTCACTCAGGGGAACAGAGTCACTAAAAAATGGCCTGAAACCTAAGCAGATCATCCAAAGTATCAAAAAACTCAAATTGTAGCCTAGTTTCCAATAAAAACGTCAACGAAATATTACCATCTAACAGTTTGGGCCCAGGGCCAGGTGAAGTGGGCCAATGTGGCCTAAAAGTCCTCTACTTATGACGTCACTCACACAAAATCCTTACCCCCCAACCAAAAAATTTTTTTCGAGTGCAAACTACAAGACTTGCCCAGTCCTTTGAGCTTTTGACCAGGTCTGTAGTGCTTACCGGACCAGAAAAATTCCCGCGCAAAGCCACATACGATCCAGCTGTTTTTGCGCGAACCGCTTGAATTAGCCTGGCTGCAAACGTGTTAAGTTTCTGGCTGATCATTACACTGGGGAATACATTGTTCAACAAGATTTTTTTTCTAAAGTCTCTCCTTAAGTTTCATAGAAGTACCAGTAAGCATCAAAGATCAAAAACTTAGCCTAAAATCATCCAAAAATCAAGAAATCTTAAATATCTTTAAAAACATATATAAGATAAGCAAGTTAAATGTATTAAATGCATGCAGAAGCATGTTAGTTCTGGTTCATTAAAAAAATTGTTTGTGTTCTAGCTGTTTCGGTTGTTGAGATCTTGCATTTTTCTACTTTTTGGGTTATTTCCTTGGAAGCGCTCATAGAGGAGGCATCAAGCAACAATTGATTCAAATTTTTGTCATTTTTGTGAATGATGAGGCCAACTGCAAGTTTTGACCAACTTACATAGAGATCTGAGACATTCACCAAAACTTGGTACGGCCTAATCACATGTGTAGTGAAAAGGTTAAACTGGGTAATATTATCTGTCAGGAAGTGAAGCATGCTTGTGAGAGTGCACATGGAGACATTTTGAGTGTTGAAATTCCAGAAGGTGGTACCACATGCAAATAAGGCCAAATTCAGCCAAATTTTTAAAAATACTCAAAAAGGTAAAACAAATCATTTTTGGTCAAACCACTTGTGACAGCTGCTAAATCTTGGCAAATTGGCTGCGAAACGACCAAGTTCTCAACCATGGGTTCAACATCAAGCAGTGAATTTGCAGATTCAACTGATTAGACGGCAGATTTGCTATCTAATTGACTATACAGAACAAAAAACATGAAGTTCTAGCGTTAGAACACAAGTTTTGTTGTGTTCTTAAGGTCACTGTCTAATCTCAAGAAAAAGTAAATGACTACTTTGAGACATAAATGTGTTCACAACTTCATTGCACAGTCAAAAACAAGCAGAAGAATTGGGAAAAGTTCCATGACTAATGCAGATGATTGTTATATCACACACAGGGCATGTTAAAGATAACATGCAGTACAGTGCGAGACAACAAGTTGGAATTTACGTTTCAATTGATGACTGTTGATTTGCTAAAGACTGCAGGATTTCGTAATTTAAAATATCAGGTCCAAGCGATTTTTGCAACGTCTAAAACAGAGATGCACAACCAACAGCCGTACGGCCACATGTGGCCTTCGATACAGTTTTATGCAGCCATGAACATATAAGTCAAACTATAAGTTATGCGCATTAATTAAAACTTAATTAATTGAAACTGTATTAATTAAAACAGGCTGGGCATCATTTAAAACTATTTTGTCTATTGTATAAGGATAGTTTGTAGAAAGATGGCTAAACCAAAGTACGATAGGCTTAGTGTGCGGAACAGAACCGTCACCAGAAAGTCTTCAATAGGGGGGCTTTATGTTTGTGCAAAGGGACTTGACAATCCAAAATTTGACAAAAACTCCACTGATTTATAGTGTTTATATTTCAGTTTGGGAAGCTTAGGGCTTTGTTTGGGGAGCTAAGCCAGCCCCCTGTGGCGACGGGACTGGTGCGGAAGCAGAACAGAAGCATTGGAAAAAATAAACTATCTTGAATGTAATGGTGGCCGCAATTCATAGAAGCGCAAAGTGGCCAGCAATAGCAAAAAGGTTGTGCAACCCTGATCTAAAAGCAGTTTTATATCCAATAGTTCTAGAAATATCTGTGTTCGGCATCAAGCTACCAGATATCAGCAGTGTCAGGTAGCAAGCATGTGGACCGAAATAGCATAGGGCGGTAAACTTGTAGACATATTATGTCTGATACATGGATACTTGCATATTCTGGTTAAAGGCATAAAAAATATCTGATAATTGCCTATGCAATTAACCGGATTTGTCTGTACTACTGTACAAACTCAGTGGCTCTCTTTGGTGATACGACACCATGAGTAGGAACCATAAGAATATAATAAAAATTTAATCACAAAAACTAACCTTTGATGCAAAGGGCTGAACTCAGACATCCTTGCATGCCAAATAAATGATGCTTATGGTCTTAAGAAATGTCACCCAACTGCAACTTATTTTGTCCACCAGAAAAAAACCTAAATAGAAATAAAGACAGGCTCTGTTAAATAATCACCAAACCTTCTGAATGCAACAAAGCAGATAACTGCAATAGGTTTTTGAATATGCAGGCAGCATATACTTGGTGGTGTGCATCTTAAATAAAATTACAGAAATTCTGGGTGAAAATCCATTAGAAGCTGAAAAACAATACGTACTTCTAAACATATACTGTATTTTGTGGGCCATACACCGCACCAGGTTATAAGGTGCAGTATCACAGCAATGATTGAATGTTAACTGTTCTATTTGCATACATAAGGCACACTAGATTATAAGGTGCATTAAATAAAGCAAAACACAGATTCATGGCAGAGCACATACGAGGGAGTTTAATCTGTCAACACATGCCTAATCTGTGAGACACAAATAGAATAAACTGAAAGCTATGCGCATGTTTGATTCGGTGTGCACCAATGTAGTCAGAAGACTCGAGGCGTAATACATATATATAGCTCTGTGTGCAAGAGCCTTGCAGAGTAATACATCTGTGCTTCAACATTAAGGTATGTGCTAGCTACTCATGAAACCACATACATTGCTCATTGCAATTTTTGTTAGTTTGTTGCAGTGGTTCTCAACTGCCAGTCAGCGTAGATATTTTGCCGATCTGCAAAACAAGCTACATTTTCCATCAAGTACTTTTGCAGATTGCAGATTTTCTGTCAAGTAACTGAAAATGGTTAGCGTTCATGTTGAATTTGGTAAAATCTTGGTCAGTGACATGTGACTTGCGATGAAATGGACTGGATAGTTCATTTTCATTTATGCTCGGCTTTTGTACACCTTCTGGAGTGTCATGAGTGGTCTGTAGGCGCCTGTCTCTGCTTTCTTGCGCTGTGAGACACGCAGCTGGTTTGGCAGTGATTGCTGCATTGGTGGTGAGTCAATGGTAGAGCACGCACGTGAACCGTTTCCTTGCATTCACCCATCAACGCCAAGTAGGAGACTGCATGGACAGGCCACCAGTACCGTTTAACAAGTCNTCGGTATGACCTGACAGGGAATTGAACCATGCCTACCCAGCTTTGGTGGCACATGATCAACCAACCGTACCACATTGCCGTTTAGACTGGATATGTCGCAAAACAAAGTCCTTCCACAGTTTCTTAATTATTTTGTTCTTGAGAAGGTACAATGGAGGCTATTGGTAGTAATCAGTTTTTCAAAATTTAAGTTTTGATGACCGTTAAGAAATTCTGAGAGACTGTTGTCTGGAATTTTTTACCATAAATTTGGCACGACACTGGAAGTAGCTGTATTATACACATTGCAGAACGCAGCGGAAGTATTAAGATGCAGCCAAGAAAGCAACAGGGAATTTTGCATTTTGTAACAAGGAACAATTTCAGCTTTCAAAAAAGAACAACTCTCACAGTGGACATGAAGCAAGTAGCCTACCAACATTCAAATTTACAACAATCTGCAAGAAAGAGTATGTGCAGATATGTTGACAGTACCAGGATGAACTAAAAACCGAAAAGGATAATTTGTTAGGCAATATGTTGAAAAATGATTGGAACTTGGCTTTACTGAAGATTCATGTAGTGAACAGCCGCCGCAGCCCTTACCGTTTAGCATATGCTCCCAATTTATCTCAAATCAATGCCAGATTTAGGGGGGGCCCAGGCCCCCTACCATGTTTATGTGTTTAGCCATATATACGACATGTGCATGCCACTTAGTCATTTTTTATGAGCGAGGAAAGCTTGTTTGTAGACACTATTACATTATCAGTCGTCCAGACTGCGGTATTTCACTTGTATATTATATGATATTGTGATGAAACAACCATTACACTCATTGTGTTCCTGAAGGTGGGTCAGGTATCTGAATCTAGTGAATGCAAGGTCAAGGGAAATCCATGAAGAACGCATTAGCTTATTTCTCTACTCGTTACTGGTTGATTTTGCATCTGCTTTACTCAGATTTCCACAGGTCACATGAGTAGCACTGTTAAGTAGGGCTACCATATGCCTTCTTTTTGGAGTACATGTCCACTTTTTTCAAGAGAAATGAAATAATCTCCGAGGACATTCAAAAATGCCAAATTATCCTCCTTTTTACATTTCTTATTTTACATAACTATAACCAACAACATAACTTAAGGTTTGAGCCAGGGTGGCAAACTTAGATAAAAGGGGCCCATTGACCAATGTACACGGTCCACTAGCCAACACTCAGAAATAAAATTTGACAAATGATGGTGAATCCAAATGTGGATGGCTAAACTAAAATCTTCAATCATGAGAAAATCATCTGAAAAACACATAAAAACAACAACTTACTAAAAAAACAAATAAATACTAAAACCGAAAAATAAATTAAGTGGGAGAGCGGTTTTTACATTTGCTTGCCAGGGAGGCAATTCACCCCTCTGTCCCCCAAGTTACGCCACTGGCTATGATATATTATAATTACATACAGTAAGCTATCCCTACTCAACTGCAACAAGATATGAGCTGGTGGTATATATAACTTCGCTTATGGGAAGGCCTGCAAGTTGTCTAATAAATCATGTTTTGGTTGAGTTAATTGTCGACTGGAAAGGCAGCAGTGCTTTCACATTAATCGTTACATAACAGTGTTAAATCTTTTTTCAATAACTCAATGACTTTGGCATTAGAGCGCAGAGATCTGACTCCATCATAGGTACTGTACTAGCTTTGCTGATGAACCGTGATACAATGATCAGTGTATTGCACATAGCTTAGTGTTGTGGAAATTTGTCAGAAGCAGCCTATCCCTTTTTCAGAAAAGGACTAAGTGATTTTGAAGCTGAGTGAATTACGTGTGGTTAAGATCGCAAAAGAAAGTGAAAAAGCTATTGTGACTTTGTGGATATTGAGTACCAAAAAATTATTTCTCACAGTGTAACCATATGGCTATCATTTCATCCTAGATTTCCAAGAATGCTTCAAATGTACCCAGCTTCACATTCATACTTCATCTCCATCGACAAGCCAACTGATGTTCTGAAACATTTTTTGGAAATTCTCAGAGTGAACTCTGTTTATGACATTTCCAATCAATTCTGGTTGGTTTTAACACTTTGGCATCTGGCCGCTTTTGGGGATTTCCGAAAAAAAACACCGAAACGCACGTGGCTTTGCATGGGAATTTCTCTGGTCTGGTAAGTGCTACGGACCTGGTCGAAGCGTCAAAAGACGCAGCAAATCTTCTAGTCTGTACTCAAAAAAATTTTTTGCTTGGGGGATACGGATTTTTTGTGAGTGACGTCATAAGTAGAGGACTTTCAGGCCACCTTGGCCCACTTTACCTGGCCCTGGGCGCCAACCATTAGATGGTAGTATTTCACTGAAGTTTTTATTGGAAACTAGGCTACAATCCGAGTCTTTTGATACTTTGGATGACCTGCAGGGGTTTCAGGTTCAAAAGTTATGATCTAAAGTAGTGAAAATATTTGATTAATTAGCTAATTAGATAATTAATTAACACTTTGAGAGCCGGCTGATTTTGGGGATTTTCAGAAAAAAAAACACCTAAACGCACGTGGCTTTGCGCATGAATATCTCCACTCCTGTTCGCTCTAGTGACTCGGTGAAAGTCTCAAAACACGCATACAGTCTAGTAGATTGCACTCTAAAAAAAAATTTTTCTTGTGGGGTGCGGGTTGGCTGTGAGTGACGTCATAAGTGGAGGACTTTTAGGCCAACTTGGCCCACTTTGGCTGGCCCTGGGC
>JGI24158J21664_10006758_pt1 | contig 15153 bp, 9 predicted proteins | sample Ectturendosymbi3_FD_21664 | JGI IMG/M metagenome (IMG submission 21664) | reverse complement strand
ATGTCAACCAAACGAACTTAAAAGGGAAATTAAGAAAAAAACTGGGGGGGGGGCAAACGGGGGGCCAAGCAAAAAACTGGGGGGGGCGTGGCCCACCCAGGCCCCCCCTTAGAATCGCCACTGGTGACGACACCTGCTTTTCAGCCCATCTTCGCACTTTCGTCGTTGCCGGTAAAGGCTTCGAGATTTCTTTTGAGGCACTGTTCATCAAACCCGTGAGAAGCATGGATTCCTGACAGCGCAACAGCGACAACTTTCACATCCTCGCTTGTGAGTACCGATAAATAAAGATAGAAAAACTCCACAGATTCTTGAACTTCAAAGTTCAAATAAATAATTATAACCGAAATATTGGTGGCGGTGCAGAATGGCAGTTTTGCGTTTTCTTGTAAATGAAGGGATATCTTTTTTGAGTTAATGTAGTGTAGCGGGCGGTTGCTTTTATGTTATACATCCCTTCAGCTGATTGCTGTGTTGGAAACCAACAAAGTTGAAAACGCTTCTTTAGACACAGGTGGCGCAAGACTCAAAATCAACCGCCGGTTACCGACCGGTGGCAGAGTCAGATAGACATTTTGAAGCGTGACGACTGCTTTTCCTAACGGTAGTAACGAAAACGCTCAGTCGCGATCGCTTTTGACTGAATTGAAATACATTAACGTGAAGTTGGAGATTATGTTTTGCAATGGATTTTGGTGGAACTACAGAATATGTTTTAACCTCTCAAAGTTCCAAGAGTGGAATAATAACTTCGGAAAGGAAACTCACCTAATGCTTTACAAACACCAAAAAAACAAGCACTGAGCTTAAATTTGAAAACAAGCAAACGTAGATTGAAAATACAGCGCACCTTCACGACAGTGAAAGCATTTCGCGACAATACGATCACAAACTTTGAAACCAATCACAACCTTTCAAGATACTTGGTAGTACCAATACCTGGAAGGTCCACATCAAACCACAAACTTCTACATCTAACTAACACCGTTCCGGCATGTTCCGGGACCACTATGCCCCCTTCCGTGTTATGCATTGTCGCAATGGGGAACAATCAATTCACATTAAAAGCTTGATATTTTGAGTCGCATTTCCCTCTTCGAATTGCGAAGCATTCATGCTTTCGCGTATCATGTCATATGCAGTACATGGTGTGTTCATACAAATTACAGCCATGCTTTGTTTGCATCTAATGAAGTGTTTGAAATCTTGGCGCTTAGTGTTGTGATTTGTCACTAGCGAAAAAATGTGCAACACTTAATACTTGTCGTGGCACTAATAACGTTTCAGTTTGAAAAGTTCAAGGTGCAAGCAGCAGATAGTGTACAACCAGCTCCAAAAGAAAGCCACATCAACGATGACACGTCACCACAACAGGTATAACGTTTGTGGCGTATGCGTGGGTATGCTTGTTTTCCAGTGTTGTAGGATATGGAAGTGCAGGGGGTGCAAACGCACCACCGAAAGTTTTGATTTGCTAAAATTTTGGGCAAAATCTCAAAAAGTTCGACATTTTTACAATATTAGTAACATTACACTTTTTTGCTATTGAGAGTATCAGCGAGCCTGATTCCAAAATATGTCATACAAAACACATTAAATATACGGCGCATAAAATCAACAAACTGTTCTAAGTAGCATTTTGTTTTAGTATATGAGATTTTGATTAGGCATCAACTGCTGCAGAAAATTTTTAGGGAAAAATTTGCCGCATACAGTGTTTTCGGGCAAATTCGGACAAAATGTCCTTCACACCCCCAAACAATTGTCTGCTCCTGCACTTTTGTTGCTTTTGATGCTTTTCAATGAAACAGCTTTGCTGGTGACAGTGCAAACAACCACGGCAACTAGGTGGTGCATGTTTACTCCCATATGTCCTGTTAATTTAACCACCGAATTGGAGTTGCTTGGGCATTAAACGTGCGCATTTTTTAGACCTGCTAATTCCACGGTTGATCCTTTTAGCGCTGAGAAATGACAATTTCTCCACACCGGGGCAATTCTGGGTGGCGCAGTTTCCGTTTAATCGGGCTGCTTATCAGTCCGTTTTTTAATGTGTTAGAACCATTAAGAGAATTGCACATTTTTAGAAATTTCTTCTCGCCTTAAACCATTTCCGGAAAAGATCATACATTGAAATCCACCACCAAAGTTTGGAAACCAGGATATTATTGTGCCGATATATTAGGCGTTTATTTAGGTCTATTAAGTTTTAAGCGCTTACAAAAAAAATAAAACACAAACTTTATTAGTGAAAACCATCTGTAACCAAATAACTTTGTAACATCAAGGGCCAGAATTGCTTCTTATTTAGTACATTTCATGTATCCATTAGGACTGAGTTTTTCAAAGCAGCCATAAATTTGGCGTAGACCCCATCTACAGACATGTTTTTCAAAAACTTTTTTCAAGGATTACGCGGAGAATCAGGTTTAACTTGACGAGATCCTTTTCAGCGAGCCTATTCCTGCCTATGCCTTATACCGAGTGGCATAGTTTGTTTATAATTTTCACACATAAAAACAATATCGTTGTTCGAAACATATCGTTACAAAAATTGTTTTTACCAATTCCAGGTGGACGATGCGTTGATAGCAGAGAAGGTTGCCATGCAGTCGCAGATTGCTCAGCTCAAGCAGGAGCTGGCCGACAGTGAAGAAAGGCAACTTAACATGAAGGTTTGTTGCAGCTATCATCGTCTTGCCCGTGTACGAAGCACAGCAAACATGACGTAACACTAGATCGTTCAAATATTGCACAGGAAGAGAACGAGCGATTATCGGAGAAGGTCACGAATTGCGAGACACGGATAAAGGAACTGGAGCAGGAGAGGTCGGAACATCTGACGAAGATCGAGCAGCTCTCAGCAACATCCGAGTCCGTCCAAAAGGACCAGGAAGAACTATTTATACTTGTTTTCGAACAAGAAGACAAATTGAAAGAATATACACAGAAGTTGGTTGAACTCGGCGTTAAGGTAATTGTTGGAGGGGATGAAGTAGCGCTTCAGCAGTCAGAGATGCAATACGCATCAGTTGCACAAACGAGTGTATACAATATTGTCTTCCAGGTTTCTGATAGTGATGTTGATGGTGACTTGACCGATGGCGACGATCCTCCCCAAGAAGAACATGCCACGTAGACAATGAACGATATTCGCGATTGAACGGTACAAAGCCGCTGATATTTTTGGCGTTCAACGACGTGTAAGGAAGTCCCTCATGTGTTGGGCGGATACCCTCCTGGGACATTTGTGGAGTACTATGGAAAGTCAAATAACAAAAAAAACAAATCCTGTGCTTGTGTGTTAGTGCTGCTGCTCTCATATAGCAGCCATATCCACGTCACGTCACTTTTCCACAGTTCGTGTTTACTTAGTTGGTCACGTACCTTCCACACACAGATATTTCTCGCACAGATCGAGATATTGCTGGCCGCAGTGGCCTCCAACAACGAACACCATCCATCCAACACAGACGCTGAAACTCCTGGAATTATAACAATTCAAGGATTGACATTCTTTACCAGCAATAGAAAAGAAAAATCCACGCTACTCCCCGACCTGAAGACCATAACCTTGGCACGAAATCATTTTTGTGTCATCCTTCAATTTTTTTCTTCAATTTACCATGTTAAGGTCAAATTAAGAGATTGGCTTAGAGCAATGCACAACAGCGAAGCAACTGCAAGTCTGCTGCAGCTCTTAATGATGTAGACGACAATGGTGGTCGTTCAGAGAGTCTAGTGATGGATGTCTTAACCTGGGGTGCTGGCACCCCCAGGAAGTGCTGAAATCAATTTCAGGGGATGCTGGGGAAGGTCACATATGTGGAGGTCAAAGGTAAAAGGAATGCGTTTGGACAACTTGTCTTTTATCCTTATAATAACCAGGTGTTAGCTGATGGTAGGGGGTGCTGAACTGCTTAAGCGTGACCAAAGGGGTGCTGAGGTAGAAAAAGGTTAAGAAATGCTAGTCTAGTGGTTATAATCCTTTTCCACAACGAGACTGAAATGACCATCTTTATTTTTGTGACTTAGACAATCTCAAAAAGGTTTGAAACAGAGCATGCGAACAAAAAACGTGAGACGTCTCGAGATCACCGATGATACTGGCTCTCACCTCCGCGTGTGTCGAAGCTCGTACATTTTAAAGGGCGATTTTGCGCCATCGCGCATGGGGTACATTCGATTAAGTGATTTGCGCTGCAATTTCAGAAACCGAGGTGCGGGCAGAATCCAGTGTCTGCTATACACTGATGATGGATGGCCGCAATGCTGTTTTTGTTGAAATGAAAGAATGGTTTGGGAAACAACTGAAAATGAAAAGGCACATCAACTTGTGCTGACCAGCCTCTCAAAGCCTATACTTAGTTACGAGTCATCAAGCCTGTTTATATGACTGAACAGAGATCGGAGGCCCAGCAGTTACCCATACTTTTGATTCTTTTGCGGAATTTATAACATCAACTTAAAACCCATTTCCGAACGAACGGTGTTCGGCCTACTTGAATTTTTTGAAACACATTGCAGCGCTGCGCTATGCCATAACTGTCATGATACGTGTCCATCTTGAGCTATCACGAAGATTTGCAATACTGCTATGTTTTGTCTTTAGCTATTACGAATAGTTGCAGTATACACGAAAATTGCTAAGTTTTATGTGGCCAAGGTAAACGAATATCTTCTGGTTGCTTGAATAAATTGCTGGCATCGCATTTGGCTTACATTAATTATACAGCAAAGCCAATGTTCATATAAGACCTTACTCAGAGCAATATTATTACTATTAACCAACTTGTTCTCTTTTTCACTGTAAACAGTTTCGCAATGGGGAGGTTTGCATCCCAAATTACCCCTGGTATTTCGCAGCCTCCTACACTCCCATACATGTTATGAATTGATCTACTTAGACTAGCTATGTCCAACCCCCGGCCCAGTCTAATGTTTTGTGCGGCCCAGTTTAGGTTTTCGCCGTATTACAAACAACCTATATCCTGACAACCTGTTTTTATTTTGATAATCTTAAATTTTACGTTTTTGATGCCGGGGGGATCTTCAGTGCCACTTTATCACATCTGTACCGCGTGCTGGCAGATATCCATACGTTCACTGACACCTTGGTGCCAACCTTTTTACTACTTTTTTTTATTTCTACAGTACCTTTGTTCCATTGGCAATAAACTTGCCATGAAATCATACGTACGAGTGGTGAAGTGCTAAACACTCCTTACCATTGCAGTTAAAATTCGAACGCTTTCAGTATATTAGCTTAAACTAAATTGAGTTTGCTATGATCAAAGTAAGTCATTAAATGTGCGGCCCTGGTTAAGATAGTGACATAATTTTTGGCTCAGCAAGTGATTTCGATTGGACAAAGCTGACTTACAACATATCACAGCACTATGCACCAATGTTAAACATTATAACAACTGTGTATGCGCCATTTAAATTTGTATTTTTTGCTAGCACATTTGTGTTCTTTAAAAGTAACGGTGTTAGCGCTATCCATGTGCATGCTTTTCTTTTTGTTATCGACCACATATCTACGCTCGTTTTCATTCACGTATCTGTGTGTTTCTTTTTATTACCATGTGTGCTCTATTCCGTTGCGTGCAGATGTGAAGACGTTAAACATTGAACGCATAATCTCCTACCCACCTGCTTGTTCGTATAAGATAAGATTTATTTCGCGTCAGACTCATGGTCCATATCACAAGGGTAATAGATTAACACAATCGATTTAGCGGCCAAACTCTTGACCCCTCAAAATACTTACAGGGGCCCCCCTAATGGTGGCTTCTAAAAAAGGATGAACGTTATGGTACATCGAGGCCGAATGGCCTTCACAACGAAAGATCCCAATTTCCGAATGGCCTTCACAACGAAAGATCCCAATTTTTTTTTCTTATTTCACTATTTTTTAGTTAGAACCACTTGCAAACACATTTTCGGCAGAACCGTCGCCAGAAAGTCTTCATTTTGGGGTTTCATGTTTGTGCAGGGCGCTAGACATTCTGAACATTTACATTTAATGCACAACACAGCATTTGATAGTTGTGCAAATTAATTATAAAATAATCAAAAAAATTTTTGAACGATCTTTACAAAAGGAATTCGGTCTCACCCATTGTCATTTAATTAATGACGATTATTTAGAGATGTTGTAATGAAATGCAAATGTGAAAAAAAATTTGCAGGAAATCAGAAACAAGCCTAGCGTTCAGTTACGAAAACATTGTTACCGCAGGAACAAACTTGAGGCCGGTCAAAGCAATGCGTCCCGATGAAGGTTTTGTTTCATTAGCGCAAATTGATTATGCATGTCTATCGTGCTTTTTACTGGCCGAAATACGCATCCATAAACCTTTCTGATGTCTAGACTTGTTAATCTCCTGGTGCATGGCACATGTTTATATTAATAACATTTTATGTCTCAAATAAGCTATAAATGTTAACAATTATATACTAAGGCCTACGTGGACGCAACATGGTTAACATCCATAAACCACCAACCACACTACTCTATTGCGACAAGCTTAGCAGTGATTGCTAAATAAACTCTTCTAACTACACTATTTAATTACATCTTGCTCTCTGAACAGCAGACTGCGCAAATGTGCAACTTTGATCGTAAGCACCAAAGGCATCTTGGTTCTGTGCAGTGCAAAATGCGAGAAGACTACTTGGGCTAGCCGTAATACATTTTTTCACAACAATCACTACACAAAATACGTTTGGATCAAATGGAAGTCTAACTTCTCATCGTATGCAACTATGCATGCATGCTAACGTCACGTTCAACACTACAAGAAATGAATGCTGCTGATGCTATACGCTCAAGCATCAAATACATGTATTACCTCATAAACGTATCATAAATGATCAGGCGATGTTGGTGTAGGTTTAGGTAACAGCTGCAGGTACTGCTCTGTCTATAAATTACAGGACAGAATAGAATAAGTTTTTTTTCAGTGAATACTGATGTTTCATATTTCAATTTGGGGGTGAAGCTTTGTTTGGGGGCCATGGCTAAGCCCACAAAATCCCCTCCGTGGCAACGGGACTGAATTTCGGACCCTTGTGACAGTGGGCCCCCGAAGTGGGGGTATGGAGGGTGGTTGAAACGGCTGGTCCCCCTCTGGAAAAAATCCTTCCAACCCATGCGTAGTTATTGCTGCCAACGAACGCATTGTTGTGACTGCTTCCTCACGCGCGCAGCTAGAAATTTTGATAGGTGAAACAAACAACATCCAAGTCTCAACATTGAAATTTTTAATCCCCCTTGTTTTTACAAGCATTATCCATAAAACATTCATTTTTCTGGCACTTTTTATGAATAATTATATTCAAGTTTAAGCCGGCAAATGAGAGTCAAAGCTATTTTGATTTAATAGACAAGTTTTAAAAGTTTTTTTAATGAAGTTGCAAGTTTCTACTTTGTTTGAAAATTGGGGCGGACTGGGCTTTTAAACGGGCCCGGGCATTCTCACTACGCCGGCCCGGACCCATGCAACGAAGAAAAACAGGAGGCCATTACCGCTAATACAAAGATTATAAAAATTGGTGTGAGGGGTGCCGTTTATTAAATTGAATGTTGCATCAGTTGAGACTGCAATCATATTTTCATAAGCCTAGAATTGTTTTATGTTTGACGGAACATTGTGGACTCGCAACTGAAAGTTCCTGTTTTGTCTATAACAATACCCAAATTGCAGGACCAAAAAAACTGCCGTATCAACTAAAACGTAATTTATTTTATTTAAAACAAGCACAGTTCAGCAAAGCAAATGTCTACGAAGTTCACTACTGGCAGCAATACTGTCGATGGTATCTTTATTGTCAAGTTTGGCCAGAATTTCTTTCTCTACGGATATCAGCATGAACGCTTCAAGATGTTCTTGCGTCGTTGTGCTTCGTAGACGGCTTTTAATTCTCTTCAGATCTGAGAAAGATCGTTCATATACTCGTACGTTACTCTGAGACACCGGCAGTGCTAACAGCAATTTGTAAGCAAGTCCAATGAAATGCTCTTGTGAGCATCAGTGAAGATATTCACCTTCAGCAGCGCCTTGCAGCAGCAGATAGGACAAGCTTTATATGAATTACATGTGACGGACCAGTGGTTCCCAAATGGGGGGCATGGACACCCAGGGGTCCACAGATGATTTTAGGGGTCCATGGTGACCTTTTGTATAAGATGAAAGCAAAATAGTGAAATACCAAACTACCCGTCGTTGTGGCCTAGTTTACAAAAGAGAACGAATCGAGCGTAACTTGCAATTATCCCAGCCTTAGCAACGCTTTACACACAAAATTCCATTCGTTAGGCATGTCCATTGTTGTGCAAAAATGTCGATTTGTTACGTGCTAAGTTCCATGATTTTTCTACACAAACAATGATTCTTGGTAGAGACAACTCGTAGGTAACAGTATTAACTGGTTTTGTTAAAGGGGTCCATAGCTTGCCGCCAAATCGTCAAACGGGTCCATGGCACAGAAAGGGTTGGGAACCACTGTGATAGACAAAGGATTCGTGCTGTGTTCAAGTTCATTGCCACTGTCTTCCTGCAATACGTGAGCATCTGCAATTGATTGTTCTAATGTATGCCATTGGTTTCCAAGGTTTTGCAGTTCTATGCAAAGTTGTCCTGCAGTGATGCTACCATTAAATCTCAACAAATATTTACAAAGCTCTTCCTTAGCCCCCACTGTGTAAGGGATTGTTTCGGGTTATGTTAAACTAAAAAGGTCGTGTTTGGATTGGATTCTTTTCCTACGGATGGGCTCGCTTTATTCCCATATTCCAAACAGTTGTCACAAGTCTTATGACTTGCTTTAACCGTCTGACCTACTTCTGATACCTCTTTAAATATTCTAACGATAGTAAACACAATTGGTTTTGTCTTTATTGACTATTGTTTATTTGAGTTGATACATAAATAAAAGCAACAACAAGTATTCACCAATATAAGATAAATGATCCATTAAGGAATTCTCTCGAATCAAATTCACAGTCAAGAATATTTCATGCAATAACCTCCGCAATCAGCAAATCTGTTCTATATGCTAAAAAGTATCATATGCTCTACTACCTAAAACGTACTGCTTATAAATGCAGCCAGTCAATGTTCAGACCAACCTTTTGAATAATTTTGATCGTGTAAAAGTCTTTCGACTAGCGCTTGATTATTAATTACAGAGTTAGCCAGTTTCCTATGTAAATGTCACGTTTTTCAACCCGTTCGTTTAAGAACGCGGTTTTAAGATTTAATGTCAACAAAGTGAGTTTTCATGCTGACTTGGGCTTTCTCGAAAACTGGTGGAAACATTATTTTGGAGCTTCAAATTTCACGGTCCTGAGTGTCATAACTTCACCCGGACAAAGCCACTCGTGTTGCCTGAAGCAATCCTGTCTAAAGGACTTACTCAGTCAAAAACTCTTGATTGTGAACTTTTGGTACGACTCGGTCGCCACCCAGAGGTTTACAACTTAACCGGTCAAGTGGTGTGCTTGGCGGCAGAGTTGGTTTTACTTCCAAAGCAAAACTTTAAGAGTTTTAAACTCCAGAAGGAGACTAGTCAGCTAGTCAGAGACGAGTTCGACCGGTCTGAAATTTTATTGCTAAAATCGGCCTATTTATAGGGATTCTGTTTCGTGTGAAAATTCGCATAAGGTACATAAATCCTCATTAATCTGAGTAGCATCTCATGATAGGTTCTGCGTCATATTGCGTAGCAACGACGCCGTTGTTTCTCCAGCTTTTCGCCGGATTGGGGCGTGGCTCGACGTCATTTTGCCTAGCAACGCCGCCATTGTTATTCCTTGTTAAAGCATAGCAGAACGTGTATGTAAATGCCTGATCAAAGCAGGTTTAAAACATGTTTCTATTAATGATCAGCTTGTATTTCATACTTTACTTGTTTTGATGTTAGTCAGCATTCATTTCAGATTTTTAATGCTGATTTTGATTTCGTTTTAGGGTTCTTGTTGTACAACTTTGTGTGCTTTTTAAGTTTTGTTTTTTGTTGTACAGTTCGTAGTTGTAGTGGGCAGAACATGCCTACTACAACTGGCACTTGACCAAAGTTTCATGGATGACGAAGTGAGAGATCAGCATACAATGTCGAAGATGTTCTATCAAGCCATTGTATGATGCTGCTCAGGATAGTGCCACTATGCGGTTGTACACTTCAATGCGATACTTTCTTACTGGATCAGAAGTTGATGAAATCTCCCCTATGAATAGTTCACCCACCATACATTTGCGGCGTCTCTGTCGTCTTATTGGAAGAAGCTTCCACAACAAGACCTACATCCGTTTTACTAAGCCGGGCAGGCTGGCCATAAGCCCGCTGAACGAACTCTGCAGCTGAATCAGGACAAACTTGGAAATCATCCCGTTTCTTCTGCATGCTATCTACCAATTGACCAAGCATGCCGTGCACAGTCAGTAGATCTATTTGCTCAGTTTGCAGGTATTTGGAGAGTAGCATAGAGCAGGAAAATATTTGCAAGTATACTTGGGCAGTGAGAACCGTTTCAAAATTCAGGAGACCTTCAATGTATCCAATTACCCTGATTTTAACAGTTGCGTGGATCTCTTCATTGTCGTTTATGGCATTGAGAGTAGTGATAACTTCCGTGAAAGCGGTCCAGTTGGGTGTTGAACGAGCCAAAAATATTTTTCAACGGAAGATCCTTTGACCACCACCTGCTTTGTCCGGTAGTTCCAACGCGTTTCACAGCAGTAGAACGTCGACGCCAGATGTTCATTCACTGATAAGATTCTCGAAAGAATATACCAATGTCATTTAACCGTGAGGATAGTGCTGCGTCAGCCACCACAACACTCGTAGCTTCAGCCGTAACCAGGTCTTACTCATATTAGCCCTTTTTTAAAAAATCCCGCGTTGGAAGCAGGCTTTATAAGACACATTAGCTTAAAACAGAATTAGCCAAAGTAGAGATGAGGTCCTATCCTATAGCGTACTTTTGCTAAATTTGACCAAACTCTTGCTTCATATCGTCTCATAGAGTAGCCCACTCCTCTAAGGCGCAGTGTCAAAATCATTTTGTTTAGCACACGGCCCATATCCGACATTTTATGTAGGCCACAAAATACTGCAAACAAAATTACTGGTGGCCTTCTGAACGTAAAATAGCTCATTTTTCAATCAGTGACTCCGGCCCATTTTTGACTCAGCGGCTGCGGCCCACCGGGCATTGTTCAACAGAACTAAAAAACTGGTTGGCTGGACCAGGTTCTGTCAAAGATTTCGGAAAGTTACGAATTTTTTATTCGCACCGTGTTCCAAAATATCCCATTGTGGGTTGCTAGGTAAATGCCATTCTTAACTTCACAGCAGACAGCAGTACACTCAAGATGACAATCAACAACATCTACTTGGTTTGGCAGACATTGAAATCCTCATTCTATATTTGTATTCAGAGCGATTGTAATTCTTATTTTACCAACTGCAAAACACTTTACAACTTATCATGATACATATGACTTTCACTAAACATGACTGCACTCACCAAATCAAACTGTGCAGTTAAAATTCTGGCAACTATACTCATACCGTGGTACATTCGCTCATGTCTTAATCATTTAATTACATGCTCAATAACATGCGTTTATAAAAACGTTCTCAAAATGCATCTTTTTTCTATGATTTCCCTGACGTTTTCTTAGTCCCCCCCAGCTATTGGTTAATCATTGTATTCTTCTCCTATTTATGCATGACGTTTCAAACCAGATGTCGCAATCTGCTTTTACCAATTTTGGTTATGGGCTTTTACCTCCTACAAACCGTCTCATTTTCGTATTTTTAGCTTCGGTACGACAATACGCTTTCGTAAATGACTTACTATACCAATTCCTTGGAGCCAACGTGGCAGCGCTTTCTCGCCACGAACAGCTTATTGTTCGTTACAAAAATGCTTTCAGCTAGCCCCTCTCGTTAACCGAAGTACCCGAGCATAGATCAGCACAACAAACATTTTCGTAAGTGTCAGTTGAGATGTTGTGTGTTTGAGAGACTAATCGTCTTCTGAATTTTCATGTCAAATTTCACCATATTTATAGACAGCGAATAGAGTATATTTTTCATTCTCTTCGCTTGTTTTTAATTATCTGATTGGTCAGCAGCGTCTTGGCTCGCTTACAGGTTTTCACTTTATCACTCTTAATTGTGTCTGACGCCTGACGCATGTCTCGTCTTTACGTCATTCTTTCTTTAGTCATTTCTGTGCATGCACCAAAGATGCTGACTCACATTTCCCCGTTTTGGACGTTTTTCTTTATTTATTACTGTGCATGCACAAAAGATGCTAACTCATGTTTCTCTGCTTGAGCGATTTTACTTTATTTATGTCTGTGCATGCACAAAGAGTGCTGTGTCACTTTACTCAGCATATTATAATCTTTATCCTTCTTAAGAAACCTGTAATGATCATTTTCTTTGCCATATTTTAAACATTTCAATGCACAAGCACATATCACATGATTTTCACATGTCATTAAATACATTTTCATTGCTCACATTCAAACGAAATTACAACAATCACATGTACAACCGTTGAGTATCTTTAATTGAATTGCTTCGTCTACTAATTCATCAATTTTTCTTTGTAATACATCATCGTTGAAATTATTTAAAGCATCTGCACATTCAATGCTAGCTCGTATTTCAAATAAAGACAATGTCTCATATGTTACGAAAGCACTCCAGTGATGTAATGCTTTTCCTCTTAATTTTGGTTCATCTACTATTTCTTCAATCAATAATCCCCTTCTTGGTACATGTTTAATAATCACTGTATATACGTTTTTCGTATTTAATTCAATTAATCGTATTTTCGTTTGTTCATTAATTTTCAGTTGCCATGTTATCCAGTTCATCACTTGTATCATTGCTTGCTCCTGGTTTAAATATCCCGATGGTTTTTTTATATCTTCTTCACGTTGTACCCCATATTTCCCAAGAATTGATCTTGTAGATTTGGTTTTTCGATAACATTCTTGTAATTGAGTTTTTAAACTTTTCATTCCTAACTTTCCCCCTGCACCGGTCGTTTCCAGATTGTCATAGCATGACAGACAGACAGACAGACAGATAATTTTATTTAACATCTGAAAAAATCAGATATCAGGGGGAGGAGAATGACCGCAAGGTCTTCGAGCCATCCTCCCCCTCGAAACACAGTCGAACTGCACAGAAGAAACACAAGTCCAACTGCTCAAAAGACGACTAAAAGTCTACAAATTTCATAGCATGCTGCTCTGCTTTTACCGTTTTGCCGATTGCAACGGCTCGAAGCACACTTCTGTTTATTTCATCTTCAGTTAGTGTTTTGTAAGTTACACCAGGAAGCCAACAGTGTAAACCCATTTCATCAACTTTGGACTCTTCCCAAAGACGTGTAACATACACAGCTCGGTGACGGTTAACCAATTTTAAGCCATATGTCGTTGCAAAATCTTCTATTCGCATACGTACATCAAATGACTGTCCATGAGTGCTATTACAGCCGATCCATTTAAGCAGCATCTGTACAGCCTCTTCATGACTTAAATCAGTCAACGGCTTATCATACGTTGCAAAGTTCTCAGGTCCACAGTATTTCAATAATGTCTTTATACTTTGCTTGTCCGTGTTTCTTGCTGCCAATGTCAGTATTAATTCCAGACTTGTTTTTTTCTCCATATTTCGTCATGCTAAAGTCTGTAATTACAAGTGAAATTTTAGGACTCGTTTTCACCTTGCCATTCCCAGCTACAAATACGGCAGTCATCATTAGTTACTTTTGCTGTAATTTTTACCGTTGCTTCATCACTTTTAATAAGCATGTGCGCAGTTATTTCGCTATGTCTTGGATTTTCGCATAATTTTATCAGATCTCGTAACCAATCCATTAGTTCTTCAAAATTTTTTGAGTGTTGTTCTTGTTTCCGAAATTGCGTTACTTCCCCGTATAGGTTGCACTTTCCAAGTACATTAAATACGTAGCAATATACATTACTCAACTCACTAGACACACTATAACTTTTAGCAAAACATTATTATAGTACATAATTAATGCACAATATATTTTGTCATTGACTATTTCAATCCAATCTCCTGATTGACTGTTTACACAGGTTATTTCTTTAATGTTGGTTTACTGTTACTTTCACCATTTTTTAAACCAGCCATGTTGTGGTCGAAACGACCCATAACAATTGCCCAAATGCCCGAATGACCAGTCCGCCCTTGGATGAAAGCCACCATTTGCTCGTAATACTTTCTTGCAAAAACGCTTGTGGAAATCTCGATGCCATAAATGCAAAATCAGCAGTATGCTTTCAGCAGCCTATAGTGCAGTTGAATAAGAAGTCATCGTGACCGCTATTAAGTATGCGCTTTTTATATTTGCATGCTTCTGATTCTGATATACATCAACACGCATTCGATCGAAGCTAAGCAGCACGTTTGCTCTAAGACACCGACTCCCGAAGTAGGTCCACAAAACTTGCGCACACATAAGACGTGGATCTTGCCCAATTCTTGAGCGAGTGGTTGACGTATGCAGCTGATAACGTAAAGGCTGTAGAGTCCCTCAACGCGTTTGACAAATTTTTGTACTTTATGTCATTAAATGCTACGAAATGCGACTGCGGTAGCATTTTTGTACGCAGGGCCGGCCCTAGCGGTGCCGGGTCCCAATGCAAGACCAAGGCGCGGGGCCCATCTATACAATGGTGATATGACGCCATTGCGCTCAGTCTGATACGACCTTTGGATGAGGATGTTTTAGCAAAATGGCATATACGAACATCAAAAGAGGCTAATATGTATGTCCATGATAACACAACAGTTTCTTTTATTTGGAGGGGCGTGAGCATAGCTCATGTGTTCACTAGCTTATACGTCCATGTTTATAATTAACAGCATGCTGCTGTGGTGGACATTAGACAGTGTGCCATCACTACTCGTAATTAAGTCTAAAGTTATAAAGGAAGCTCTGCAAGTATGTACTTTCCACAGTGGGTTTAAGCAAGGAATCGATCTCCAAATTTTTAATAGGAAATCGATTTCACGTAAAATTACGCATCCTCAGTCCTGAAAATTGCAAGCAAAGCTTACGGGTGAAAAGTTGAAAGGCTGAAGTAA
>JGI24158J21664_10006756_pt1 | contig 15156 bp, 6 predicted proteins | sample Ectturendosymbi3_FD_21664 | JGI IMG/M metagenome (IMG submission 21664) | reverse complement strand
TATGTCAACAAACTTCGCCAAAACGTTGGTTTGGAAACATGGAAATGACGTCAAATTGTGACGTCACAAACAGTGCACACCAAAAACAAATAACCACCATAGGACCTTGAACCAACCCCTCCATGAAAATTTTCTGCGTACGCCACTGGCTACGCTCAAAAGGGGTGACGACAAAAAAACTGCCATCACCACGCAAGATGTTTAAATAAGAGCAAAAACCAGCCTACGATATTTGATGCACTCATACCCACTAAGACTAATGTTTGTTTCTTGTCCTAGCTGCCGAACTATCAGCTTGGAAAAGATGTCGAAGACTTACTTGGTATGTCAAAAATCCTTGGAACTATCAAAGGTACTTATCAGAATGAATAAAAAAATCGCATCAGGTTTTATGCAGTAGCTTCTCCATAAAATTTTCATACCGCAGACACCAGGAACTTAGTTGAACTTAACGTCAGAGCGCTCGAATGTTGCCACCCACGTCGCAGACAAAACCACTTTCACTTCAACTTCTTGAAGTTGGTTTTGCTGGCGTATCCGTTCCAAAAAAACGTTGCACACAAAATGAAGTGAGAGGGCGAAAAAAATTTATTTACCAACAACCATTCGCAACCTTTGTGAATATGATTTGACAGTGAACAGATAACACTAGGGGCATCAACAAACTACGAAATAGAAGGCTGCCAATGTCAAGAATAATTGACTTGAACCAGAAAAAAAATTAACAGAAGAGTCTAAATCTAAATCATACAAACGGTCATGCGCGTTATAAACCAAGAAGCACCCACAAATTCGAAAACAATGAGTCTACAATTACTTCCTCGTATTTGTGTTTTCGGAAACTATACTGTACGTGCGAACCACAGCGGTACGCTGAAATTGGCCGAAAGTCGTGATCAGTCGGCTTTTAACTCCAAACGAAAAGTCCAACGGTCGGAGAAACCGAATTTTTATTTAACTGAATCGAGCAATGACGCCAGGTAAGGGTATTTTTCAATGGCACCACTATAACGCAGGTGTGCCACAGACTTAAACAGCTGATGGCCAGCAACGTTCAGCACTTGATCGCCCAAGCAATGAAAATTCTAAGAGATACACAAACATCCGCACCATTAAGATTGCTGGCGAGCGTCTCACCACGTAGTATATAACGTAAAATTTTTTGACTTTAGATAGTTTTTCATCTCCACATCCTCTACATAATCACTCATATTTGCATTTGTGGCCGCAGCGCAAGATTTACTTGTACAACCAACTGCATAAAAAATGTCGGAAGCGTGTCAAGTATAATGTACAGAAAAATCCCTGAAAGTAACATGAATGTTTGTTCTCAGCAGGCAGCGAGAACACGCTTCACAGGCAGTGTATGCCGAAGTATGTTCACAACCTTATCACGACTGTCAATCCATATGCTGCCGTTTCGCTCCTGAACTTTAGTGAATAGTTGTACAGAAAATGAACTACCAATAAGAACGCCGTTAGGAATGTCTAAGCTTGCGTTACGAGAAATCAATTCTGCTTCGGAGAAAACGAGAAGAAATGCATAGCAAAAGAAGTGGGTGAAAGTCAAACCAGCAATGTGGAGCACCTTAGCTGTTGAGTTAAAATACTTACCAGAGCATGTCGAATGGTTAGTTACAACAAGTTGGAAACAGATGTCAAATGCCATTTCTGCGAAGAAGTCTCAATCGTTGCGCAAATGTGCAATCGGCCATTGCGCGACAGCGTTATCGTTTCCGCAAGCGAACATCCGCCAGCACAAAATAGGCAGCTTAAGAGTCTAATAACAAGTTGTCCATAGGAAAGACTGGAAGGTCGCATTTTTTGTGCTCCCGGTACTAGTTTAGCTCAGAGGTCGGCAACCTACGGCACGCATGCCACAATTGGTACACGAAGCAAGTATCAATGGCACGCAGAAGTTGCAAGTTTTACATATCACGTTTGTTATGATTCACACAGAAGACATATTGACCTCGAATTGTATAAAAATATGTATCTTGTTCGTACATTGAATGTTTTGAAACCTTGAGTCGGCACACAGTTAGTTAAAGGATGCCGACCCCTGGTTGGGCTGTTGTTGCAAGAACATCTGGCAACTACTGTAATACGAACAACGCAGTTCTACCTCACGCACTTTCAAAATACTGTATATATTCAAAATATTCAAGTCGACAAAACCAACAGTTACGACAATCTTAGTACCAGTATCCAACCAATTTTAGCTAAAAACACCAAGAGGTAGCAACAGCAAAACTTTTGCGTAATAATGCGAACATGCAATGAAGGCCACTTGACGGCACGGAATAGATGTGCCAGCCTTCAACTTGCAGAGTAACGCACATTTTGAAACAAACGACGTACGGGAAACCCAAAGAACCATGGAAGTTGTCTAGAAGCTAACGAAAGCGGCTGTTATGGTTTGGTCGCAACAGGCCATGGACGCTGCATGACAGGATGCGAGTTTTTGAAGACTTAGCCCAAAGAAGGCACGTGCCGCTTGTTAAAATGACGCGCAGTTTCTTCCAGCAGACGAGCCGGAAACCAAGAGACGCCATTCGTAGCGCATACGCTGAACAGTAACGCGATGTTATGTGAATGTCCGAAACATCGAAAAAAAGTGACATTGGCGGCAATCGCACTATCGATCGTCGGCGAACGAAGGACGTTTCGCACGGCGACGGTCTTAACGGAAATAATTCATCGCTTGTGCGAAAATGACGCCATTAGTAAACTCCAAAGATGTCAACCACGCAAAGGAAAACCGATCACCATGACGGGTGATTTGCAATACGTTTCCCAAAGCACATTGTGGCAGCTAATGTTCCTACCTTCAATAACTGCTTGCGTATTCTCCAAGTTCGTCAAGGTGATGCGAAGCAAAGAAGTGGCCAACACCAAACGGTTGTTTTTGCGGTTCAGGAAAAAAATCCTTGTATCATCTTTTTGTACCTAGAAGCAATGAAGTTCATGGTTAGCATTTCTGAAAAACGAACCTCGCTACTTACGCGAAGCTCTCAGTACATGTGAATCACAAAATACGGTGTTTCCAAGTCCATAAATGGAAGTGTGTTTCCTTTTGTAAACTGATTTCATAAAACCTTGATCCATGTACTCGATTAAATCTGATGCAGAACGACCTCCCTTCATCACTCTCCAAATCTGTCACAAAAACAGAAATAATTAGGAGCCCAAATACAATTAAAAGTATTCATCATATGGGACAAAAGTGGCGTTGAACGACACCAATTTCATTAACTACCTACTTTTCACTCAAATATAAACACTAACTTTTACTTTAACAAGACATTCCAAAACCACATTTTCATCTCTTTATCACGATGTAACAATGCGCCTAAAAATATAAAGTTAGTATGTTGCCATATTTCACTTTGCTTGCTATGGTGCTATGCAAAAAACACAAAATGATTTTAAATCTTAATTTCATAAATGGTTACACAAACCGTAAGTGCCACTAAAAAAACGGAAGTACCTGGTCAAGGAAATTGATCACAGCAAAGTTGTAATGTCCAGTGAAGTATAAGAACTACTGGTTTATTCAAAACAAGGTTTGAAATAGTACATATATTCATACAGAATAAACTGAATGGTGAGTAATGATAGGTAACAAAAACACAAGCTACAATAACTGTGCCCCAAGTAGGTATTCTGAAGTTTATTGCCAAAGAGCTTGACAAAAAAACAGTTAGTAAACACACTTTGTTTATTGATGGATGAGTTAGGTATAAAGGTATAAGTTGTTCACATGACTTTTAACTGTTCACAAATTTGCAAATTTAACATAATGAAACAAATTGTTATCTACCGTTCTCCCCAAAAATAGCTTAGCTTTGAAGCAACTGATAATTTCAACATGTTTTTGTTTGTGTGTGAGTGTGTCATTTGTAGGACTGATTGGAAACAGGTACAAGCCCAAACAATGCTTTTTACTGCCATAATCAAGATGTTTTACTTCAAGAAGTCCTGCTGGGTGTTACTCAGTGGCAATATACCACATCCAAGCTTCATGATGGATATGTACCACTGAGCTACCGCATACTACGTCAACAGTTTATGGCAAGGCTACATTCCACAACAATTATTTCATAAAGTAGGTGTGTGTCATGAATAAAAATGTTGAGACTTTAAATGCATGTCAAGAGAAGATAGTTTTAAAATGTAAATTTTACATCGCATTACCTGTACTGAACATACATATGAGCCAGCCTTCATAGGTTCACATGAAGTTACAGTTCCAGTTAAAATAATTGATGCAGTAGCATTCTTTTCCATTACAGTCTCATCAAGACAGTTCGTGCTTTTCTTCGAAGCAATAGATAGCATAACTGCTCTTGTGAAACGTGTTTTGTGACTGGTAGCGTCACACTGTAACAAGCATAGTAATAGTACTAAAAGTTTTATGCACAGCTGCATTGTTCTAGGAAATGACTTCTTATAATTAAAGAACATTCTTGTATGCTGAGAACACATCATCTACCACAAAAGTTTTTAAACACAAAGCTGCAAATTCCACTGTCATCCAAACAAATCAGTGCAGATTGCTTTTCAACTCCTTTCCCAGTGAAGACAGTTACATCCTTGCCCCAAGAGTAGGCACAATTACAAAATGTTAAAACAGCAAGCTAAAATGTAAAGAAATACAATCAGACATAAACATCCAAATTTAATACCAGAGGCAAACCTTTTAAGTTAACATGCAAGCTTGAGAAGATATGATGACCACAAGCATGAACAGATAGTGTAAGATGAATAATTTGTATTATTTATATTATGATTTAGCAGCTAGATGAGCTATGTCCAACCTAAATTCCTTACTGAGTCAAAAATTATGTCACTATCTTAAACAGGGCTGCACATTGAATGACATATTAATGAGGGCCACATATTTAACAATTTACTTTTGATCTCAGCAAATTAAATTTCGTTTAAGCTAGCGTACAGAAAATGTTTAAATCCTAACTGCAACAATAACGATTGTTTGGCAACCTAAACTACTCTGCTAGTGTGATTTCATATACAAGTTTAGCGCAAATGGAACAAAGGTAGAAATTAATAAACTAGTAAAGTTTTGCACCAAGGTGTCAGTGGACACATGGAAATCTCCTACCAAGCAGTATAGATGTGACAATGTGGCACTGAGGACCACCTACATCAAAAATGTAAAATTTAAGATTATCAAAATAAGCACAGGTTGTCACTATGTACGCTTCTATACTACAGCAAAAACCTGTAACTGGGCTGCACAAAACCTTTGACGGGGCTACATGCTGCCCATGGGTTGGACATAGCTGAACTAGGTTATCAGTCTGGTGGCCTGAAGATGGTGCCACACGAAAATAAATGGTCACTAGTAGATGGCACCCGTAAGTAGCAAGTCACTGTGATAGTCACCATAATTAAATGATCGTAATTCACTTATCCCTATGTAATGATAGTGCAGCCTAGTAATAGTATAGTGAACTCAATGAGGATTCTCTATCGTTGCTGGTTGCATTCCCGTCAGTTTAATGCCCCAAATTACCATCTTTCTCTTATGCTTGCCTCAGTAGTTCAAGGTGATGCAGTCAATTGTAACATCAGTAAGAATGACTTGCCAGCAGAATGAAACTTGGAAGTACTGAAAAGTTGTAGTGCATGAAAAAGCAGCACAAAAACCAATGAACTTTGAAGTTTATGTCCCTTAACAATTCAGTGGTTATCTACAAATGTACTGTTAGCATTTGTGGTACGATATTGACATTTTGAAAACAACAATCTTACAAAAGAGATGAAAAGAGTCAGTTTGCTGATGAAGTACCAATAAGAAAATCAATGTAGGCTGCAGGTTGCACATGAACCTCTTAGAGCAATGGGTTATGCAACAAGCTAATCAAAAAAATTTCTACTTTAAGAAGTATGTCCACACAAATTCAATAGGTTTCTTAAAAAATCTTAATTCAGTTGAACACATGAAGTCCAAGCTCTATTAAATAATGTAAAATCAACACTTTGATGCTGGCCATTTCAGGATTTTAGACAGGAGTTTAAATTTGCATGGACTGTGATTGCAAGCAAACTAGTGCAACAAGGTTTATTAAAGTGGTACATAAATTAAGTTTGCTATGCAGGTTAAAAAGCTTTAGATTGTGTTTCATGCCTCACTGATAGATGAAAATTACATTAAAAGACATGACAGACCACATTACCACGCTGTAAACATGAAATTAAAGTTTTTCCTATTATTCACCTACAGTAAAAATACTTCACTTTGATGCATGCCCATGTATGCCTACCAAAATTCAGGTAAGTACATTCTTTCTAATATCAATCTAGAGCCTTCAGTTATGCTTACAGATTTTTGCATTACGTTCTCAGAAATTAGATTATTCATCAGTATCTCATAATGTTTTTTTTCAAAACATTTAGTGTTGATTCAAAGCAATTTATGAATTCTTTTCAGCATCGCATTGTAAATTTTCTTTTGGCATCTTTATCCACTCACTTTAGATTTTCAATGTTTTCTTTTCTACTAGTCATTGTCTGTTGAAAGGAATCTTTTCAAAGCCAAGAATCACACAATGTAATCTTATCAGGGTGTATGTTTAACCTATTGCGTAGGCATCACAAGTCTTCATTATAACTTATTATGTACTTTTAATTAGTTTTTATTTCAACTGATAATGTAAAAGCAGACTACAAACCTTTTTGTTGTCACAGCACTAGATTGCCATTTGAAAGACTGCAATACTTTTGGTCTTTGCAGTATTGCTGAATTACCACGTCTACATTTTCTTCCACCTGTGAGACCATGGAATTGCCTTTGAATAACAGCTTGGTATTGTGCAGTTTTACACCTTACTATGTGAGGAGGGTTTTGATGCTTCTTCACGTATGACTTTCAAAGATTGTTGAGTTTTAATGCCCCACACTAAATAGATGCCATTGTTAAAGTTTTTGTGAGGAAGCCTTGACTGTTATTTTTAAACTGGGCTGTGGGCATTGCCTGAAGTGTTGGAGCATTAGTTTATTACAGGGACGCCAAACCTACTCTGTGTATGAGCCGCATATCATTAAACCCAAGTTACAAAGAGCCACATCATAAAAATGTAGAAGAATGAATTTGTTTGCAATACACACTTCTGTGACATCATTAATTCTTTTCGAAAAGACTTGAAAAAATAATACTGTACGACACACTAGCTATCACAGTACCATTTCTGCACTTTACAATATGAATAAAAAGCAAATATATAATCCCTCAAAAAGCTCAGAGAGCCGCATTAAAGGGATCGATGAGCCACATGCAGCTTGTGAGCCGCAGTTTGGACACCCCTGGTTTATTATACAAGCTACACTTACTGTCCATAACCAGCATGCAAAAGAACAGTATTCACAGTGATGATACATACTCGAACCTTTTGGGATTCAGTATATGACACAGATTTTTTTTTACATGAAAAACAAAATATGTTTAGTTAATGAGATGGTCTAGGGAACAAGAACGATAACAATTCATTCATATTGCCATGACATATCCCAACTCTCACAGAAGTACCATGGACTATGTTACTGTGTAAAAATGACAGATGAAGTCATCCAAACAACATACAAAAAAACAAAAGGATAGCTAAAAAAGAGAGCAAAACAACACTGCACAGAGGGTTACAGAAAGCATAACAAGCATAAGGAAGACAATAAAGCTTATAGAAAACGTAAACAGTTGGAAGGCAACAGTTACTCATTGAAGAAAGGCAAGTGGTGAGCAGGGACACTGGCTAATACAGTGAGGATGACTAAAGCCAGATCAAACTTGCACACAGACCATTATGCTGGCAGCGTTCCCTCTGACCACAACCAGGGGCAGGTGCTGGTGGAGCCACTGTCATTCTTGACACAGATTATAATTTTATAACATATGCCTACTTGCTCTGTGTCCTAAGTCAGGTTACCACTAATGGTGACAGCTATCTCTGCTTTCCATGCGCTGCTAGCTCAAAACAAACAAACAAGCAAAATAATTAAGAATCCTAAGCACACAATCACAATAAGAGACAGGTTTCCACTAGGTAAAAAGAGGCTAAATCAACAAGATGGACATATACCTTTGTGTAATTCCTTTTTAGTGCAGTAATTCATAACAATTTACTTGCGGCTATGGTAGCCACTGCCATATTTCAGTGTAAAACATAGGTATTTTGTCTCAGAAGTTGAAGTCAAGTGGAACATGTCACACCACTGTAGCTTCACCGTAGGCTATGCAAAAGTCAAGATGGTTAACAGTTGAGCAAAATAACACTGCACAAGGGGACAACATAACATACGGAAAACACAAACATTCAGAAAGCAATAGCAGTGCACTGCAACATAGGCAAGTGGTGTGCAGTAATACTGGTTAGGGCAATTTAGGAATGACCACGACCAAATCAAACTTGCACACAGACCAATATGCAAAGTTATTACACACAGACTATGGCAAGTTGTGTTCTATTTTATTTAATTATAGTACTTATTCTACCTGATTGTATTTTGTTTCAGATTTTAACAACCCCAGTGTATTAACCAGTGTTGCTGCCCACCATTTGCCTTTTTTCAATTAATAACTACTGCCTTCCAAATGTTTGCACTTTCTGTAAGTTTTGTTGTCCCCCTGTGCAGTATTATTTGGCTCTTCTTTTTAGACTAGTGACTACTGCACATTGCGTATGATGAAACCACAGTGTTGTGACATATTTCACTTCGCTTGAAGCTCCTGAATGTATTAATAACCAAATTATGTCATTCACATTATTAGATTTAACTTTGGCAGTGGCTATTTTGCCGTCCGTGACAAAAGCAAGCTGGAGATATTTATTTTGCAATTAGATGCACCCGATTGGTTGAATCAGTCATGTGACAAGTATAATATGCTTGGATTAGCATATTGTTCTTGTCATGCCACCTACAACCCTAACACAAAATGTAAACCCGTGTTACTTTTCAGAACATTTTGAAAAGTACATAAAAAGCGCTCCCATTAAATGTCATCTCTACTAGCAAAGTCAAAACAACAATGGTGAGAGCCAAACAAACAACCTCTCACATACCAGGAATAGACACTTCCCGCTTGAATAGGTTTACCATATTGCTAGTGTCACATAATCAGCAACATATGTGGACAAGACAGACATGGTTCAAATAGCAAATTAGTTCCAGCAGAGCTTTTGCTGCTTGCAGCAAAATAGACACTACCTTTAATTTTTTCTTAATACACTCTTTAACTATTGATGAATACTATACCTGTGCAAAAAAATAACTGCCAAAGTTCCATCCCACCATAACCTCTGTTGATCCCATTGCCTAACACTGGATAAAATGACTATAACCATAATCAGTGGAGTACTCAGAAAATTTTCGATGGGGGGGCAAAGTTTCGTCACAATCGTGTGACGTCACAAATCAACTTTAGGGGAAGTGCCGAAGGCAAGACCATTCTAGGAGGGTCCGGGAGCATGCCCTTGAGAAAATTTTGCAAAATTACACTTAAAAATATGCATTTTTGTGCATTCTGGAAGCAAGTTTTAGTATAATGCTTTTATGAGACTTATTAGCTGGTGAGACAGAAAACTGAACTTTTGTTGTCTGAGACTCATGAAATAAACCTATATGCGTGCTTGGATGTGATAAGTTTCAGACATGTATCGCTTATCAAAGACACTTATTGAAGTTCGTGGGCTCAAACCTCACGCCAGCTGAAGCTTTTATCTGGTGTTCATTGTTATCTGTATTAAGTAACTTAACAGCCACGTGTGAAGCAATTTTGTCAGGGAAAGAATAAAATCGTAAAATGAAAATCAAGCAGAGGAAATGTACAGTAGTCATAAAAAATCTGCGTAGTGCGTATATCAGTGACCAGAAAACAAATTCAGTTTATTTTAAATTGAGGCCCTTGCCCCCACTCAGTTACGCCACTTACGCCACCGAAAACCAATCACATACTAGAAATGAAGCATAACCACTACACTATGTATGAGCAGCACAGTGAGTGCATGACAAACTGACCTTTTCATTCGAATTGCGTCAAAGTGTCGGCATAGCTCCAGCCGATCTGTTGCCGCCAGAAAATCGGCGGTAAAAAAGACACTACCTAACAAAAAAGGTTGAAGAGCACTGACTTACTCTGTTTTGGTATAAATCTTCTTTATTATATCTTTGTTGTTTGCTGTCTTTGCGTCTCTGTAGTCTGTGTTGTGCTTGTCACGTGCCCACTTCAACTATTTTTTTAGGCAGTGGCTATTATAGATAATGCCTGCCGATCTTGAAATTTCAAAGCTTATTCATACGCTACCTGTAACGTACACGTAACAGTAACGCACGACGAGACTGAGAGTGCAGTACGTTTGGTAGAAACGAACTGTACGTAAAAGATAAACCCTAAACCTAACCCTAACCTTAACCCTAACCATAGCCCTAATCCTAACACTATTATATAAATTAACCCCTACCTAAAGCCTGAAAAAAAGTAAAGAAAAAAAATGAAACTCGGCCAGGTGAAAGTCGAACCGTAAACCATTAGCATAGCAGCCGTAACGTATAACCCCTAGGCTACGAGATACATGCCGTTTGCATAACAAAGAAAGTGACCCTTTTATTTGAATTGCGTCAGGCCAGTCGTATCCGTAGTCACTCCCGTTTTTTTACGTTATGATTTCTCTCAACTGTGCTGTAGGCCTACTACTGTAGTAATCAGTGTACAGTAGAGTTGAGAAGATTTATTCAAAAACAGATACAAGTAAAAGTCAAACTCTCTAGCTGGGAATATCAAAGCACCGTATGTGTGCACTGTGCACTACGTACTCTACAGAAACTACTTGCAACTACGGTAGCCAAGTCTCAACCTTCAGCTACATACTACCACACGGTGTCGGTTCACACTAACAACAGTTGTGCGAAGGGAAAGTTACCCGAAATTGTGAAGCCATGCTTTTCATTTGGATACTATGAAGGCACAAAAGCAAAAACATTCCAACAATGAACAAGTAATGTCTAGTTTTCGCACAAATTTCGTTTTTTTTTTTATTTACATATTTCTCGACTCAAATACAGCATCCACATTACAGTGCCAGTTGAAAGAACACAAAGGTAAAAAAGCACTTAGGCACAACGCCTAGGGCCGGCGTTAGCAAGTGCGGGACCCTACTTAAAACACGCTAGCGAGGCCCCACTCAGTGGTGCGTAGAAAATTTTGAGGAGGAGCATGTAGTAATGATAGAAATTGATGATGTTACAAAGCGAGGTCCGAAAGGTTGACGCCAGGGACGTCAGAACGGGGGTGCATGATGGGTCCCCCCTGCCCTTTGAAAAAGGGGGCAACGTGGGCATAGGTGCCCTTACATAACAGCACCATAGGTAATTTCAGGGATGCCGGGGAGCGGTGAAACTACAGGGGTATAGCCCTTCTGCCCTATCACGAGGGGCAACAGGGGTGAAAGTGCCCATTTTATAACAGAATCACAGGTAATTTTATGATTTCTCAAGATCGATTTGAAACAAATATATTGCAGCTGTTCACTCATCCATAAAATTCAGAATAGTTTTCTATAACTGCTCTTGTTAGTGAGGTCAACGGTGTTGCTGCGCAAGAACAAGCGTAATTGGTAACAATTTTGTGTTTTTTTATAGGTTTCCATTGCCCTCAACTCTGTTACTGCCCCTCCCCCCCTGCCCTACCGCTGTTCCGGCCTCCCAGGTTGACGCCAAGACATCTCCAGCAGAGAATTCAATGGACAGCGCCGTTAAACCCAATAAATCAAATAATTACAACCCTCATTAAAACCTCCTCTCTGGTCAGGCACCTCACTGATCACAAGGGAGTTACGAGTACAGTACCTCCAGAGAGGAGAGGTATTGAGTGCTGTGCTAGTGGATATCCAGATCTGAAAAGTTTGCAGTAGCAACAAAAGATTATATTTTTCCAGGCCAGGAGTAATAACCATGAATGATCTTTGATAGTGTTCTTTGTATTCTTTTGCAGTGAAACTTAGAGTGAAACTTAGAAGACCGTATCCCATCACTCTCGTTTCTGGTGAAAACTTTTATTATGATTGCAGTCGGTCCTATTTAAGCTACAGAGTTCGAGGTAGTCCATAACATTCCGACTCATGACTTCTAAGTAACAGGATTATTTTTTCATCCATATTTTGAATTTTGCACGTCTGACGAGGTTCCTTGTTTGTCAGAATCAATACGTTCGAAAAGACATGTATAACTTCCCGTACATAAACTTCCACTTTGACTGGCTGGCGTAAGATGACCAGGCTGGCTGCCTACGTTGTCGCCATCCTCAACGTGGTGTGGCCTTTATGGTGTCCACTCAGTGGTTAAAATACTTGTCCAACGCACCTTTCTTCTTTCTGGTTCAGTTTGTTTTTGCATTAGCTTTAGTGCTTTTATGGCTGCCACTTAATATTTCGGCCTATATCTCCTGGTCTTTGACTCATGATATTTAACTAGTTACAGACAAAACATATTCTTAAATAAATATCTCAAATTAGACTGTACAAAACACCTGCCTAACACTATATACTTTACATGTGGAAGTGGAAAATGGTTACAGTGAAAACCAATTAATAGAGCACTGATTAAAGGAGTGCAAACCGCTAACTAGAACAGCTTTTGAATATCCCAGTGGTTAAAAAGCTGCTACGTTGTCGCCATCTTCAATGTGGTGTGACATTGAAGGTATCAGTGTTGAACATGATCCGGTTTCTGGATCGCAATCCAATGGATTCTGCACTTCAGAACCGGATCCGGGTTGGACTGGATTTTGAAAAAACTCAATCGGATCAGATGTGGATATCCAAACTGCATGGATCACTGCAGTAAATGCTAAATCAGAGGTTTTTTTTAGATATAAACCGGATTGGATTAAATATTTCGATAGGTCTACCGGAATAGGATCCGATCGGATTACTGAAAGAAAAGTTTGGACTGGATTAGGATTACAAACATCTCCGATTTGTTCAACACAAGAAGGTATACCCTCAGTGGTTAAAATATTTGTCAAATACACTTTTCTTTTTTATGCTTCGGTCTGTTTACATCTTATCTTTGGGCCTCTTTTGACTGCCACGCATAGGTGGCGGAACCGGGGGAGACGCATGGGCCAAGGCCCCCCACTTTTATTTCTGGGAGGGCCAGGACCCCCACTTTTTTATCTAGATGTCGTAAGTTTAAGTAACACAATTAGCATTGGATCCAGTGATAAAGTAAATCATTCAATGAAAAAAACGTTGCAGAATTTGGCAGTATTTTGTCGATATTATTTCTCACATGCTATTTGTAATTTGGCAGGATTTCGTAATTGTTTGGCAAAATACACAGTGCACAATCTGTCACCCTTCTATGGATTGCTCACCGCATTGGTGTTGTTATACAGTGTTGCCAGACGGTGTAATACAACACAATTTTTCACAAAAATGGTATCATTTTACAAGCTTGTGCGAATCATGGGCGTGGTAAGGAGTTTTTCCTGGGGGGGCACTAGTGGATTTTTCCAAAAGTTTTCTACGGGGGCAAAAAGTGGTGAAATTTGTTTTTGACCATTCGAAATTAAGAAAACAGCAGTTTTTGCTGAAATTTTCATATTCCTGCCCCTCTTCCGGCACTCATATGGTTGTGTGCAGGAAAAGTTTGTGCCACACCATTAAAAATTTTGGGTACTTTCAAGTGTTTTAACACAATTCCAAATAGTGAAATTTTACTGGATCTTATATGGAAAATGAAATATTTGACAGCTCAATTTAAACTGTGTTTTGGTTTTTGCACTGGCAACGCTAAATAGCTACATTTTTGCATTGGCAACACAACTGGCATTCTTACGGACAACTTGCTAGTTGATACGTATGTTTTGTCTTATCTTTGCATTCCGGTAGCTAATGCAGTTGTACAGTAGAACGAGTATTCAGTCATGATACTTCTGTGTTCAAGATGAGGAAAGGTTGTGATTTTGAATATGTTTAAGTCAGGTATCAATGTTGTGTCATTTTTGCCTGCTTTTTAAGCTTTTGCCTGCTTTTTAAGCTTCTTGCTTTTTTTAACAGCCCCGTGGCTACTCCGGCAATACGGGCTCCTCGGGCTTCGCCCGAGTTTTCGATTACGATTGAAATCGGAGGACGCAAGCTTGCATGCTTTGTATGTTTGTTCCACCACCCACGGTCCCACTTCAAAAAGTTTTTACTCCAGTTCTTTTCATTTGGCCTTGTCACTGTTCTATATTTTCTTTCCATGTCTGGCCTTTATCGTTCATGTTGCAGTCAGGGACCGAGTTTATGGGGGGACGGGGGATATGCCCCCACCAACTTTTGGATAGGGGCGGCATAAAATCTTTTGTCCCCCCTAAAATTTTGTGATTAAAAATAATGCAGTTGTGCAAATTTCATGATCACATTACTGTTGGAAACGTTTCCCCAGCATAAAGCTAGGAAATAAATAATAAAACTGAACATTCTCACTGGACTATTTGTGGACACAGCATACATTTACTATGCAAACTGAATTGTCATGATTGTTGACAATTGTGTTGGCTAATTTGAATTACCAAATCGCAGTGATGTGTCCGAGTCATTTTTGTCGAGTCAAAGTCACAAGCCCCTCGAGTCGGAGTCATCTAAAATTTTTTCGAGTCAGAGTCATGACTTGGTCGAGTCGAGTCACAAGAACTGTCGAGTCACTTCGAGCCATTGGTTTTCAATCTCGAGTCAATGTCGAGCCACACGAAATTTTCCCTTTTTTCTACAACATTTTTTTGCTATGAAATGGGGCCCGATAAGTTAGCAAACGGTACCCAACATGCTATGAAATGGTGCCCGATAAGTTAGAAAATTATGACCAATGTTGTTTTAACAAGTTTGATTGCAGGATATTTATAGCTAAGTTCATTGAGATTGCATTTTACTTGTCTCTTTCACTCTCAGTCATTTCAAAAAGTCTAGCCCAACCTTAGTGCAAGTATTGCAGCCTCTCACTTAGCATTGTGTTGAATGTGCGATTCACAACGAAAGGGATGCGCATGATGAACAACACCAATGTGGCGCGAACAAGCAGAAATAAAATGATCACGACGTGGGATCTTCATTGTTGCTTGGTGCAACAGTGGGAAGCTTTGCGCACTTGCTGCTCGGC
>JGI24158J21664_10006755_pt1 | contig 15156 bp, 8 predicted proteins | sample Ectturendosymbi3_FD_21664 | JGI IMG/M metagenome (IMG submission 21664) | reverse complement strand
AGAAAGACCTGAAAGGTTAAGCAATTTCCATTTGCAGTGATTTTTGCTAAAATAAATCAAAAATATGTGTTTTTCACAAGAATGTTCAAAAGTTTGTTATGTATTCTTCTTCTTGGACAAGTCTTAAGCCCTGGTGGTTTTGCCAGTGATGTTTTCGAATCATATTTGTAGAGTCACAAGCCCTTCGAGTTGGTAGTGCCCAATGTTGTTTCAGCACGTTAGTTATCAGGTTACTTAGATCTAAGTATATCTTTGGTGAAAGCAGTGTTTCAGCTTTCATTTTAGTTCTCTTCTTCACTCTCAGTCAATTCACACAACTCTAGCCTAACCCTGCTGCAACAAATATAGCCTATCTCCTTCTATGGCGCATGCCCCAACAAAAGACTCAAAGTAAAAGTATGAGGCGACTGCCATGATCGTGATATGTAAATATTTCATTAAACCACGATGTATTGTACAATGTGTTGTGTGCTGCTGGCCCCTCAGTGAAAAGCTGAGATTCAGCTCTAACTCAGTGTTAGGTGGAACACCTAATCCAGAAAATCTAGCATAACACCTGCCACGTGAGGCACAGTCAAAACAGAAAATTGACTCCAGTCATGCTATGACTGGGTACTGCTACTACTGTTTTTGGTGAAATAAGCAAATGTGTGTGAAATTTCGTGAGAAATAGATCAGTGTGCAAAATTGTAACAATAAGACAAGCAGTGTATGACCTCCAATGCCCATGCTGAGGAAAGGCAATATAAAAAATTGATATAATCATCAACATGATGCTGTTGCAACCTCACCGGTGGTGTTGCGTTGATTGTGTGATTCACCACGAACGGGATGTGCGTGAAGAGTAACACCATTATGTATGTGGCGCGAACAAGCAGTAATAGAGTGATCTCGTCGGGTGATCTCTATTGTTGCTTGCTGCCACGGTGCGAAGCTCTGCGCACATGCCGCTCGGGATTTCCGATCGCAACACTACTTTGTTCATAAAAACTTTGGTGGAGTCATACGAAATAGCAACGTTCTGGGCAAATATAAGCGAGGCGGCTTGATGTACTTACTGTTTTTCAAATATATTCGTGGCAAGCAATGTGTACCAAAATCAACGTTTAAGGAATCTCAAAATTGAAGTTTTTTGTATATTTTATGAAGTTTCCAGATAGCCAAACCTTTCAAATATATTCGTACCAAAAACACCATCTTTGTTTCAGTGTACCTATTGTTGTACAAGTAGCTGCTGTGCAATATTGATTCGAAAATCATCAAGGGCAGTGGCAATTTTCCAACAGAGAAGCAGCGTTTATCTTCAAAGAATGACATCTATTACATCATATGAAAACGATATTGTTACATTTACTCAGGAGACAACAACATCAAATGGAACGGACAGTTATTGGTGCAACTACTACAAGGTAATGGCTATTGCATTTTTTCTCTGTTTTAATGTACATTTTTTGGTCTGCTTGGGAAAGATGGAAAATAGTCAAGAGAGGTTGCTAAGCCCTAATGGCACTTTTCGATGAACTGCATCTGAAAACTTCATCAACAGCGTGGTCGATCTTTGCTGGCCCATATGTGGATAGATGATTATGAATAGGTGACGAAGACCCCAGCATGTCTTCAGTCAAGTCCTGTGTCTGAGGGTGCCGTTTGAACATGAACTATTTTGAGCAACAACACAAGTCTTAACTTGCAAACCGATATATCAAATGTTGCCGATTGCATGCTGCGATATACAAATGTTATCCATTTGAAACATAAGAAAATATTATAGAAATTGCAGTACAGACGTACAAAGCATTTTAAGACAGATTTCATCTAAAATTCCCAAGTTTTGCTTGCTTTCAGTGAGAATAAAAAAGTGGTTTCTTAAACATTAACGACAAAAAAACAACCAGCAAACAATGACCTTTGCGTCTGAGTCGGACATTTTTTAAACTGAGTCTTGACGGATTTGATATCAAGTGCAGAAAGGAGGCAAGAGAAAGTAAGGGGTAACTTGGTCTTAATGTTTTATTATCGTATTGGATTTTGGTGTCTAGGGATTGAAATTATTTATGAGACGGCAGCCACAACATAAAAGGAAGATAAAGTCAGTCGGTGCCTTAAATTTGATGGGGAAAGAAAATCCGACAATCTGCTTCATTTTTCATTTCATTAGCTGACCGCATCCTGCAAAGCAATAGATTATGCTCGCCACAATTTGAATGATCTGTAGGTAGAGAATACGTAGGACTACAGCTTTAATAAATGAGCATTTTTTTCTGCTTTATCGTCACTTTTGTTTCAAACTGCGGGGTAGACGCTAACAAACCTCCCTTCTACAACACGAAAATGATCAGAGGACTTGCAAAGCAGTAGAGCCCGATGTGTGACGAAATTGTCCATGAAGCATGCTGAGGTTTGTGTATTTAACTCTCGTGGATAAGACGGTTGTCCAAACCACCGAGTTGCACAGCGCCGCAACTGGGTCGGAGGCGCGTTGGCATTCTTGTGAAGGAATCATGAGTGATCTCGTAATCATTGGCTTTTGCTACAATACGTTCAGCGTGTGTGCAAAAACACGAGGTGTCTGATATGGGAATGGATGAATTATTGCTCAGAAGCTCAGAATTCTCTAATTCTTCTCAAGTGAACAGGCGGGGATGGAAACAGTCGTTGTTACATTGTACGTAGTACTGGCACGCCGGTGCCGATGGTTCGTCTGTCGCAGTGTAAGGTCATTTGCACACGCTGGCTGCAGCGCGTAAGGTTTGACAGTCTTATGGCCAAGCGCAATAAGTTATTTATTTTGAAAATATAGCAACTGCTCATAGAGTCTCCCTGACACTTTTTCCGAGCAGCGCCCTTGTCGCGTTGTTGGAAGCTTAAAGAAATCCCATGTAAGTTTACAAGTGGTCAGGAGGTTTGCCTTTATATGATCTCATTGTCTTCCCGGTTGGAATCTGCGTCAACCTGGTTGAGAACCAGTGGTGTTGTTAACAACACGGCCACTGTCAAAATATGCAATGGCTATTTTTCCAACGAAGAGTGTGTGGTCAAAAATGCATGAGAAGGAACCTTTACTTTAACTATTTTTAAAGCTGAACTAAATATCCATGATGTCGATGGCTGTTTACCTCTGAAAAAAACTATACTTTTGTTGTACTGTATTAACTACACTTTTATTTTCTACCCTTCACTTGAAAGAGCAGAAAAACTTTTAGCGACATCGAGGAAAGTTACACACAAATAAAAGCTGTAGGTTTTCTGTAGGCTTTCGAGGAATCAGCCGACTGGGTTCTATCATCTTTACGCGATGATTCAAATTTGCGCATAACTGTATTGAAGCAGCTTCACTTCACAGGTGAAACAAGCAAGGATTCAATCGCAAATTTTTTGAAAGGAAATCGATTTCACGTAACACTACGCATCGTCAGTTATTGCATCTTATTCAAATATCCCATTTGAATATTCTATCTTATGCAAATCATATATTCTATTTAAATGAGATGTAAGAACTGACGATGCGTAGTGTTATGTGAAATCGATTTCCTATCAAACTGTGTTTAAGTGTTCAGTTTGTGAAAAAAAAACAGAAGCGGCATTAACAGCGGAAGAATTGGTCGGTCCTTTTGTGAAATGTGTTTTGTAATTATTAGCATCGTTAAATTAAAGACGTGTTGATCAAAGTTTGCAACTATAAATTGGCGGATGCTATGAACTCTATGCGAGGTTGTTTGTTTGTGGCAATGATTGTGGTGGCGGCAATTCTGTTTTTGGCAGATAAAGTGCGGATGGTTTGATGCAAACAGTTTCATTACCTATTTGTTGAATATTGTGATTACCGTATATTTTGGACCATAAGGGTTATAAGGCGCAGCATAAAAAATTGAATGTTAGCTGTTCTTTTTTCATACACAAGGCGCACCGGATTATAAGGCGCATTAAATGAAGCAAACCTTAGGCAAGTCAAACTGTATTCAACTCTTTCACACAAAGTAACTCCCGAGTGCCGGAGTCGCCGATTGCCAGAGTCGCCACTGGGAGTTTAATCTAGCATTATTGCATACGAGGGAGTTAATCTGCCACACATGTCTAATCCGCAAGACACGAATAGAATAAAATGAAAGTTGTACGCGTGTTTGATTCTGTGTGCGCCAATGTAGTGAGGAACCTCGTGGAGTAATACGATCTGTGGTATGTGCTAGCTACTTTAGGACACTACTCACTGCAATTGTCATTGGCTTACTACGTAATATGAAGGTCTGTTACAAAAAAATCGTAACATAAATAGCACCGTATGTTCGTGACAAACCGTTGTTTGTAGAATTATGTTAGGTGTAAGGCTCAACTTNAAAGGTAAGTCTCCGCTGGCCNCTATGACTTGCGAAAGCACACAGCCTACTCTCAATACAACAGTCCAGTACGGAACATTTGTACTAGAGATCATTCAACAAGAGTTCGTTCAAAGCTTCGCAGAAACAATTGCGAGAAACGATCCATGATGATCAGAGTTGCAGAAGGTCAAATCACACTCGCAAGAGCACTGTGTAATATCGTGGCATGTCTAGAGAGAAGGTCGTGGTGTTTTACAAACATTCACGGCATCAGGGAGTTCAACGCTAATACACCTGCGCAGATATAACAATAGTTATCCCTGGCAACCACACAGATGCCGCAGCAAATACAACAAACAAAACAGGTTAACACAAGCCAAGCTGATACGCTGATAGCTGAGTTCACTACCACTCACTGCAAAGATCACTGTTAGTTCGACTTAGAACTCTAACACGGTGAACAAAGAACTGAACGTGTCGTTGTGAGCAAAGGAACAAGGCGACGATGCTCCGCTCCCGGAATTCCAGGGAATGCGCTTGATCAACTGATTAAGCGCCGTGGTTTGAACGGGTGAGTAATTGATCGACCGTAACATACCGTATACCACATAAAATTGGTCCTAACCAGATTGATACATTAGGGCTAGGCGCACCGCATTATAAGGCGCACTTTAGATTTTTGAGAAATTTAAAGGATTTTAAATGCGCCTTGTGGTCCGAAAAATACGGTATGACGGTATGTGTTAAATGCACAACCGCGACTGACGATGCGCTGATAAATGTCTTCAATGCCGCCACTCACTCGCATAAGAATTTAGATGAACAATTCATGTTTGGTTGTAAGATTATGCTGCTTAATGGTTTTTGAAGAACAGTCAGCAGCTACGCATGAATTTTGTTTTTTTTTTATCGAAAATATTGTTTGAACTGAAAAAATAAATGTGATTTAACACTTAAGTTTGAAAGTGCAGTTGCTTTCAAACTTGGCCAAAACTTACCTATTTGTGCTTACGTGCTGAAATAGAGTTCGGTCAATAATAACAATCAATGTTGTCCGCGTGATCATGTGCAATGCAGCAGTAAGCAGATGTACTGTGGACTCGGCTAGCGTATGCCGATTTGCAGCTCCGATGACTTTACCCTTCCCTATTTGCACTATTACTTTCCTTCTCTGTTGCCAAGAGACCTTTCACCTTTGAAGACTGCAATGTTCACTCTCACCACCGCGTTGATTCTTTAAAACTTGTCACTGACGAAATGACAAGCTCATGTCACTCGGTTGAAGTGCGTAAATCTGTTGATCGACGATTGTAAAGGCTGATGCCGTGATTCTTTGCACTCGTTTGATGTCGGCAATTGGCAGTTAGTTCAAACCTGAATTGTTATTCTTGCCAGGTGGTTGAGGCTAATGGTTTTGCACGGAGAGCACTGATACAAACTCACTCGGAGGCTGCGGATCGATCACTGAACTTTTCGGTGAAAAAGAACACCGCTCCTCTGAACCAATCCAGCTCCTGATTTTTTAGTCTTTAGCAATTTCGTACACTTTTGTGGACAATGCAATGCTGATTGCTTTCGCAAAGCTAACATGGTCAAGCTTGAAAAGATGAAAATCATTCCAAAAATCATTCTAGCCTGGTTAGCGAAATCTGCAAGAGATTCAAAACTACAAAAGAATGAGGTTATCACTCGAAAAAGCTGAAAAGTTTTAAATTTATCGATAAACTGTTGAGAGCCATGGTACCCATTTACGATAGTCTACGAGTGTTTTTACGGGAGGGGGTAAATACGCAGACGATATCTTAATTGCAATGTTGACAGTGAACTTGTTTCAATGATTATTATTTACTGCTTTTTTGGCGTTTGTTTAAATCCACTAAAAACAATCGAACGATTCGGCTCTTCTTCATCACTATGCTTTTGTATTGCGAAAGGTACTGTTGATAGTGATTTGCAGTGACTAACGCCTATGACGTTGCTTCCTATTACAGTACGTCAGATGATCATGCTATCACCTGTTTTCAGGTTGTGAGTATCTCAGTTAGGAAGCTACCCCGGAAATGAAAGCCACGGTTGAAATATAACCTATATGTTTTAATGAAGTCGCTTTAAAAATCCTCACACATCTTCCATTTAGTTACACTTATAAAGAGTTGATAGCACTTCCCTCATGATACATGTTGCTGGAATGGTGCTGAATGCTTGATGGGCTACTGTTGCTTGGAGACGTTGTACCAACGGTTGAAATACCTTATTGTGCATTCAAACACTTCTACTACTAGCACCTGTCGCAAAAACACTGTTTTACTGAAAACGTCTCTACAAAATACGCAACCATGTACTGGCGAGCAAGTAGGGCAAGTTTTTGCAACATTTTTTTACAGCTTCCAACAGCCTCCTAAATATTCAAAATATATGTAGTTCAATCTTTTGAGCTGTTTCCAAGAATTTTATATTGCAACTTTTTCGATTTTTACGTGCAACTTTTTACTGCAATTTTTATCAAGTATTGCCCATAACGTAAAAGTGTAATTTTAAAAAATACTACAAAAGTATTTCAGTTCAGTTCTATTCTCTTTGATTGCATGAAAAAGAGCTATATGACGGAGTAGCTGCGTCTCAATGTTATCTATGACGAAACAGTTTGTTTGCAAGCTGGAAGTTTTACAACCCCAGCCAAGTACGACAGTGTCCGAACTCAATTGAGGTTGAAGTACGGAAAATCTTAGCTTTTCCTTTTGGCTAAGTCCGCGCAAACGGAAATAGGTTGTGTCGAGTCCTTCGCAGTGAAATGTGCGGATAAATGCAACTTACTGCGCATAAATGCAACTTTCTCACTTTTTTACCGCAAAAAAAACTTGCCCTAATAATAAGAGAAAAGCTGGGTTTCGTTGCATCTATGGTGGGAAAGCGATGGGCGTTGTGACTTTCGTTTCGGTTCACATGAGACGCTATTGTTACGCCTCTGGTATGTCTGAAACAGATCCGATTTCAAGGCCACATCTTGATGTTTTGAAATCACTAGCAAGGCTCCAAACTTGAAAAACTGAAAATATTTTAATAGTCCGTGCTGGCATGTTAAATTGCGTTGTTAGCAGATTGTACAGCATATAGAACTTTCCAACCGAGTGAGCAAGTTGTTCTCAAGAATGCGTAATGCAATGAGCTAAAGCTGTTTTAAAGGCTACCGCACAAGCACGATATGGCTGGGAAATTAGTTTTTGTACTATAAAGATGAATGAATGTGTTTTCGTTATTTCTTCTCTGCCCATAAACAGGCTTGCCATTGGGTAATGCGTGTTACTAATTTGACCATCTCTATTGTATGAAACATAATTCGGAAAACTATTGCAAGGTGATTGTACAGTTCTTATTGTGAGCGGCTCCTTTTTCGTCAGCCCAAGTAGAAACTTTTGAGCATCGACGAGAGCGTGCCAGGGTCAAACAGCGACAGTGCTTACGCCGTTTGTATGAACTGCCGTGCGGCTGCGCAACGTTTCTGAATTAAAACTTGCCGCAAGTAAGTTTCTGGCGCATTGCCAAAAACTTAGCGATGTACTTTGCAGTGGTTTGTCCATCATGCTGAAGAGCCTTCGAACCTCTTCGAATGTTTCCTTTTCTGCGCTCGTATGACCAGCCGCGTGACCATCCACGGTTTGCTGATCGCGCACGCCTCTCGGTCGCGCCACCGCTCTAGGTTAACAGCACTAGCCAAGGCGAGTGCACCTTTTGCTGCTGAAACCGTTGTTGCGCACACAGGCTACTTGTCGCACATTACCAGCCATAACTTTGTAACAGTTTGCGTTTATCTGTAATAATCAAGAATAGTCTCCTAACGTGAAAACACTTGCGACCTCACGCATGTAATAATAGTTTTTTTTTCTGCAAAGTTCATGCGGTCTGATTTTTAACTGAACTGCTTTTAAGTTTTTTGGCATGGGCAAGAGTTATTGCGTCCTTGTGGCCGAGATCAAAACGCAAGAAGTGTGACAATGCCAGATTTAAATCACGCCACGAGAAACATGTTCTGTCTGAGTCATGCGCGAGTAACTTGCGATCAAAACTTCGTTCCGGTTCCAACAACAAATGCCACTTAACGCTGGTTCCGCTTGGTGCAATGCGTTAAATGCCACAGTACATTTGCTTCGTACAGGGAAACGTGTTCTACCAACAGCAGCTGAACGCTTCCATTGTTTGCTTGTTAAGCTATGCTTAATGCACTTTCAGCGCCTATTGCCATATGCTTTTAACAAATTTAAGGATTATTTTGATGGTTCTTATATTTTTGGCGGATTTTTCGGTAACCTACCAGGTGCGTATGTACGGTAACAGATGCCAAACTTTAAATGTAAACAAACACTAATGATTGCTCGTGACATATGTGGAGGGCACACAATATGCCAGCGTTATGTGATACCTATCGAATCCACTAAAACGAGTATAAGTCAGAAATAAGTTTGGAGTGAAAGTAGTACGTGCTTGCAGTATATGCTTATTTGTTTACAACTAAAAGGCAAGTGTGTCGACGTTGCGAGTCTCCACAAACTATTTAACAAAGTTTTTATGTTTTCAAGACATTCAAATGACTTTTATGCTAGGGAACGAAGAAAGTTGTTGAACGTAATTATTTTAGCAACTTTGAATTGTGTCGTCCATGGATCTTGACTATGCACGATACATAGACGTTAAAAGTCTCTATTAAGTGTTTCAAAATCCTCCGTTACCAATTTACTTCGATTAAAAGTATTAAGAATCTCACTCGAAGTTCAAAGATTTATTCGCGTTGTTAAAAATTTTGGTCATGATCAATCTTTGTTACAGCACTGTACTGCACGTACTGCCGTAGTCGTCAAGGCTGTTGCTTCAGCTTGCTCCTTACCCGCAACCTTTTGAATTAGTCTAATGCATAAGTTCCCAACTTTTTTCGAAGCTGGCATCCCTTTCATAAAAATAAAATAACGTTCGCGCACCCTAGTTTAAAAAAGTGTAGAAATCACAAAAACAGTCCAATTTTGCAATGTCTTCATGTTCAAAATACTGACAGCACAACAGAAAACTCTCAGTCGTACTGTTTCACTTTCATACCTTACTGCTCATTAGAAACAAACCTAGCGATCTTTTGTGGCTACCGCTCTGAAATCATTTCTCTCATACCTTGGTACACAATTACTCAGAGCCACGCGCAAATCATTCGAGGGGTTCAAATGGTTTCGACACTTGTTTTTCAAATGAAGTGGAGAGGAAAATCTAGATTCTCACAAATTTGTTGTTGCAAAGGGAACTAAAATAGACCGAGCTTTTCCAAAAAGCCTTTTGAAAAGGTTTTTGTAGTCAATTTCTGACAACTTTGCATAGATGAACACCGCAAACATTCGAGTTCTTTCAAATCAAACAGCAATCTCGCCGTAGGCATTTAAACGTCACAATGCGCTTACAACCACATCGCCTGTCATATTCAGCGTGATAACCACAGCGCGAAACAGAAATAACAATGCACGCATTTAGCAACATTGCTAATTTAGTGATGTTAGCTGGTATAGTTAGGCTGGATAATGTTCTTTTGAGTAATAACATGTGCAAACTTTCATAAATCGTGGTTATTTTGAAAAAAGTACACCCAAGAACGTACAAACTCTCACCCTCGAAAATCGCATTACGGACCCCCAAAAATCTTGTTGCGGACCCCCAGAAGTCCGGGAATCCCCAGTTGGGAACCGCTGCTCTAATGTGCAAAATTCTTGATTATTTCTAATGTGCGTAACGCTTCCAATTGGGTAAAGACGCGGGTTGGTAAAACTGCAAGATAGCATCACAATGCCGCTCCGAGATCGGCTTCGTAACCGCTCCACGTTGTAATCTACTAAAGCAGCAAAGTGTGTTTCTCACACGTTGTTTTTTCAAGATCGTGAAAAACGATTTCCTAGGTAGACAAAAATTTTGACATACTGTTGGGAAGCACAAGTTTAAGTCTATAGGTTGTTTGGAGCAACGTTGCCTTAAGACGTATTGAGAAAATGCAAGGAGAAAATACAAGTTTTTTGGATACATCATGGTCGCAATTGCTACATGCAGATCGGGTACTGGTTCTGAAAACCGGTTTTTGTCTTTCTGATGGTGAAATGAGTTGTTCTGCATTAAAATGACTAACGGAAAACCATCTTACTTGGCTTGCGTTGCAACTTAGCTGAAGTATGATTAATGAAGGGTTTAGGTAAGTCCTCAGTTGTTACATAGAATTTGCTGTCTTTGGCAAAATTTTACGTTGACAGATGATGTCAAACACGTGAATAAACGCAGTGTAGCTGTTGGATGTCAGACTATGCCTACCGGTTTGTATTTCTCGCAGAATCGGAGATGTATTTTGGGCATTATTTATGCAGTCTCGTATTTTAAAAATTTCGTTTTTTGCGCAGTCCTGAATTTTGCAAAGTGCAGATTGCTTTTGACGTTTTTGCTTCCAAAACCCTTTTAAGGTCAAGTCTTAATCAGTCAATGCGCTCTGATGCAAAGGAAATTTATTAACCTGACCGTAAGAGGCTAGTGTTTGTTTAGCGTAACACGCTAAACAGGTCGTTAACGCCCTATTTGCAGGCCCATTGAACAGCTGAGGTCTCAGTGTTTCGTCAAACCTTTATACAAGGCGTATTAGACCTTGCTCTTTCGTTCGCGAGGTGAGAGTGTTTGATTTAAAAATTGTTATTGTCATGCGTATTTGTGTCCAGTTCATTCTTGTACCAGTTCGTAGTTTGGTTAACAAAGTTGTTGATCTCGCCTGCCTGTGAATCGCTGAACTGACTCAAGGGAAAATCCAGACCAGGCGTTTGGGATATAGGGTGAAATGCAAAAAGCGGGTGTTAGAACCCGTAGCTTAAATCTGCGGCACCTGCTCGATGTGCTACTTGATAAACTTAGTAAGATTTGAAAACTTTCACAACTTTTCATTAGAAAACAGGGAAATGCAGACCATATGCAGCATGCAAAGGTCATCCATTATTTTCCAAACCCATAAATTGCCAAAATACACCAGCGTTGCCCTGTGTGTCCTGATATTTTTCTTCCTTTTTCTTGTACGTTTCCTTCAAGGAAAGCAGAATAAAGAACATCATCCGTTTTCTCACGCCCATTTTGAACAACTTCAGCGTAACCCCGTTTGACGACCTTAACCCTGTCGCATTCGATAACTTCTCAAAAGCGACAAGGAGGGCAATATTTCATATTCGTCAATAAAGGTGCGATTAGTCAGAAGGAGCGCCAGGTCAGGGAGCGCTTGAAAATGTTTTAAGGGGTCAATTGCACCTAATTGCCGCACCAGAACACGTCACTGTCGGGATAAGCTTCCTGTTTGGCTTAGTTTCATTGACTTCACAAGACTGCCCAGTCGAACTCCTGCATTGCTCGAAACTAATCATCTATTTCTGAAAATTCAATACTGGAAACGAGACTAAGATAGCAAGCACCATCAAGCGATTTCTTGTTTCAACAGTGTGATGCATTTTATTTAAAATATTTAAAAGTGATAAAGGAAAGTACATTGACTGTGTGCCAACAGGCGTTCAAGGCACTCAGAGGACAAAAGTGATGATCGATTGTATTGTGTATATTTTTCACAAACACGCGAGGCGTTTGCTTAATGAGATTTGAAAAAGTTTGCATTGTTAGTGAGATTTGCAAGTTTTTTCAAAGTTTGTCGTTTAGCAAAAGTTGGCCAGTTTCAGACGAAAACAAAGAATGTGACATACCAACGATTCAAAAGTTGTCAGAGTGCATTTCGACTCAGTGTCATCAATGCGAGGTTTTACCTGGTTCCTAATTAGTTTTGCACGCGCTCCGAACCTTGATTCGTCTGAAGAGAAACGGTCAGTTTCATCATACGATCTTCCAACAAAACGCATTATGTTCGAAGTTCTGTCAATGTTGATGTCACGAACTCAACAAACGAAACTGTATTTCCCGGCAATCCGAACAGTAGGACACTGGACGCAGCGAACCACTTGGAAACGAGAAATGCTTGCCCGTAAAAGAATAAGCTTCCCTAGAAGGTTTTCTGACACATGGCTTTGTTATAAAATAGTATCAAGAACAGTTGCGTTTCTTTGCGATATGCGACATTTTCTTCTCCATGAAAGTTTGTGTTTTCAACGGTGTGTTTGAAGAAAGCTTTCGTTCCTACCTGCCGGCTGCACGATTGTGGGTGTGCTGGGAATGGTAACATAAAAGGAGTGACACAACGGGGTGTTTAACCCTTTAATGTGAAAAAGGGTTGACTCCTCGATAAAATTCTTTTTGCGAATATCATGAACTCTGACATGGACAAAAAATAATCTTACGTGTTTGTTGAACGAAGTTGTTTCTCTGCCTCGCTTTCGTTCATCACTGAGAATGTTTTCTGCAACTAGATCGAGGCATATCCGTCCGATTAGCAGCCTACTCTTTGACGGCAGCAAATTTTGAAGAGCCGGGGACCACTGTCTGTCCACTGTTGCTTTCGTATTATAAAGCGTGTCGCGCATGTGCAAGTAGAAAGTTATGCTTTGTAGGATCACAGCGGTATTTTCTCACATGAGTATTGTGATTTGTAGTATAATTGTGCTTTCTTTACTTTGATATGAAACCCGCAGGTTTATTTGCACTCTGTGTAAAAGTTTGTTCAAGAAATAGTGAAGTTAGTGCTCACTCTCGAACAAAGCGGCTTTGTTAAAAGAGTATCAAAAACGCATCTGATCTTTGATTCGAATGGGTTAAACGACGTCTTCATCACACTCTTCTTTTCATGAAAGTAAATTAGTTGATTTTTTTGAGCCCAGCATCTTTCCCTGAGCTGAAGAAGACAACATCAAGACGTTCAACGTCGATTGTTGAGCGCGTTATTTTGAAGAAAGTAAAGTTGTTTTCGTGCTAGTGGTGGTTTGATGTATTTTGTCTTGTTGTCGAACAGTTGTAGCAGCACTTCCCTAAACGACAGCGGTGGTTTCAGCATCGTTTCTAATTGGGAATAAAGAATTCCATGGATCGGCAATCGGCCATGTCCAGCACACCACTAATTTACCGTTTTAAGGAAGTTCGCTGCTGTCGCGTCCGGCAGGGAACCGTCTTTGATTTGAAGACGGCTTGCACTAGCAGCATCTTATTCGTTACTTAGTATGTTGAAATCTAACGGTTTGAATTGTCCCTTGTACTAAAGTGGAGCTGCCATTTGGGCCTCAGAATCCGTCGTCAAAGAGAAACGACAAGTGCTCAGCGACGATCAGGATTAAAATCAATGAACACATGTAACATGCAGGCGAGTGATATGGTAGGTGTTTTAAACGGCGTACAAGTAACAAACCTAGACTTGTTCATAGTTTCGCTGAAGAAAATTCGCATTTAAAAATAAACACTTCAGCATTAGACACAGCTTTTCGGAAGCTAGCTACTATATTTCTCTGTTAGAAGAAAGATGTAACTTTGTAATCAGGCTTGTCCTCCCAGCAGATAATCGTAGACAAACTTTCAAATGCATTTTTGTTTTTGAACTTTTTTGATGGGCATTTTTTGTTGGTGGCCACATATGTGATGATCTATGGCAGGGGTGTCAAACTCGTTTCAGTTCAGGGGCCACTTCAGGCAAATTTAATCCCAAGCGGCCGGACCAATGTAATCATTGTATAACACCGTGGTTATATGTAATGGCAACTTCCAACTGTTCTCATAAACTGTAATGCAAAAAGTTCAAGCTTAACTCAAAATGATTATTAGCACATTTAAGGAGCAACCTTAACGAAACGCTGTAACAACATGACGTTTCTTGAGAAAAGCCTATTCAAATTTTACAATATAATAACAAGATTTATCATTCATGACGTTGAAACCAACCGAAACGAAACGAAAACACAATGTCTAAAAAATCAATCGAAACGAAATATTTCGGAAAAACCGAAACGGTTTCAGTCGAATTTCCGTTTGGAACACCTCTCTGTAGCTAAGTGCAGAAATCCAGACCACTCGAACTGGTACCACACTGTGCAAATTAGTGGAAACTTAAGTTTTTCTTCTACCTGGGAAATGTATAAATTTTTATGCAAAACATACAGCTTGTGACAATGTATGAACAATATGGTTCCATCAAACGAAACGCGTTGATACTGAAACTGCTGACTAACATTACATTTACCCACTGTTCAAGCGTTCAGTGTCTTAAATATTTCCACAGTAACTACTCACTGCTGCAGAACTATATTTCAGGGCGGAAAGAAGCAGTTCACATTAAATATGTTCGCGATTTAGGCCTACGCCTGAAACTTGGCACCTTTTAGCTTTCAGTAGTGTATCAATATCAGGTGTCAAATCCTGTGTAGCAGCCACGTTCAGGATGTCATTTAAGAGAGCATGTGTGAGCCTTGAGCGCAGCTTTGTTTTGTTGATGTTCATCGCAGAGAACACTTGTTCACAAAGATATGTCGTCCCAAACATGCACAAAACTTCTGTAGCAGGGGATGTCACTTTGGGGTAGGCTGGGAAAAGATACTGATAGAATGTGTCCAAGCTCGCCAAGGCAAACTTGGTCTTTAAGTCTAAATCACACTGGAAATCAATTATTTCAAGTTGCATGTCAACGGGCAGATCGGAGGGGTTTGCTGTGAATGGCGAACAAAAAGACTTGGCAATCCGTTTCAAGTTAGCCAAAAATCTGAAACCGTTGCTTGAACGCCCCTAGCAATTCTGTTATCTTTATATTGATTCAAGTCACTGTTCAGTTCCGTGGCACGCACACTTTTTAGACAAGGGAAACGAGCGGTGTCATCACCGGAAAGTTGTGTCCACCACGAGGACAACTTCAATTTGAATGCACATGTGGTATGTT
>JGI24158J21664_10006754_pt1 | contig 15157 bp, 11 predicted proteins | sample Ectturendosymbi3_FD_21664 | JGI IMG/M metagenome (IMG submission 21664) | reverse complement strand
GTATTTTAACGTATTTTTTAATTCGCTTTGCATGTCACTTCCGCAACGTCATTGTTCAGCGCCTTAGAGCGACATGTCGGATTTCGGCGCTTTATAAATGCGTGAATTATTATTATTATTTGTCCTAAAAATTGTGAACAAATAACAGAACGACCAAACTACATCGTCCGTTTTCAAAGCCTCTGAAAAAGAGTGGCCTTTGTTGTTTGTTCAAGTACGAGGTTCGGAATCAACAACGTTCCCTATTGCTCTTTGTAAAAGCAAAAGCTGTTATTGATCACGAGATAATGCCTGCAAAATGACAGCAGCAATCTCAGAAAACAGCTTGATCTGTATTTACAAGAGCTCTTCCCGCACAACTAAGTCCATATCGAGTTCAAATAACGGAAAGAGCTCATGCAGGGGAAGCAAATGAAATATTGTTTCAACTGACTACCTTACTTGACATAACCAAATAGTGGAAACTACGGCTGTTAAAAAACGATCAGAGAATCCTATTTTTAAGATTTGAATTTGTTTCCATACCAAACGGAGAGAAACTGCGCACACCAACAAAGTGAAAAGATGGATTTACTTGCAAAGCATTGCAGATGTTTACAGTTATACTACAGTTTCACAGAAAATAAAACGGAATGGAACTTGGTAACAGCAAAAGCATGCACGAGACAATCCCTTCATTCTTCATTCGAAACTTGCTTGTGGCAAAAATAATTTCTCAAAAACAGTATGGTCTCCCTCAACTAAAATAGAGATTTAATGAAAAATATTTCTCCCGGCGTTTTTTCTTTTTCGCACTTACTCAATAAGAAGTTGCGTCGTCTTGCACGTATCGATCCAATTAGTGACGTCACGGATAGCTGCGTCACCCCAGATGACGTGACGGGCGATTTCGCCGTAAGTGGTGTTTAGCACCGCGAGCTGTTTGAGTGGACGGTCATGCTTACCCTCGTAACTTGGAAGAAATCTGATCAGAAAAGTCGACATGTTACGCAGACAAGTTTACCTTTCCTCGGATAACATACAGTAGTCTTTAGTTCAAAGGTAAAAAACACGACATAAGAAACCACAAAAAACGCTGACTTGGTTCAAACAAACACTGGGGGGTTGTGGCAGTAAGGGGCCAAAAACATCGTCCACCCTGTCAAGTTATGAAAAGTGATAAGCGCAGCACATAGCCTCTCCGTTTCAGGTGTAGTGATCGCCGCATTACTGCGCTTGCGGTAAACCTACTGCAATGCCTCGCAGGCACAGATTTGCCCGCATCAGCGACACCACGTGGCGCCCCAGGTTTGGGCAAAAGTTGCTGTTGACACGACGCAATCGGCTGCAGTGGTGTAACCTGCGTAGTAACCACCATCAAATTGGCAATCGCACATCGGCCGTAATTGCTCACTTGACCAAAGACCGCGTTCAGACATGAGGCAGACGACCTGTACGAAAATTTCGCGGTAGTCTTCCTCGCCAGCTATCCACAATTGGAAGCCGCACCCGCTACGCATCTGCGGAGGTGAATGAGAACAACAAAGGGTGCTTCTACTTGGAGGTTTGAAAGCCAGGCGTAAACGGCAATCTTGCCATTGGCTGGTGATTGAAAGCTGGAACATCAGGTCGCTCACAGGAAAAGAGCACAAACCGGTTGAGGAAGACAAACTATACTTTCTGGATGTTGTTTACTTATCCAACACTGTAGAGCTGGCTGGGGTATCCACCCTTGCCCCGAGTCCATTCTACAGATGAGTACTGCGCCCCCGTATGGGTACCACAAAGCTCATACCCGCCTCATTGACCCCGACATCAACGACGCCTTGTCAAATGTGACCGGATGCTTGTGTCCTACACCAGCGGACAACCTTTCTATTCTCGCAAGCATCCAACCTGCTGAGCTTCGTCGCAAAGGAGCCACACTGTCTTTAGCACGTCGTGCCATGGAGCCTGGACATCTGCTCCACTCAGCGCTCACCCGTCCATCGAGTGGGAACGGACGGCATCTCAAATCGAGACACCCATTTATACCCGTCGCACAACAACTCATCATATTCATCTGAAAACAACAACATACGTGCGACGCAGTGGGCGGATTATCAACGGAATGCGGAGTGGTTGGACAACCCACGAAACTCCATACTTTCATCCCCGACACGGGTACCCACCCTTCTGGAGTGACCCACCTTGGGTCCGACTTAACCGCCTCCGCACCGGTGTCGGGCGTTTCGGCTCCTGTTTGTACAAATGGGGTATGGCCTCCTTTGCGGTCTGTGAGTGTGGCGCAGAAGAACAAACCGTCGACCATGTTGTTCTTCAATGTCCAATCCATCGACCTCCTCATAGACTGCATGGCCTGACGGTTCTGGACGATGAGACAATCGAATGACTGTTCGACACCTGCCCCGAGATCTACTGCGGCCAAGCAGTGGATTGAAGAACTCGCTCAAACAACGAAGAAGATGTAACCCCATGGATTGATCCAAATGTCTATATTGCTACAAAGCCATAGAACTGTGTTTGCGAATTTCGTCCCAGGCAATTTCGGCCTGTTTCGGAAAAAACCTGGCAGCCACTCGCGGAAGCCTGGTTGAGAACCACTGCTCCACAGTGACACAACGGAAGCTTTCAAACACTGCAAAGCTGCCAGGGGCTGAATCGATCTATGTGCTGATCTTCACTTATTATCATGAAGTTTTTCAAATGACTGAAAGAGCACTATCTCAAGAGCAAGTGGCAAAGATGGGATTTTTGCGGAACGTTCACGGCGCGACACTTCGCGACAAAGTGCTCAGCTGTGAAACTCGTAAAGCCGTGAATGTCAAATCACTTCTCCGAATAGAGAGATCTCTATCAGTTGGTTTGTCCATGTGTACGGAATGTCCAATGAAAAACCGGTTAAGCAAATCCTTCAGGCTACACCTTTGATAAAGGGACCGAGTGGCCGACTGAGGGCCAGGTGTCGTGGCCACATCTTCGGCCTTACTTACGATAGTCCGGTTGATGTGGAACCAGCAGAACTATTAAAGATTGCTGAAAAGCGAAGAGTTATTTCGAGTCCCCTTAGGGCTGCTGCCCCCTGCGACCCTTGTCAGAGGAAAGCGGGCACGAAAATCAATGAATATACTGAAATGATTCATCAGTGATTTCTAACGCAGTCGAAAACAGGTGAACGCAATATGAACCAAGAGACGACAAGCGCAGCTTAAACGCGAAAAGCACGAAATAAACCAAGAAATGTCAACGGGCAAAGCACAACTGACAGCAAACGTATACAACGTATACACGCGCAAAAGAAAACAGCTTTGCTGCTTGAGAACTTGCGCGTGCCACTGCTGGTGGGTAACACTCTGGCATTCTCGGTAAAAATCAAACTCACCGCGAATATAGATGAACGATGTAGTTCGGGCTCCAATCCACCAGTTCATAATACAGCAGGTTGAGCTCCCCCCAGTTCGGTCGACAGAAAGTGTTTCGTTCAAGATGCAACTTGTCGGGGAAGTGGAGAGCCAACGCCCACGCGACGATTACTGAGTTGTGACCCCAGCTGCAAAACGAAACAGCAAGTACATCACGTAACGCATCTTTGGCCAAGACGTTTAGTTTAACCCTTTCTTTACGCATGAGCGCCAAGCGAATGACCCAGTCTTACGCTTGCAAACTGCGCAAAAGACCTTTCGAATTATTCGTCAAAAAAACGAGAAAAAAACACAGCAAATGACTTTTAAGAATTGAAATCGCTGACAAGCGAACCATGCTGCTTCAAACTTTGCACAACGTTCACAGAAGCAACGACACCGCGACAGCTTCTTTATTCCGCAGGTTCGAGCCAATGACGCGGCATTTTTTCCAGTACGGAAAAATTGAACAAAAACACTCATCCCAGCTTACACGTCGTCGCGAAAGTACTTGTACTCCCAATACCATCGCTGTATGTACCACGAGTCCTTGCTTGCCAGGATTATACCGTTCGCTGTGAAAGTTCAAATAAAATAATAAGCTTCGGTCCGTTATTAGATTATATTATATTTTCTTCGAAAGTGACGGATTAATCGTTTCAAAGTTTTAGACGCAATTTTCTCTTATTAGCTTAATCGAGGTTTAAAAATTGATCATCTTTTTCTAGGAAGCTTTTAAGACATTTGTAATTTTTTTCAATATAATGGCGAAACAGAAGTTCTTGCAATTCAAAAATGCAACTTATAATGTCTAACCTTCTAGTTTGTTCAATTTTACCATTCAGTCTCATTCAACAAGCTCTACATTCCCAACTGACATTTTTCCTTGCTTTAAGCAAATATTTTAATGCATTACAGTGATTTTCGTGCTTTTCATATACGAGGAAATGTAAAATACATATGACTTGTACCAGAGCGCTCTAAACATCGATTTGCGCAGATACGGTCTCGTTTCAGTAACATCAAATACTGTAACTACTTGGAACACTGGTCATCAATGTTAGGTTCTTGTTCACTTCTGGAAAAATGACGGGTCAAGTCTTTTATAAGACATCTTGGCGACAAATCGTTACTGCAATTCCTATTCATATCCTCACCAACTGCACTGGACGTTTCCTGACCAAGTGTGGCCTCTTCATTGCGAAATTTATTCAAGGGCTTCACTATAACGCTGTCTGTGTCCATGTACATTCCTCCCACTTCAAGCAGAAGCTGAAGTCGAACGACATCCGCTTGATGTTCAACAACCTACAAACACATTTAATGGAAACGGTTCGAAACCGGAAACACCATCGCGTGAACGCAATTGTGAAGGTCAGGAGCAATAAATGACCATAATTTGCCAGCAGTTTCAAAGCGAACTCATCGATGCGCAGAATTCCCGGTTTATATACATTTTACCAGAGCAAGCGGTTATTCAACACTTTTGTTTTTATTAAGAAATAAAAAGATCTGCTTGGAACAAAGTCTTTGAAAAAGCAGCCATTATCGTTAGGTTGTCACTAGCAACCCAGTAGATGCTTCACAGCAAGAAATGGGAGTAAAAATGAAACGTTTTCTGCCTAAAATCTACTCCTCCGTTTTTCACTGCTATGGCAACGTGGGTATCAGCTCAGTCTGAAAAGCATATTTCAGCTGCAACGTGTAACAAAAGTATTTCCTTATATTAGTGAACAACTCTAGGCAAAACTATTGGAACTTATATGCATAATGAAAATCACCCCTATCTTTAACCCCCAAATTGTTTCCGGGGGCGTTCTTCGCACAATCCTCAGCGATTTTGCAGCAATGGTTTTGAAAGCATCCCAGTATTCTCCAGTTGGTTCGCAGTCGCAGTGAAAAAGGATGAGCCGAGGTTTTTGATATCTCAAAGCGCCCATAAGCCTGAAAATCAAAAACGTGCGTTTCAACATGTTTCGTTATTAAAAGGTAAGTAAAGCGTTGGTTGTCTCCCCTTCGTTCACTTGAGCTAAAGGCACAAGCCACCGCGCGAATATTGAGCAAAAAACAATCAAAACATATGGTTTGCGTCAAACGGTAAGTGTGTGTTCACGATTTCGGAATAAAAAAGACGCGGATCCTTCACAGGTCTCGTTTGCGACGCGCTTTCTTTGGAAGAGTTACGTTCGAAAATGTTTCTTTCTTACTGTGCAGCTGTCCCAACCTACTGTTGCGATCGGAAATCCCGAGCGGCATGTGCGCAAAGCTTCGCACTGTGGCAGCAAGCAACAATAGAAATCACCCGACGACGAGATCAATCTATTATTGCTTGTTCGCGCCACTTATATCTGGGTTAGTGTTGCGATCGGAAATCCCGAGCGGCAAGTGCGCAAAGCTTCGCACTGTGGCAGCAAGCAACAATAGAGATCATGCTCGCAGTCTCACTTATTATTGCTTGCTCGTGCTATATATATTATAGTGTTATTTTTCACGCACATCCCGTTCGTGGTGAATCACACAATCAACGCAACACCACCGGAGAGGTTGCAACACTACTATGAAGCACAGCAAGTATGAGGTAAAATAGAGAAGTAGAACCACTTATGGCCCTGAACAATTTCAAAACAGTGCAAGGCCTTGCCAAGATGACTTTTTGTTTTTGTGTGATTAACGATCAACTGCTGGAAGTAACTACAAACACCACAGTATACTGCTGTTAAGAATATGATCAGGATCTAAACAGGGTGAGATCAAAATGCTTGTTCTAACAGAACCAAGTTTTAAATTATAATTCTTTGTTTCACGTTTATTTTTTAGGTCACGAAGCGTTTGATGACCGGCTTCTGAGATTATCTATGTCGAAGATAGCGGTGCCAAATACTATAAACAAGACAAGATTGAAATGTCGTCATATTATTACCAAATAATAAAAACGCAATGCATATCGGTGGTTTTGCATTGTATAAACATCTCAAAACCAGAGCTGGTAGTATTGTTCCTACAAAATTACTCACGGCTTTAACAAATATGCAGAAAATAAATCTGTAAAATGCCTTCTCACGCCATATAGTGGTCAACACGAAGACGATTGCATCCGAACCATATGAAATGCAGCAAATTGGGGACCTTGTACTTTTTCTGCTTCAGTTCTTTTTTAACTTCTGGAATCTGAAATCAAAATACGGTAATAAGCGCAAAGGACGATTTTCCACGTTAAATGCAGAAAGCAAGTCATATTATCTGCTGCACGTAAATTACACAGCAGTTTCATTTCTACGGCAACAAGCAACGTGAGGATCCAAGTTATTTATTACACCCACACAAATCAGTCAAAGGTTGTGCCGATGCACGATGCAATGCATTAGCAAGAAGTAATATCTTGGTAATGTATCGACAGCAAGGGATGAACTTTTTACGATAAGCAATGTTTTGTATCGAACCTTCCCATTTGATTTAACAACTATTGGTTGAGATGCTGCAGTTTCTTACGCGGATTTAGGGCTTCCTTGTTTCATTCTCTCCCATAGCTATGTCTCTAACAAAACTTTGCAAAACGTGAAGTGCTGATGGCAAGAATTACCTGCCATGTGACTCGGAAAAAAGGTGGAATGTGTTCATGAAATTTTAAAAGACATTTCATGTCATACTTTTACGGAAAAGTTTGATGCTTATGTTGTGATTGTGAAGTAGAGTTTTGCAAAATGCGATTTGGTTTCAGCGCTTAACTAAAAGTCTTCATTTTGTAAATTCACCTTTCGATGCCGTTCGGTGAAAAGTCGCAATATATTGACGTTAGCAGTTTGCCATAAAAAAATCGAAGATAGATGAAATTCAAATTTGAAAAGGTTTCTTTCCTGGAGAAAAATCATTGAGCGAAACATTAACGAATGAGGGACGTCTTAGATGCCTTGCTTACATTACTTTCACTGGAGTGTCCATTTTATGTGCGTTCTATAAAAGAAGTTTCCTTTTTCTGAGTTTTTCTACTGAATTTGTGACTGATTTGTTGATAGCTGAATACACGCCTTCATACGAAGCTGTTTGAACGGATACCAGAGTCTTTTGCAGAAACAGTCCGAAACAAACACACCGAAGAGATTTCGGAACGCTCTTTAAAATTTTTGTCTTGTTTTAGCACAAAGTTAAAGTTAAGATGAAGCACTAATTGATATTGCTACCATACTCTACAATCTTTGCTAATTTGATTTTAACAATCGACGAGTAACAATCGACATTTATCAGCTCAGATAAAAAGGTGCACTAACTATTAGATAAAATTATTAAGTGAACAATGCGTTACTTATTACTTGGGCACTCCACAATGATAACGCTTACATGTTTTGTTTGATGCTGCGTGTTGTGCTCGAATGTTTCTAACTGTACATACGTCAGAGATGAGCGGCGTCACCTTTTTCAGACTCCGACTCCGCTCCTTCTCCTGGCTTTAAGACTCCTGCTCTTCCTCCGACTTCGAAAAATTTTGAAACATCAACTCCGACTCCTGTTAACACTCCGAAACTTCAAAGTAACTCATATCAAGAAAATAGTGTCTATTTTGTCTCATGACGCAAACTATATGTCGTGGTTATTTTGCCTTTGATGGAATGCCAATGGTTGAAGTAGTCACGTGACGGGCACAATACAGGGAAACGCAACATGTTGAGGTTTTAGAGTTATGGCTCAGCCTATTCTTTATGCAACGTATACATAAAGCCACTAAAAGCTTGCCAACACTTAAATTAGATGTTACAGTCAGCTACGTAGGTGGTCATGCATTCCAATCTTGTCATGTGATGACTTCAAGCAACAGTGAAGCCTACAACTACTGACAAAATAACCTCACAACACTTTTTGCCTCATGAGGCAAAATAGACACTGCTTATCAAATATACATCTTTAAAACTATAGGTAACAGGTTCTACTGCAAATTAAGTTTTGATGTGGTAACCATTGAAACACCAGTTATGTATTTCAAGCTTCAATAATCAACCAGATAAAGGACAATAATTTGAATTAAGCGTTAATTTTCAATTTTTACAAAATACTCATTTTAAATCTCCAAGGTCAGGAGCTGATCACCTGCTCACAAATATTGAATCGTAGGCTACTTTAACCATGTGCTCAGGCAAAACTCTGAACTATGACTGTGCCAAACTGAGCCATTAAAAGGAATGTGCCAGCAAATGCTACAAAAAATTAGCAAGATGAGCATTACGCATAACTTAGGCTACAATCCCTTACAAGTTTATCATTATCATTAGGCAGTAGAGCTGCAAAACAATATGTTATCTTTAAAGCTGCAAATATCAGGACAAAGTCAAACATCCAAATTTGTTCAGTATAGCTCCAAAATGGGAGCATAGGTTGACATATGCAAGCGGTGGCTAGACTAGAAATCTGCACAATGTGAATAAATATTCCACTGTATTATGTACATTACTTCGAACATCATGTCAAATCCTGTCTCTAGGCCTATATAGGTTATTTCGGCGCGCTGTTACTTCTTTATAGTCTGTTTTGCTCACCATTGTTTTTTGTCATGTCTCTTGTGCTATTGCCCACATCATTAAACCAACATTCGCATCATTACGGCATTGATTCCTACACTCCTGAACTGCATTTTCACTCACACGGTGGATTTTGCAAGACCAGTGGCTCTTAACCTTTTTACATGTCTCACCCTTTTGTCAAAAAGATTACCAAATTTATCCCAATGCACTCAATATTGCTACTTTCTGAAATTGCGAAATTAACAAACTCTTACAGTTTGAAATGATTTATACAAATTTAAATTGGTTACAATCAATGTTTCAATAAATTTAGCCCCTTGGAAGATGAAATTTACCTCAGGTTAAGAACCACTGGCATAGGCACTCACTTCTGAAACCATCATTACAGGTGAAATTCGTGGTACTTCCGCCCAGAGTCACACCTTTGTGATATATGTCGACGCTGGTTGGAAAACACGCCTCAATTAATTCCATTCCATTTGACAACAGGCATCATTAGAGAAATTTTAACAGGTCCCTTAAAATTTTTGATTGCTCCTGCACAGACCTTAATGTTGACTCCGGCTCCGTCTCGAACCTAAAGTATTGACTCCGGCTCCGGCCTAAAATGCAAACTCCGGCCGGAGCCCACTCCGGTTCCATGATCATCTCTGACATACGTATGAATGTGTGTTCACGCGCTGGAGTGTGGGCAAGTTTCTTTCCACGTGCATTTTGTGTGGTGTGTGCATTGTTGTAATATGGCTTACTATTCAGTCGTTGCAAGTACCTTAAAAAGATCGTCGTCACCAAGCGATAGACATCTCTCTCGTTCTCTTCGAACATCTTCATAAATCAGATCAACGTCCATTTCTTCGTCCGGATCATGTAGAATTCCTGCCGGCTTCGATCCAGTTTGCTCCTGACATTGTCAAAAACACACATGTGATCTTTGAGCAGCACTGTTCCAACAAAATATACCTCACGACCATTTTGTATGCTGCTGCGATGGGAAGGGGAGTGCAAGTTACATGTTATAGAATCTTTAATTGCTTTTTTGCATCTAGTGCATCATCTCTTGGCCAATGTGGAAAACCTACTTTGAGTTTTAATCTCCCTGCTAGTGTTTGCTTTTCTCCGGTCTGTTAAAAGAAAGGGTTGCAAAATTAGCTTTTAGCGGTGATGCGCGTACGTTTAATTTCATTGTACAAGGGTAAGGAAGTGGGAGATGAACATTAACGCAAGTGAATCTGAAGTTTGCACACTGGATTTTCCGAGGTGTCGTTTTCAACACTAAGTGAGCTATTAATTCAATTTTTGCAACCGTTATACATCCGGTGAATTCAGATGGATTGATTTTTCCTAACGTTCATATTTCCTCTCAAAACTATCTTTGGTACGATTTTGTTTCATTTTTTGACAGTTGAAAGATGTCCTTAATTTTGAACCCTCCTTTCACCAAGGGGGGTATCGTTTTCGACACCCAGTGTCTGGTGATAACCCAACACCAACTGAAACTGCTCTCGTGATGCTTCATTTCACACCTACCCATGTTGATGGCTTTGTATCAGCAGATGTTTGGTATCTGGTAGCAAACATGCTATTTTTTCTAATCTTCAGTTACGTTGGTCAGATTTTACTGCATATATATTGGAGATACCGTTGCACAGGTATTCAGGTAGTGGTCGTTCAGACGTTCATTGAGTGTAGTTGTTTCTTATTGCTGAACATGTTTGGTTGTTTTTCCGTCATGGCGCACCAGCGAATGGCAACAGATGTTGCTGATATGGTTCTTGACTGACGCATGGATGATGGCATGCGAGACAGAGAGGAATAGAAACATGAATCAGATGACGACGTAGCTGTTCCTGCTATTGGCAGGCTGCACCACCTGAACAGCTATTCAGACAGAGTGATTTGTGAGGAAAGCAGTGACGCAAGGACGTCTCGTGGGGTGTTGGCCTGTTGTTTACGGTAGAAACAAAACATCATGAAAAGTTTTAACATGATCGGTAGGAAAAACCTCAGGTCACAACATTTTTAGTGATCCCACCGGTTTGCGAAAATATAGGAAGTACAGCACCTTCGACCCATGGAAGACATTCGTACCAGAAGTGAATCTTCGCTCAGTCGTCAAATACACCAACGAAGAAGCTCAAAGATGAATGAAATTTACTTCATATGTGGAATAGAGCCGTGTATTGCGATGGAGTATGCCAGGCGACCATTCACGCTTTCAAAAATCACCACCTCATTTTCTTCACAACGAAACATTAGGCAAACAATGTCACGTAGCAAATTCAGTGCTTTCCTAAAGTATTTGGGATTTTATGATAAATCGAACCTAAAACCGATTCGCACCAATACGTCTTGTTTTCCAAACATTTGCACTCATGTGGCAGTAAAACTATCGGTTAAATTTATGTTGACAGTGGATGAGCTGTTAGGGCTTCTGAAGCCACGTTGTCCTTTCAGTAGACTTATGCCGAAGAATCCTGATAAATACGGCATCAAGTTTTGGGTATTAGCAGATATTCACTCTTACGTCAACTTGGATCTACCTGGAAACGTAGAAAATGTCATGGTATAAGATGCAACAATGCCCATCATTTGCAAACACCAACTTGTGGCATTTGCTCTGCTAACATCTCAAAGCAAAATACTACTTGCAATGTAAAGTGTACACAACTCTTCATGTTTGAAGCATTTCGGTTTTGAAAATAGAAAACGTTTGCGGTTTTGTTTTAAAAATTGCAGTAAATGCGTTCCCTGTTATGTCATGTCTGTGATTCACATTCCTGTGCCAAAAGGATTTTCACGATTGCATTAAAATTATGGGAATGGCTGCCGCTGTCCCACGGCATCTTACGACAGCTACATTTACAAGGCTGCTTACTTGCCAGAGTATAGTCATATACTGTATGCTTTGTTACCTCAACCAGGGGCGGGGTACCTGCGGCCCGCGTGAGCATATGGAACACATCAGAATAATTTTCCTTAGTCAAGTTAGTACACAACATCGCGTCAAAACGAAGCCCCATCATGCGCACAGAGTAAGTGAAGAGGCGTATCGCTTGCTCCTTGACATAGATTTGGTTTTTCACCTTATTTTCTGTTGGAAGATAATTTAAGTTATACTGCGGTCCGCCAGCGATACTCCACAATCCATGCGGCCCGTGATAGTAAATGGGTTCCCTGTCCCTGATCGAAACTATTGCACTGCAATGCATTTATTTCAACACCAAAATTAGTTAAAAACATAGCTGGTATGGATAGATTTGTGTAGAATTTAGTAGATCCGGCATTTTTGTTTTTTTATGTGTGCAAATACTTCGGTGTGATTTTCGACACTTTGGTAAATGACGGAGTAGAAAAACGGCGGGAAACCTGGTGTTAAATTAAGGATCTGTGGGGAGATGAACATTAACTCAAGTCACTCTTACAATACAGTATTTCTTAGTGAACGTGCTGCTCTCCCACCGACGGTAAAACACTTTGTTTGATACCACCGGCTGAACGGTATTAACTTATTCCGAATGCAACATAAAAGCAGAAACCACAGAAGAAGTTTCCGATTAAAGTTTCATCCAATTATTATTTAGTGATGGTGCTTTTGGGTCGGCCACGCGGTCGCCTGAACTGCGCTTCATCTGGGTTTAACAGCATTCACGTTAAGCTCGTGCTCACAGTTTTCATAACCCTTACAATATGAATGGAAAGTTCGCCATGGTAAGGACCGATTTTCCGTGTTTTGTGTTTAACATACTGTTCACGACCTGCTGTGGTTGCTTGGTTGCTGCGTAGACGTGGGTGCTTTCCGTTTCAGGCGTTGTCCGATTTTGTTCGCCCTGGCCTAGATCTTCCATTTGATTGGCACCGTGGTTGGTAGCAGTGCCATTATGATCGCAGCTTTACAATATATAAATTGCCGGCGTTTGTAAAAGTTTTGATTTTTTATGAGCTCTTATAGACATGGTTTCAATGGCGATAACGGCTCTTAATTTCAATCTTACGCACGTAGTATGCTTTTGTTGCCACAGCTTCGACCTCGTCGTTGACGAATATGTTCTTATCGGATCCAGACCACCAGGATCCAGACAGAACCAGCACAAATCAATATGATGCCTAACATTTAACATTTGTTGCTACGTGTGTTTAGCAATTTGAAATAATCTTATTTCACGAAGAGCAGAAAATCAATAAGGTTGGAGCTGACAAGCTGCGGGAGAATATTCTCGGAGAAAGTCGTCGAAAGCTGTCACTGGGTGTAACGCGAAAACCATGACCTGCAAACAAAACTTACCAGCTGTGGCTTTATCTTCTGCCGGGGTGTGTTCTTCGGAGGTGGATGTGGAAAGTTGCGCAAAAATTCGTCTCGTTTTTTCTTTTTGTACGTCCCTAAAGCCATCAGCGTACCGTCGGACAACTCAACGCCGTCAAGGTCGTCGAGGCTCTGAAAATAATGGCAGTTACTGGCAGCCGCTGATCGGAGCTCTTTTTCCGTGAAAGTCACGTGATCAACAGCTGTTTTCTCTTCCACTTTGATCTTTCCGTTCTTTTCGGAAACAACATTTCTTAAGATTGTTACTGCAGTGGCTTCTTTGTGCCTAGCGAACGTCTTGGGCGAAGTTACAGTTGGTTTGCTGAACAGCATGAAACCAGAGTAGCTTCCACTTAAAAAGTACAGAAATAAAACTGTGATGAAGACGATGCTTACTGCACACCACTTTGCCAAGTTGGTGCGGAACATTTTTTATTCATTCAGCTTTTCATTCTATTCCACGATAACGCGATGTTGCATTTGTAACACCTGGAAAAAGTGGCGCAAAAACAAAATATAAACGTCGATTCGGTTGGCACTTTAAATTTTATTACAGTTCCACTGGTTTACATTTACATTACAACCACCTATCTTTCTGAAACGTGAACCTGCTTTAACTATTGTTGCCGTCAGCTTCCACTTTAGAAACCAGAAAATACACAAGTAATGCTCAAATGGAATTTTAATGAGGAGCGACATCTTTGAGCAGCAATGAGAGTCGTTGTTGCTATCAAGAAAACTTTTATACAGAAACAACCAAAAACTTGAAGAAATATCAATTAGTTTTCATGTAGGTTGTTTGTTACGCAGAATGAAAAAAGCATTAGTTGCTGTTTGTATCACGAACTCTTAGTCTTGTCTCGTTATTTTCACGAAGCTTTTCGCGCAATCAGCAGAAATGCTTGTGCTTTGCTACGCTTATATCGCCTTCCGCAAAGTCTCAACTTGTAGCATTAACGGGATTAATCACAAGTGATGGGTTTCGGAAATGACGCTTATCATGGTTTGGCGAGTAAATGGAATTGCTGCAGCTAGACTGCTTGAGTTAAGTAACATTAAGGAATAAATGCATCGAGGCAAGTTCCTTTTCAGGCAAAATTTTCATTATCGCAAATATTTAATTTGTTTGCAGACGCTTCCATCAAGAACACACTGCAAAGATTTCATTTACGTGCATCACCCCAGGGGAGAAATCTGAAGTTTTCATTCCAAGCACTATCTTCATCTGGCAGTTATGCAGAAGCCCTAAGCTTCTGCACATGAAGCGTAATGCCATCTGCATGTTGTGCCAATCCCCAGCCACTGGAAAGTCGACATTTTAACGCATTCCGTGTAACGATAGTTTGGCCATGCAGTATTTTGAAATCACCAGTTAATGATAATGGCGGGTCCTTCTTTGGGAATCAGTCGGGGGCGATGAGAATTCTTTCACCAAGTTTTCCGTTCGCTTTGGCAAGCAGACCGCTCTTCATAGTGCACAACAACACACTAACTTTTCTCTCAACACAGTTTGCTTACTCCCACCGCAGCGTTTAAAGCTAACTCGTGGCAGGATTAAATGCGAGCACCAGAGAATTGCTGCCCACGCATGGTTTGCTAAATTTCTCTACCGTTAGTCAGTCATTTCACCACGAGTTCGATTAACGTCAACTAGTTAGATGTTTCAGTCATTTATCTATTTGAGAAAACGTCTTTCTAGTTTTATTTTTTTGAGTAAACGTCTTTCTGATTTTATAGTCACTTTGAGTAACCGTTTTCTTAAAGTCAGTTTCTTTTTGTCACAACTAGTATTCTTGACGTCAGTTTGTCAAGCTGTTATGATTTCTGTACTTTTGTTACGATATTTTGATTGTAGTCTTGAGCTTGTTTTTTTTTCTCTGCTGTTACTTCAGCCTTTCAACTTTTCACCCGTAAGCTTTGCTTGCAATTTTCAGGACTGAGGATGCGTAATTTTACGTGAAATCGAT
>JGI24158J21664_10006753_pt1 | contig 15157 bp, 10 predicted proteins | sample Ectturendosymbi3_FD_21664 | JGI IMG/M metagenome (IMG submission 21664) | reverse complement strand
ATGTCTTAAACTTATAACATCCAAGCACGCATATAGGTTTATTTCATGAGCCTCAGACAACAAAAGTTCAGTTTTCTGTCTCACCGGCTAATAAGTCTCGTATACTTGCTTCCAGAAATACACAAAAATGCGTATTTTTAGGTGTAATATTGTAAAATTTTCCCGGGGCATGGCCCCAGACCCCCTAGAATGGTCGTGCTTTCGGCACTTCCCCTACAGTTGATTTGTGACGTCACACGTTTGCGACGAAACTTTGCCCTCCCTCTGAAATTTTCTGCGTACGCCACAGCTTCCATCACTGATACTTCTAAAACAAAACATAAATAAGGCATTGGTCCCGCTTAGACCTGCGATTTTGTGTTCGACGGCTGCTGCAAATGTAACTGTTAGCTAGTAACTGACTGAATAAGCGACGTTAACCTTCAACTGCCAATAAAGCGTTGCTCACAAACCAAAAGTCTGACCAATCGTCATCCAAAGTTTACGCAGCAGATGCGTTAAACAAGTCAATTTAAAGCAGGGGTCTCAAACACGGGGCCCGCGATGCTTTTTGAAAATTTTCAAATAATTAACATTTAGATAGATGACAATTATTTGAATTGAATGTTAATTTTCAATTTTTACAAAAGACTCATTTTAAATCTCCAAGATCAGGAGCTGATCACCTGTTCACAAATATTGCATCGTACTTTAACCATCCATGTGTTCAGACAAAACTCTCAACTATGACTGTGCCCAACTGAGCCATTAGCATGAATGTGCAAGCCAATCCAACAAGAAATTAACAAGATGATCATCACGCATAACTCATTGTAAACCAGAGACAAAGAAAACGGGAGATAGCAGCAACGCTTGTGTTTGTTTGTACAGGTNAAACTNTTAAACTTTTAACAGATGACCAAGTGACTTCGCAGCGGTTCAGCTTAAAACAAATTATGTGGTCTTGTGTAATTTAAGACTTAATTAGGTAGAATTTTTAGCAAATTAAAATTGCACTAAATCAAAAGGTCTCAATTGCAGTTGCAATTGCACAAAATTGTGCAATTAATTACATTCGGCTCACTTATAAAAGAACACTAGATAGCCATAAAAACACTAGAACACGAGATGAAATGCAAAAACACTAGATCTAGTGGAAAAACACCAGGAGCGGCACCACTGCACAGTGTATTTGGCATAGGCACTATCTTTGAAACCATCATTTGTGGTGAAATGCTCGGTACTCCCACCTAGTGTCACACTTTTGCGATATGTCACCAATCACGACACTGGTCAGAAAACGCGATTCAATTAATTCCATTCTGTTTGACAGCAACAAGCATCATTACAGAAATTTAATAGGTCCCTTAACAATTTTGATTGGCTCCTGCACAGATCTTAATTTTCTGGGCAACTTAGTTGAATGCTTGCATATGCACGGTGTTTATGTGTGTTCCTTTTCCTATCGCAATGATTCCAGACGCACCCGCCGAACTCAAAGAAGTTTTCCGACTGCTCCAGCAAAAATTACAATTAGTAATGGTATAACCTCGTTTGGACAAATGTAAAAGCCACGGCATTGCTTGTTGTAATGTGCTTTTGGGATATACTTGCTATCGTCCCGGAGAGCTTTAGAGTAGTTTGTAAAGCGAAAAACATATTTTGAAAACATTTTAGTGAACCACACAACCAGCTATTCTTATGAACTTGTTTACATGGATAGGGTATATGTTTTGCTTTTTTGCAAAAAACTCGAAAGCTTTGTTTGATTTGCTTGTTTTATGAATTCACGTCTTCACACCTACACGCAACGGAGTAGAATTTGAGAACACATGGCATTAACAAAGCAACCAGGGCCGGCCCCAGAAGACGCGGGGCCCAATGCAAGACCTAGGGGCGGGGCCCCTCTGAGCAGTGGTGTTATTACGTCATCGTGCTTAGTCAACCGTCTTATGACCTTTTTGATGAAGATATTTTAGCAAATTAACTGTATGAATACTAAAAAAGACGAACTGATCTGTATGTAGGCTACAAGCAAACACAGGGGTTCCCAACCTGGGGTACATTTGCGTATCTGAAGGGGTACATTTAAGGTTAGGAATAGGCTACAGGGGAAAATATATTAATATATTTTTTTTTAAGGTAAATGTTAGGTACCCAGTATGGATCTGTAGGGACCCAATTTCTCCGATTCTAAGGACCCAATTTTCGCTGATTCTAGGGACCCGATGATAATTTTCTCTGATTCTAGGGGTCAGATTTTCAATTCTAGGGACCCGAATCGGGTCCCCGAAACGCCTTAAAAACCTGTATTAATATACTATTTTTTCCAAATCTTCCAAAGTATAGAAGTTCTATGAAAAGTTCGGTGGATTTTTGTTATTTTACTCGGCCTTTTGCCGCAACAAATTTTAGGGGTACATACTCATCTAGCGAAATGCTGAAGGAATACATGGCCAGAGAAAGGTTGGGAACCTCTGTGATAACACAGCAGTTTCTTTTATGGGGAGTGGGCATAGCTCATGTGTATCCCAGCTGCAGTCATGTTCATGACCAATAGCATGCTGCTGTGGTGGACATTAGACAGTGTGCTGCTACCACTCGTAATCAAGCCGGAAGTTGTAAAGGAAGCTCTGCAATGGAGCGGCGAGCGCAAGTGCAAAGTTACGTCAATCAAACCGACCTAACAAGCGAATTGACATTATAATGCAATTACTTCACTCTTGTTGAACGACACTTTCGTTCGAAGAATAACTGACTTGGAGAAAACTGTTAATATGAACTTTTTGCTTATCTCGCTTTCGGTAACCACAATCGCAGACGCGTTCTTGCATAAAGGTAACGTCTGGGCGCATGATCGACTATCCGCTTTATGGCGCAATACACGAAAAAACAGACTTCACAAGCGAGGAACCCATGCAAATGCCCAAAGTTCTCCAAAAGCCCAAGTTTATAGAACAGGAGTTCCCAACGTTTCTCTGAACATGTACACCTTGTACATTACATTTTTTTTCGAATTTTTAGAATTTCGAAACTATTAAGGTAGACTCCGTTTTTATGTCTCGAAGTTAATTTGTTGCAAATATACAGTAAATGTACCCCGTCAGATAGGCAAATATACCCCTAGTGGTGCATGTATCCCAGGTTAGGAACCTCTATTATAGAACTTACTCATTATATGCTTCATTATGCATGACCATGGAATGCAAACTCTTTTCATGAATTAGAAATGTAATGTACAAAGATATTTCAACTACCGCATTACAGTTGTAGAAACATTTATCAAACGCAATATATACTGCACTGCGTATGGCTGATTGATAAAATAGAAGCATATATCCTCCCAGTATATTGATAAATAGGAACGAGTGTGCTGGATGACATTCACAGTTTTTGCCAAAATCTTTCCAAAAACAGAAGAATCTTTCGAAAAGTGAACAACGTTACGTTAGCAGAACTACCATCAAAGTTAATGCGACAGACACTCGTCTTGACCTGTTCACTGCGAGTTGAATCACTACACACCTTATGCAGTGTGTGGATCTACTTCAGTCTCAACTGACACTAGTAACAACCAAGTTCTATCCACAAAGATTGGGACGTGTTGGAGCGCAGATATAACGCTCAGCATGAGAACTGGGCCTGTTTGATAGCGTACGATAATAATTAGAGGAAATAAATCGTTCATTCAAACGAGATGATTATTTGCTAACAATGAGATTTATAAGCCTTTCTACAATTCTCGAGTATCTGGCAAAAACAACAACCTCCCCAACCACCATGGCGCGGGGCCCAATGCGGTCGCATCGGTTGCAGCGGCTTGAGGCCGGTCCTGAAAGCAACACACAAATACAGGGCCGCAACCAGCTGATAGTTTCGGATGGGGGCAAAATTATTGCAATTTGTTATTGCACCTAACAAATAAAAGTGTTTTTGAAAATTTCAAGGTTTGCCCAAGCCCTAGTTGCGGGCCTGCATAGCTACATGAAAAACGCGGGGATAGATGTGTGGCGGTAAAAAAGTCTACGCTTTAATGGCGCTAACACGGTTATTTTGAATGAACACAAGCGCAGATGTGTGGCACTATCAAAGAGCATACGCATAGATGGCGCAAACGCTGTTGTTAATGATGTTTTTCCCTCTGCATAGTGCTGTGATAATTTCCAAGTAGTCCTACTCTAAAAATGTATGTGGAAGTGGGAGGCTGCAAAAGACCAGCGCTCATTTGGACTGCAGACCCTTCCAGGGTGAAGCTACTTATAGGGCGAAGGGAGCAGTTAATAAAAGTAAGCAAAGTCTGTTGCTCTGAGTATAAGGTTTTGTAGGCACAATGCGTTTATACGATTAATGGAAACAAAATACAGTCCAGGCAATTTTAAAAGAGGAAAATGATAAGAAATTGGTATACCTTCGCAACATTAAGTTTTGCAGTTTTTGCGCATTTTGTAAATATTTGTGATAGCTGAAGATGGGAAGGCGTCACGACGGTTGTGGAATAGTGCAGCGCTGCAATGTGCGTCACAAAATTTAAGCAAGCCGAGAACTACGCGTGCAACCGTTTGTTCAGAAAATGAATTTTCAGTCGATGTGGTGACTCACAAATGACAACAGAAGTTCGTTTGCTACTTGGTACCTACACGATTTGCAGTGATCGCAACGCGATTGAGGACTAAAGGCATTCCACCAAAGGTGTACCCTGGGGGATTGGGGTTGGAGTTAACCCCCCTTGAGCTTGATGTTTTACAAATACTTCATCACTTGCGCAAAGGGGATTAATTGTTTTTGCATACTTTTTGCTTGTTCGTTTGTGAGTTTGCATGCAAATTTCAAGGAACATTGCAAATGGGCCAAAAAGTAATAATTAGGTTTTGGTGGGAATCTGGATTATCGTCTGCATCCAAAAACCATCCCACCACTTTTTGCAGACCTTTCGCCCACTACACATGTTTAACAGCTCCGAACGATGTTCTTTCTGACAAATTTACTGTATTATTTTCATCTTAACACAACTGAAAAAATATATATATTGCCAAATTGTAACGCATGATATAGTCCTGCGACACAATTCTCATTGCCACTAAATATGAAAACAAGCAGACAAGACACCATCAAAACATAAACTGTTCTTTACTCATAAATCCAACTTTGAACAAGAAAATTTAAGAGATTTCGGTTTTTGTTCGCCCTACTGTCGTGTTTGTTTTTATTATGGCGTTTATAGTGAAATTATGATAAATTTATCAATAAAAAAAACAATGCATCTAATACTTTTTAACAATATGTTGCTGCCATACTCGCACCCCCTTGCAAACCTTTCAAGACCCAGTGTAAGAATCCAGGTTCTAGAAAGAATTGAGATGTATTTTAAAAACTACAAGTGGCAGATAAAATTAGGCTAGCACAGACGTGGGCAAACTACTGCACGCGGGCCGCATGCGGCCCGCAGGGCAGTCACACGTACATAGATAGTACAAGTAATTTTATCGATTAGATTAGAATTATCAAGCTTTTTTCCACACGTTTCATTCGAAACGGCATTTTTACTCAACCAGAAGTGACTATTGATACCTTCATTTTGTGGCAGCTCACGTGAAACTTTTTTTAAGTTTTAAAGCGATTGTAGGTGTAATATATGTAATACGAGCATGCGGCCCGCGGCAGCAACAAAATCTTCAATGTAGCCCTCCGTAGAAAATGTTTGCCCACCCCTGGGCTAGCAGAAATTGGCCAGCCTGCAAAGGGGGGAAGAAAGATAGAGCGTAACGCCTTAAGATAACGATGGCAGTGGTTCACCTCGCTTTAAGGTCATTTCAAGGCCCACAGAACGCACTATCGTGCCAGCCATTTATATGCTGATAACTCGCCAGCCGCTAGCTAGGGAACTGTTCAAACCCTCTAAAGATCCGGAAAGTCTTGCAGTTTAGATTAAAAACAGGAAAGTTTTGGGTTTTGTTTTGATGACGTCATAACGGGAGTAGGTTAACGCATTTTGGATGACGTCATCAGGGTCTGTGCGCCAACGCCAAGAACCAATTTTGACTTTTTAGTGGAAACTAGGCTATAGTACGAGTCTTTAGAGCTTTTGATTGGTTTTCTAAAAAAGTTTTCACCAAACTTTTGTTTTTTTGGCCATAATTTTTAAACCAGAAACACTACAAAGCCAATCAAAGGCTCTAAAAACTCGTATTATAGCCTAGCTTTATTAAAAACTTGAGTCAAAAAATTGGCTCTTTGGTGCCCAGAGCCCGATGACGTCATGCAAAAATGCGTAAACCTACTCCCATTATGACGTCATCAACAAAAAACAAAAATCCAAAACTTACCAATTTTTTTCTGATCGAAACTGCAAAGACTTTCCGGATCTTTAGAGGTTTTGAATAGCTCTCTATCTCTAGCAGCTGGCACGATCGTACCTTCTGCGGGATTTAGATTTGCATGACCCCTTCAGGCAAGTTTCTATCAGATCCACGCAGTAACTTATGTGTTAGAAGTTTTACAATACGAAGAAGCATTTACAGTAGTTACAGCATTTTAATGAAATGCAACTTTTGTAATTTCACTCTTTGGTTGCCCCAGCCTTGGATACCAGGGGCCGTCGGCCCGTTCCTCCCCCCCTCTGCACACCACTGGTTATAGTTTTTACCGTATGCACCTTCATGGTGATGATCAGCTACAGCCAAAACAAGCACATTTTCTGATATGATGTACGTTCATGCTGTTTGAAATAGTGTGTCTAGATCTGTCTCAATCACTTTCTTTTGAATGTTGATTGTATAACGTTCAAACATGCTGCATATATAGCAAGCTGTTTTGAAACATCAGTTGCCGTAATAGCAACGTTTCCACAATTTACTGATAATCTCGCGAGATAATTTCGCCTGTAATGGTAAAACAATGACGTAAGAATGTCTCATCTTGGGCTTTCTTAAGACAATCAAAAGACCAAAGATTCTCATTGATGAGGTTGCTACTAAAACCTCAGGGAAAAGCGCAGCTTTGTAAAAAGGGTTTGAGGTATCAACCTATTTTTAAGGAAGAAGGGAAAACCGATTTCTAGCGTTTATTAATGTGGAAAAAAGTAAGTATTGCTTGAAGGAAGGTCAAGAGCCGCCAGTGAGGAGGTCAACCAATCGTTTGACTGTGTGTAAGCCCACGAAGCAATTTTGAAAAGCAACCATCATAGCCAGCAGCATTGCCGTGGCAACCACCCATTCTTGATAAGGGTTAGACAAAATCGAATAAAAAGCCGCTGTATGCGCCATCGTGGATATAGCGCTGCACACAAGCTGCACGCCCAGCTTGCATCCTTCAGAACACGCATTGGCTAAGGAAGTGGAATGGAAGAAAATGGGAAATCTGCAATAAAACAATCGTTTTGACCGCGGTTTCTGCAAAATCTGAAATGCACATGACAAAAATGCATACACGTCTATGAGAATAAACAAATCGTAAATAATGCCATGTTTCTCGTGACGAAATTAATGCAAAAGTTCCGCAATGATTCACAAACTGTTCTTCTACAGTTGTAGTCTTAGCCAATTTGTGATTTCGCAGTCTCACAAAAGTCATATTTGTTATTGTTTTAGATCAATTTATACATAGTAATTTAAGCTTCTGTTTGAAATATACAGTTATTAGCTCGAGTTGCTCCATAGCTATCGTAAGAAATCGAGCCTATAGAAAGAAAATGAAAGCTCATTCTCTGTTAACGCTGGTCTGTGCTGATACAAATTTTCAAATTCATGTTCTCAAATAACTTAATAGTAATGCAGTAGTAGTTGACAAATGATCTGACTCAAGAAATGCTGTTGGTTTAGAGAGCGATCGACCTTTGCCAGCACAGCTTGGGGCACATAACTGTTAAAACCCAAATTAAAACTAGGTACGCGGGAGCAGCGGTATGGCAGGGGGCAGTTAAAAGTTGAGCTCAATGGAAATAAATAAAAAACAAAAAGTCTTCACAACACGTTTATTTGTTTGCAAGTAGTTTTCTTTTGCCAAAATATGAGATTTTTGCGCAATAAGAAGATTTTTATGATAAGACGCTCACACATAATAGAGATGATTGTCTCGCTTGCATGTCAAACAGCAATTTCCGCCTAAAAACATGTTGAAAATTACATAAACTATGGTAAAACTTCTGGATGCACGAAAATCTGCAGTAAATTTGTTTAAAGTCAATCTTGACAAATTAAGAAATTACCTACGATACTGTTAATGTGAAAGGAACTTTTACCCCCGTTGCCCTCCTTTGAAAAAGCAAGAAGGGCAATACACCCGCTCTCTGATATCCCTGCATAAAAATGTATGTGTAACCACGTTTTACGCAATATCATCTTTTATCGTTAGATCTTGAAAGTCTGATGAGCATATATCATTGCACAATGCCACGTGTGTGCTTAAAAGATTCTAGCCTGGTTACAGCAGGTAAAGATTCTAGCCTGGTTACGGCAGAGCCTGCCGTAAGTGCTTTTTCGTTCATTTTGCCGCTTCAATTCAATGTTGCTCAAATAGCATTTGTTGTCACTTTTTTTGGTTTACGCGCTGTTTATTCGCTTCATGCACATCTAAATCTGCTTACAAGTTTATGATCCAAGCAGTCAAGGTGATGGGCAAATAGACCGAGTCGATTTTTCTCGTTGAACCTTGATCTACAGCGACAATGATCCAGGTTGCCAGACCAAGACCGATGCCGATGAACTTGAAGCCGCCTTCGTCCGAACGTATGTAGTAGTAGAATAAGGAGCCCGGATGCTTGGAACTGATGCTCACGGTGTCCATCGTTGTAACTCAGTTTCTACTGATTTACGCTGAAAGGAACAGTTTATATCAAAGAAATAAGAACAGGTTGATAATTCCTGCTGTACATTCTCTATTTGAGGCCTGCACAACTCAGAAAGCTCGAAGGGCCAAATTATCAGCATAAATTTCCGCGGGCAGCAAAAGTCTATTTCATTTCGATGTAGAGATTTCGTTGTAGTATGGACGAAATTCTGGAACGACAATTACTTATTCGAGGTCGAGTTTTTGCAATATTTTCTGCAATTGAGAAAGCTCTCGCCGGCCGCAAGAAAAGCTTTAGCGAACCACATGCGGCCCACGGGCAGGATGTTGTACAGGCCTGCTTTATTTATTTTATAGAAGAAAAACAATTTTATGCCAGAGGGCGTAGTCATAGCATTTATTATGCAAGCAAATTGCTATCACAAAGGCCGTTACATGACTGTAAGTTTCATTTGTCAGAATTAAAATTGACAAAAATTTACACACATTGGCTGGTTCCACAAATGTGTTTTTAGTGGAAAATACAACGGAATAATATTGTGATCGTAATGGCTTCACTTAGCGTTGTCTGTTCCATTTCAAGGGAAGAAGCTTTTATTATGAGCAAGGTCTCAATAAACTCTGATCAACCTCTTCCGTAGTTCTAATCAATTCATCGATTTTTTGCCTTTGAATGACGTTACTTACACCTTGACGCTTCCCGGAGCGGAAGCAAACACGCCTTTCACGCTTCGTTAAAGCGAAAACACTGGCCCGTTTGATGTACTGTGCACAAATCAACATTGATGCATTTCTTCTCGTTTGACTGTGAATGCAACGGGACTCAACAACTATTCAAATGTTACATCGTTTCTTTGCTTGAATTTTGCAAGTACACCCGCACTTTCGAAAAATTTTTCGCTTTGAATATTTAGTATATTGCTATGCAAGAAATGAACCGGACTAAATGATTGAATACAAGTAGTTATATGGCAAAATTTTTTCAGGTGCAGATTATATCAGTGGATCGAAATACTGGACAGTTTATTCGTTTTTTTTTCCAAATTCCATGAGACTTTAAGGATGTACAAGCGGAACAAAACAAGACTTCTTCAAAAATATCAACATGCTGACAGAGAAATTGTTGCAGCTTCAACTGACCATGAAATAGATGTTCAGCTTTGGGTAGGTGTAAAGCTAGACATGTCTATTCTAAGGCGGGGTATTGACTCACTACTTGCAAATGAGCTGCAATCAAGTTCGACCTGCTGTCGGAAGGTCGCGTTGCCTCTCTGCTTCCCTCTAAATGATTGTGTAATTGAATCGCCCACTGCCGGTCATAAGTGCTTTGTCCCTGAAAGCATTGTAAAAGATTGCTTAACGATTCATAGCCTTTAACTAAAATATAAATCTCTTTTTCCTGACAAGCACCATTCAGAGGCTATGACGCTGAAACACAAGTCTACTACGTGGCTTTAGTCGTACTGGTTGCAAGCACACGTTTCGAGATGGCTTGGCACAGTTAAACATGAAAAGCACGGCAAACAAACAGCCAAATCGATTGGCAAAGACTCAAACTTAGAGACAAAATGAGGAAAAAATTGGAAAAGTAATAACTTAATTGTAATCGATTTTTTGTCTGGTTACATGCGGAATGGGTGTTACCACGTTATGAATAGGAAAGTTCTCACCTCAACTATGGCGTGCAATGTCCACAGGCCTGAGAAACGTTTCAATGAAAATACAGCACTTTTCAGCGAACTGAGCAAATACGTTGAAAGTATCAATTTAGGTTTTGGTTACTTGGCCGTTTCTTTTAATACAAATCTCTAGCTTAAATCCAAAGAAGTAGCTCTTCGTCAGTTGAAACTTCTAAGACTGTTTGAAGAACAGAATAAAAGTCACATTTTTAAAAGTCAAGAATTTTTGCATTACGACAAAATCTCTCTGCTCTGTCAAACAAATAGCGGACTTGTGCGAATGCTCTTTGAAATTTTTGTTTTTCACCTCAAGGTGTGTGGAGTTTTATGGAGTACTGCACTAACTGCAGGTCACGACAATTTGATAATAATCATTTGTGGAAAAAAAGAAAGATAACACGTTTCTTTGTGCAAATGTTTGTGTGTATTCACTTATGTGCGTTTATAGGTGTCGGTGTGTTTGGGAGAGGGAGAAAGTGACTATTTCTTGTTCTTGTGTGCATGTGTTGCACCTGCGTGCCCATAAGGTACTTACGACAATAAATAAGCATAGAAAAGAACGTCTATAAAACAAACAGGTGAACATTAACATCAGCAAAGAATTGGGTGCAACTGAGTGAAAGTAAAACAAGGCAATAAATACAAATAATCAAATGCAAGCCCTTGGCAAAATCAAACAAAAGCTTAAAAGAATTTCTTTGCAGGAATATCAACGGGAATTTGAAATTTATTTTTGGTCTTGTTAAACGTAGTACTTCACTCATGATGAACTATTCATGAGTATACGCAAAATATTAACCAATTTTAGCCAATAAAGCATTGCCACAAAGCATCAAAGGAAAGATAAATTAATCAAGGTTTGACCTCTTGGATGATAAGCAATGTAAGCAGTGGCGTAGCCAGACCAGGAATTTGGGTGGGAGCCAAAATATTTGGGGGGGGCAAAATGTTTGATTTTAGGCGAATAACGCTATTTTGTTTGGAAAACCGGCTCTCAAAGCACAAAATGACTATGTTTTCTAAAAATTTGGGGAGCCCTGGCCCTTTTTCCCCCCCTCCTGGCTACGCCCATGAATGTAAGAAACATTTTTCTTAGTATTTATTCATTACCTCTTTCCTAGTGATTTACCGATCAAATCACACTTAGAAAATTGAGACAAAGTTTCCAACTCTTACAACTTCACATAATTGAACCTTGTAAACCATAGCTTTTTATAGGAACGCGTTAAGTTTGTACATTACAAGGAATGTCTGGGCACGTGCGGTAAACATATCGCTGAGCAACAGTTAAGGATGTTTTGATTGCTCAACAAATGAGAAGAGAGCGTCGGCACGGGAAGTTACCCAATTGTTACCTAAAAACGAAAACAGCCCTGCATATTGCAGCTATCAGGCTTTTCTGTAATTTTTATACCTGTCAACTGGTAATCTAGCACGTTGCCTGCAAATAAGCCGTCTGATTTTTGGCAATCTTTTTTAACCTCAAAGTCAGAGTTCTCGTTGGACCAGGAACAGCCTAACTTTGAACTCGTAAGATGCATTCGACTCTAAGATTTAACACCAAACCTGATCGGGAATCGATAAATTGTTTGTGCAAATTAATGTATAAATATGATGAAAACTCCAGAATACAGGAGATACTGCCATTTAACAAGTAACAAAAAATTGGGATGAAAGGTTTATAAATACATATATTTTAAAACATCGTAAAGACAGTTTCCTTCAAACTTGGTGAGAATGCTGTTATCAATCTTCCTTTTTACCCAGTGCATCAAAACCTGGAGCTGGTTCGTTGCAACGATTCTCTGGACACATCTGAGGTGTTCGTCATCTGACTTAGATCTGCGATGAGCTTTGGTAATGTTCATAACGGTGGGCGTCTGCTTACCCACATAGGACGAGACAGACGATGCCATCATATTCTGTGCCATCCTCTGGAGGTTTGGAAATGCATCGTTAATAGAAGTATAAAAATTATTCAGTTTAACACAACTGAAATTTTCTTTCAAGATAAAGTCAGACTGAAAATCGATCAATTACAATTGCAGCTCCTGTAAAGGTGCTACAGACTATTGTGAAAGGGTAGCTGAAGTGGCATGGTAAATTTTTCAATTTCAGAAAGCCGACGGCAGAATTCTCTCTGACGGTCGTACAGCGATTATATTCTTGACTACTCGGCTGGCCTCCTTCAGTGTAGCTTGTGTTGGAAAATTAAAGAATGACTTGTTTGAATTTTGCCTGGAGAATTGCGCCAGATTAGATAAGAAAGTCTCGTTTGTGTACATGTCGTGAATAAACTGTTCTTACCCTTATAGCCTATCGTTCTCCTCATTCATGCCTTAAAGTTGGTCAACAACAAATGCAAAGATATGCAGGCAGTTCTTGTTGCTCAATTCAGGAACTACCTCGGACGCCCTCTCCGCACTTTTCTCTTTGAGCTCCCACACTCGTAACACTTTGTCTGAAATGAACAAGAGAATGGTAAAGTAAGCCATGAAGATCTGCATCGGTCTCCTCCTGGAATGTAATGAAATGACAGTGCTGAAGTGCATTGTTCGCATAAATTAAACAGGTTTCACGACGGGATTCACGATATGATTACTTGTGGCATTGACAGGGTTTATTTTAAAATAACTGCATATTCTCCGTGGCAGCAAACGCACAGTCATATATGTTCTTGCACTGCGTTTTTTCATTTCAGATTTTCCATGATCAAAAGCTGCTCCATTATCGACAAATGTTTGTTAATTCCTTTGAGTATAAATTAGGAATTGAGCAAAATCTTTCACGTTGTTATTTTTATCCAGTGCTATTGAATATGATGCTGCTTTTCGTTTTAACTCTCTCTGGCTATATATGTGGCAAGTAGTTCTGAAGGGCTAGTAACTTTTCTCCGTAATAAACTGTCACTAACTTTTTCTTGTCACTAACATGCATTCTTTCAAATACTCTCCTTCGGAAAAAGCTTTCTTAGCCTTCTGCAGTTTCAGTGCCAGCACAAAATCTACTTCGGGTCTTGACACTTGAAGTGCAGTTTACAGGTGAAAAAAATTGAGCTGAGTCTGTGAACTAGCCACTAGCCGCCAACCACTGATCAGCAATTTTGCGTTCTTGCACAGACTTCTTGCTAGAGTACTGGCACGCTTCGTAGCAAAACAACTGCTGATACAGTGACGTAGCCAGCCCAAAATTTTTTCGGGCCAAGTCTTTTGACAGGACACCGTCTCACAAAAGCAAAAACGGACAAGACACTCTAGAAATGTGGGGGGCATGCCCCCCGTAGCTACGCCTATGATCGCATTCTCCGAAAACCGCAACCATTTTGTGGCATATCAGCAATACCACTATAGTGGATTTACCTTTTCGCATTACGACTTGCCGTTTCCTACTCGCTATTGTATTCCGTACGTGAGGTCTGGTTCGTATCAACTTGTCATTTGCGTCAAGGGAATTCGTGTGTGCGCGCTCCACTGCGTTTGAGCATGACCTCCATTCGCATCGCATTCGGTTTTGTCCATCGGCGTGGACACCACGCTTTGAGAGAGTCGAGTTGTGTGTCGCTAGTGCATGGACCACGTTGGCTGTTTCTGCTGTCGCGCCATCGTAAAGCTTTTCTGCTGCTGCTAATCAGAAGCCTTTTGTAAATACAGATTTGTACACCAGGAAATCTGTGAAACGAACTACCAAGTGGTGAGAACCAAACGCCTTGCTTCGGCTTGGCAACTTAAAATGTCAGGCAGTTTTAGTCGGGAGTTAGAACAGTACTCATGCAACTAGGCTGCCTCGTTGGTAGCGTTTGGGGAAACCAGCATCTCTGCATGCAACGACAGTCATTCCTCGCAAGCAACTCCTACGCTGGGCAACAACCCAAACCTCAACATAGGTTCCCAAACCAAAGGAAACCCCTACATTGGGTTCCTACACCAAGGAAACCCCTACGTTGGTTCATCAGACCGGGACTACTACATTGGTTCTGCTGACTGGACAAGCTACCTTGCTTCCTACGTTTTTCGTTGCTCTTCACAAGCAAGATTCTGCATGTGGAAGTTTCAAGCAGCATTTTTTTTAAACCTGCATTCAGTTCCCATGGTGCACTTCGCTTTGATCGGCGCAAACTGAACAATATCAACTATCTCGCATGATTTCGGACTACTTGGTTTTTGCTTACTTCGCATTTGGATTCATGTACTTCGGTGATCTCTGGAACTTTCTGGATCTATTGCATCGTTTCTGCAAGTCTCCTCAACTTGTGCTGACGCAGCTACTGCAATGTTCGATTGCTCACCGAGCACCAAGCAAGACTGTTTCATTNTTTTAAATCGAACAAAATCATTCTCGGCTGGCATTTTTGCTATCATTAAGCCACGCCGTGCGACTATATTGCTTTCAAGCTCTTTNCGAACTTGCAAACTTTTCATGCCAAAACGCGGCTCAATTTTGCATTTGTAACCTTTTTTCGCTGCTTTTTACTGTCATCTGCCTGCGCTTGGCAGTTCTTACTCAGACAGTCGCTGACTAAAATTGCGCATTTGCAACATTTTTCTAATTTTCTATTGCCCTTTTATGTTGTGTCAATTTGCTTGTTTAATCGTTGTTTTTTTACTTGATTGCTGTTGCCGACTTCATTTACTCCCATTATTTGCCTGAGTTTGTCACTAGCCTGTTTTTCTTAGCTCATTCCTAGTGCTGTTGCATAGCTCAGGTACTTTTTTTGT
>JGI24158J21664_10006752_pt1 | contig 15157 bp, 8 predicted proteins | sample Ectturendosymbi3_FD_21664 | JGI IMG/M metagenome (IMG submission 21664) | reverse complement strand
GCCGAAACCAGGCGGCTCTCAAAGTGTTAAATGATGCCATTATTTCACAAAAGAACTGTAAAACCTTGTCAAACAAAGCAAATTCTTTTCTAGTCTAATCCAACAAAGTAATCTCAAAACAGTAGCGTCTGTTACACTTTTCAGCATCAGATTGCCTGCAGCGTCAATTGACGCGGTTGGTAATTGTAGGTAGACTTGAGTTTATTTCTGTGACAGATGACCAAAATTGTTTGAAACTTTAGCAGATTGTGTGCATCCACGAAAAAATAGGAGTCAAAAAGTGTCAAAAAATACATTGTACGTTTCAAGTAACGCAGCTTTGAAAATGAAAACGTGTCAATAGATGCGATCGGTAATTCTAGTGTTAAACAAGGCTTGACGTAAAGGCAGTATTAAAATGCATCACAGAGAAAAAGGTATCAGATGAATTTTGTTAGGTGTTGAAATTCTCTAATTACGTGTTTAAAAGCTTGGACTGTATGGTGTATACCAAGGAACAAAGGTAAGGGTTTTCAGTGCATGGGTTTTAAAACAGCCATTTTCAGAGCAAAGTCTAGATCACACTTGGCTCAGATTCTTCAAATCAACATTGGGTCTTCATTACCCTAAGGCAGTGTTTTTCAAACTTTTCCATCTCGTGGACCCCCGAATTAAATACCTATTTTTTTGCAGACCTCTGAATATTTTAAACGAGGGATTTGCAACCCATGGCCCGTGGCTGTTTTTTTCAGCCATTTTTTGGTCATAGACCAAAATTTTTTTAAATGACTGCAAAAAACTAATTCATTTCAGTCAGAGTGTCTGAAAATACAGGCTAATGAACACTGCTGTGGCAAGTTTCAATACAACTGAGAGACAAATGACTGTGTTGCAACCTCTCCAGAGGTGTTGCGTTGATTGTGTGATTCACCACGAACGGTGTGTGCGCGCGAAGAACAAAATTATATATGCGTGGCGTGAGCAAGCAATAGTAAGAGAGATTGCAACGCATGATCTCTATTGTTGCTTGCTGCTGCGGTGTGAAGCTTTGCGCACATGCCGCTCGGGATTTCCGATCGCAAATGTTTCAGTGACCAAAATGTCCCAGCAAAAAATTACAAATGTCTAAACGAAAAAAAAGCAGGCCCGTGGGCCAAATTTGGCCCAGGAGCTGACATTTTGTGGCCCACAGAAAGGTCCAGCTTTTGAAGTAAGCATCACAGTTTTTAAAGGGTCCTCTTATTTGCACCCCAAGGGAAATCTTTGAGGGTTGTATCCCTAAACCAAGAAAAATTAAATTAGGCTTTGTAGCCTACGAAAGCAGCAGGCTCAGAACCTGACCTACTTGCACAAGGAGTAGACTAGCCTATTGGGTCACAGTTTTGAAGGTATTTAGTGTGACAGTTATCCTAACACATTGTAAAGTAAGCATATAAGCTAGATGCTTACTTCACATATAAGCTAGGCCTGCACTAAGCTAACCTAGTGTATAAGCTAGGCTAACTTGTATCCTAGCCAATTGAAACTCTGGATCACATTAAAATAAGCAAATTCTGAATTACAAAAATAAAATAAGCAAGTTCTGAACAAACCTCCAGCTAACTGAGGTAATCTAAAATATTAAATATAGTTCATAGTTTGGGAGGCCATACCAAAAGCAACTGGTCCACAAAAATAGAAGGTACATTTTTACAGAGATTTAAGATTCAAAAAGCTAATTTTTGCAAGGCCACCAGAACAGAAGCAGAAAAACATTGCTTTCTGTTTGAAAAGTAGTAAACACTTCGGAGGGTGTAATAAAGAAACAAATATATAAGTAAAAAAGTCGTAAGTCGTAAGTTGTTTGCATTCCTAAACCAGCACAGATTAGCTTCTGGTGGAACAACATCAAGTGACAGATTTTCTCATACTTTCCAATGGTGAACTCCAAATCAAGTTTAGGGCAGCAGCTCTGAATGTAACAAATGTGTGAAGTATATAAAAAAAAATATTAAAAAAATGTTTTTACCAAAACATTTCCCCCCAATAATTCCCATACCTAACTTTTTTAATAACTGATGTTTAATCCTAGTAGCTTTCTCAAAATTCTGAAATCACTGAAAAACAGATACAGGGAAAATGGGAAAAATCCTTTGAAAACCAACAAAATTGTTGAAAATATACAACAAAACTCAAAAATTTTAAAAATTTAAATACAGTTAGAGATATACCACTTCTTATGGATTTTTCCAGTTCTTTTTAATGATGCAGTCCAAAATCTGGTAATAGTAAAGGTTTTGGCCCTAAGAAAAATCTTTTTATAATTTTGTTTTTTTCAAATACATTTTTCAAAACAATTTTCAACCCAAAATGTTTGATGAATGGACTTGTTGGCTTTTTGCTATTTTCATGTTAGATAACAACCAAATACTGGAAAAAATGCTTATCGAAAATCACATATAAATGCATTTTTCTCAAATGTTTCGAAGGTACCACTTTTCAACAGAAATTTCATCACAACCTGCAGTCAAAGATGCCTTAATTAACTCTTTAGCGCAGGGGTTCCCAACCTGTGGTACGTGTACCACTGGTGGTACGCGAGTAACTTCCATTTTTTGACAAAAACCTATATTCACGGCTTTCTAGTTGACCTATCAGGCTTTGTTTCTAAATAAATAAATTTTCCTATTGCCTGCTATACCTCTTGTATCGTAACATTATGAGTTTCGATCAGTGGCGTACGCAGAAAATTTTCATGGGGGGTTTTTATCAGCGGCATATGGTGGCCATTTCTATTTCGTGTGCGCTGTTTGTGACGTCATAATTCGACGTCATATTCATGTTTCCAAACCAACGTTTTGGCGAAGTTTGTTGAGATAATATGCATATTCTTCTACACGCACTCCCCTTTATTTATGTGTCATGGCAATATGAACTATCAGCTCTCCAGGTTAAAATATCTGAGGAAAATAAAGTCAGCACTGCCACAGAAGTGCATAACTGCAAAAATATCAGGCATCGCGTTAAAACAGTGGAGTAAAACACACTCATCACTTCGTCAGAGCAATTTACCACTGCAAAATGAGGCTGCGTTAATATCTCGTCGAATAAGAGCAGTGGGGCATAGTGCGACTTCGATGGGCTCAGTCCCGTCGCCAAGGGGGGGGCTTCGGTGGGCTTAGACCCCCAAACAAAGCTCCAAGCCCCTCCAAATTGAAACGTGAAACACTATAAATCAGTGGAGTTATTGTCAATTTTTAGAATATCAAGCCCCCCGCACAAACACAAACTTCCCCTATTGAAAACTTTCTGGCGACGGTTCTGACTGAGCTGTCTGACGCACACCCCGGTTTGCAAAATCGAATCCTGCTAAACTGCAAAAGAATTGAGAATGCGCATAAAGTACGCAAACTTTTGATTTTTGTTATGTATAGAAATCCAGCAAATTTTTTTGTTTTCCTTTTTCCCTGCGGAAACATATTATCAAATGTCTGAATGCTTCTATGTTAACAACTGCTCTTTTTGAGCTCGTGCAACAGTTCTATCATGCTACAGAAATTGGTAATGTAGTCAGCGCTTGCGCTGATCAGCCTTAGCAGACAAAATAAAGACAATTGTTCTGGATAAAGTGAACTATCGCGGAACACAATCTTAAACATGCGCAGTGGACGAAAGGTCTGCAAAAAGTGGTGAGATGTATTCTGGACGCAGACGATAACGCAGATTCCTACCGAAACTTAATCATTACTCTTTGGCCCATTTACAATGTTCCTTGAAAGTTGCATGCAAATTCATTCCGTGGTATTTGCAATAAATCGACAAATGAACAAGCAAAAACTAAGCTAAAACAATTAATCTCCTTTGCGCAGGCAATAAAGTTTTTGTAAAATATCAAGCTAAAGGAGGGGGTTTAACCCCAACCCCCCGTTGCGTACGCCCTTGCTTTCGTTAGTTAGCAAATTAACGCCTCGCATCGACCAATTGGTAGAAGGTAAACAAAAACAAAAATCTCATTAAATTTAGTTGTGGTCTTTTATTGTTATTTTAATGTATATTATTCTTCTGAATAAACTAAGATTCGATCAAATTAATTGTTTTGGAAGAAGTGGTACGCATTGGCGATACGGGGTGCCCAAGTAGTACGAGATCGTGAAAAGGTTGGGAAACCTTGCTGCAGCGCAATCAGATGGCTGGTTACTACCATGAACGTGATTGAAAACTACCACAGTGGTTCGCAGGGTCGCTGAAGGGTTAAAGGTGCAAAATATCAAAACATGCAGCCCAAAGATTTAGGATTGGTGCTGCTTTTTTTCGCTGAGACATTTGTCATTTGTCTGAAATAGCTTTGTTAGGACATTTTGTATGACTGAATGAGGCATTATGACCAAATTGATTCAATTTTCTTCGGACATTCCAAAAACACTTCGGCCAATGACCAAAAAATCACTGAAAAAGAACAGAGTTGCGGTGCAGAGAAACAGTGTGAACGGCTTGAGGCAACTATTGCAGAAGTGAATTGTACATGGTATACAGCGCTGTGTTGTCGTACATTGTCTGCCTACCACCGGCTTGTGTTTCCTGGGTGTCTGATATTAAGCTGATAAGTTTTTGTTCAAGTTTGTTTTAGGCAACACATCTTGTCTGGTTAACTACTGAAACCACATGTCATGGTTTATCACAAGCTTTTGTATTTTTAACCTTCATGGCGTGTATCAAAAAATAAATAAATTATCGTTCGCCAACGCCATTTTCTCAACTTTTTTCACCTTCTGCAGCTTGCCTACTATTACCAACGGAAAAACTGGAAGACTTGTCTTATTTGCGCCGATACTTTTCGAGCGGGTGCTTTCGATCAACTTAAGCAGAACGCAACCAAAGCCAGAATACCCTTTTATGGTAATGGGTCTGAAGTAAAGTTTGCCTGGCATTATTTTGTGTTTGTAATGCTACATTTGAGTCGTATGCTATCTTGCATTTTGTGTAATTCACACTCATGCGTTTAATAAAGTATCCAATGGCTTAGCGCATTGCAAACCTCGAAAAACGGAAAACAGTCGTACATTTTTCATTCAGCTGTTCGCACGTTGTCGATATGATATAAAATTTCCAATTTAGTTTCTTACCGCTCAAAAACTATTACTCTTCGCTTGCAGCTAAGCCAGTTACATTTGTATCCAAGTTTTCTCTCATGCCATTGTTTCAAATACTAGGCCCGTGCTTATCGTACCAATCCCCAGCTACGAATGCACGACGACGGGTTGTTTCGCGGTCTTTTCCTTTGTTAAACAATTTCCTTTGTTTCATCATAAACTACGTCCTTCGACAGGCAGTTACACCGAAGCCGATCCAGTGGTGATCGCAGCGGAAGGCGTCGAAAAGTTCAAGGCGGAAAATTTCGAGATCATCATCGTGGACACGAGCGGCAGACACAAGCAGGAGGATTCGCTGTTCGAAGAAATGTTGCAAGTTCACAACGCAGTTGTGAGTGCGGTGACGTCACGCAAGGAGCGCTTGCTTGGAAATAAACAGCTGTTTTGTGTCAACGCGCGTTTCTCGTGCAATGTAGCAGAGATGAGCATTGGATTGGACTGGATCCGGACTGTGACGGATTTTGTTGGTTTTGGATCCGGACTGTGAAATGTTTCATAAATTTAGGATCAGGACCGGATGTGGACGAGTTAATGGAAAATTGTGCAATTTTTGTCATTAAAAAGCTGTTTTTGTTAATTTTTCTGGACTTTATTTGGACTTGGATTTTAAATGTCTTAAACATTTTGGACTATGATTGGACTTGGATCAATTTTTAGAAGTTCAAGACTGGATCTGGATCGTAAAATATGACAGTCCGCTCATCTGTGCAATGCGGTGCAACAAGCTCTGCGTCCATGTGTAGCAGAAACATGCAGTAGCAGTTGAATTGCCTGGTGAAATGTGGCGTTTGATCATAGACATTGGCAAGAATGGAATTTGAAGGCACCGCGTTGTACCTCTTTTCTGCCTTATCACATTTGGTGCATAGTGTGGTATTGCATACTTGTGCATACGTCCGTTTTCGTTCATTCGGGTTTTGAGAGTAAACTTTCGCAACACCCCCCAGTTAAAAAATCCTGCCGACATTCGGTTGGTCAGTTCACTTCCGCAATATATCTAATCGACTAAGATCATCTTCGCGCAGCCAGTTTTGCCTCGAACTGCTTGATAAGAAAGTTCTCTCGGTTGCTGCAACAAACGAAAAAAAGTGGTATAGTTCGCAATAATCCAACACAGTTCGCCATCAGTCAGTGTGTAACTTGGAGATGCGATTGACCCCTGTGCGGAGTGAGAAAACAGTTCCAGGCGAAGTCTTTGCGCCTCAAATATTGCCTTCCCCGAACGCAGGTTTGCGAGTGTATTAACAAAAAGTGACAACTTCGGTCAAGCAATCTTGTCGCTCGTCAGTTTTATCGGTTGGCGCCGTGGCAAAAGCTTTGCGCAAAACGAAGCATTGTTTTCTGCATATTGACCCGCAGAAAACTGAACTTCATGTCGGGCTGCAATTACCAATGTGCGCTTGATATTACTCTTATATAAAATTCAACCAACAGCATCCACTGGTGTTCTTGTGGGAGGGACCTTTCTTTTTAATAAGGGGAAACCACGTTTCGTTACTTGATGTAGCCGCTTGCGTTGCTAATTGTTAGAATCTTCAACAAATTCTTTTATTGCAACAGCCCCGTATGTCTTCTGATAAACAAGACGTTGCCGTGCTTTTTTTCTTGCTTCAGTACTGCACCACTGACGGTGTACCTGCGACACGCTGTGGCGAGACAAATTTGGCACTATTCTTATTGCTTGAAAGTTGTTTCCCGGTCTTTTGCGATGTACGTCATAAACGTTGTGTTTGTCAGAATCCTGACAACGTCATCTTCGTAATGGACGCGTCGATTGGTCAAGCCTGCGAAGGTCAAGCCAAAGCATTCAAAGGTGACGGCGCGTGTATTAAAAGCCCTGCCGTTTGCGCGACTCGATTTAACGCTTGGGATTTTCACCGCAGACAAGGTTGACGTCGGTTCGGTCATTGTTACGAAGCTGGACGGCCACGCCAAAGGTGGCGGCGCCCTCAGCGCGGTCGCAGCCACGCGGTCGCCCATTATCTTCATCGGAACGGGGGAACACATTGACGATTTTGAGATGTTCAAGACGCAGCCGTTCATCAAGAAATTGCTGAGTAAGTTCAGTGAGCAGTTGCCCCGTTTCTAATTTTTTTATAAACATATTTTCTTTTTCTTGCTCGGGAACTTTTGTCCGGCGTCGCTTTGTTAGCGCAGTATTCGCTTGTAACCTCCTAAGGTTTTGTGCGATCTCCTAAACATTTTTTTACCAATCTTCCCGCGTTCAGCGTAGACTTTGCGCCCATGTCAACGTGTTGCTTGCGACCATGTTGCGGTTGCGCTGATGTTTGAGCCGCTTTTGCTGAAGTTAAAAACGGCGAAAACGATTGGGGATTATGTCGTTGCTCGAATAAAGTTTCTTCAGTTCATTTCTGATTTGCTGGTCTCAGCAAAATGCGCAAGAATTCGTGGCCGGAGAAAATTATTTGTCGCGTGTAGGAAAATGTCAAGTGAATACGTCGAGTGACGTGTGTTGTGGCAGTGTGTTGGCGCCTGGCTGAACCTCAGTGACTTAGAGAGAAGGATGCGTATATTTAAAAAAAAATGGCAATCCGTTTGGCGAAAAATAAGACGAGTCTATCAGCACCAAAAGTGTGCTACAGCAGTGCTGTGTTGGCTGATGTGTTGTCGCGCACACTATAAAGCAGTGGTTCCCCAACTTGTTCTAGGCGTCACCCAAATCAAGGTAGCGATTATGTCTTAATTACCCTCAATATTTCGCGGTGATCCCTCATAATATAAAACAACATTGTGGTTTTGTTTTCGCATTATCCCCTGAAGAATCGCGTATTACCCCTGGGGGTAATTTACCCCCAGTTTGGGAACCACTGCTACAAAGAAACCCCCTCGTGTTGCGACAGACATGGGAGACATCGAGGGGCTCATTGACAAGGTGAACGAACTGAAGCTGGACGAAAATGAAGAGTTGATCGACAAGTTGAAGCACGGCCAGTTCACGCTGCGCGACATGTACGAGCAGTTCCAGAACATCATGAAGATGGGACCCTTCAGTCAGATAATGGTACCGTCGGCTGTTGCCAAAAGGCTAAGCTGCGTTTTGAAGTTCGTTAAAAATAAACGTATTTACAGCTGAAAAAAAAGTCCGTACAGCAGAGAGGTTACTAGGCAACGCTGACTAAACATAAGCTCTGCGCGCGCGATGTCGCGCCTTGCTGTTGCAACCATTTTGGTGTTCGCTCGTTTCGTTTGTTTAAAACCTGCCCCCTCCCCCAACAGAGGATGATTCCTGGCTTCAACGACTTCATGAGCAAAGGTCACGAGAAGGACTCGACCGATCGTTTGAAGCGGCTGATGACCATCATGGACAGCATGACCGACGAAGGTACATGCCCCCCGCCTGCGGTATTAGCGTCGTGTACGGTTCGCAGTGAGCGCTTTTATTACCGTTTTCGCCCCGCCCGCCACAGAGGCAAGCACTTGTGTCGTTAGCGCGCCTCCAGCACGACCGTCAGTGGACAAGACTACAGCGAATAAGTCGCTTCAACAAATAAATGTGTAGATATCGCGAATCAAGCTGATAAAGCGGAGTCATAAGCGATTTTGCCGCTTTCCAAGTCGCCGAAAACAGCTGGGTTTCTTTTTCAGGTACGATCGTAATTCCTTAGCAAGAGATCGTCTTGTATTTAGCAATTTTTCGCATCGCACCTCAGCAAAACAAGCAAAAAAAGTTCCTCCCCGTTCGACCGCTTCCCCCACAGCCCATTAATGAAAGCAGAAATACGTGCTTTTCAACAACTCGACTGAAAATATCTGCAAGCCAGGCTGAAATTTCTTCTTTCCAGAACTCGACCACAAAGACGGCGCCAAACTCTTCTCCAAAAATCCGGGCCGCGTCGCGAGGGTGGCCCGTGGTTCGGGATCTTTGCCGAAAGAAGTCAACGAGCTTTTGCTCCAGCATGGCAAGTTCGCTCAGGTTGGTTGATGCGTTCCTTTGCAGGAAAACAAGCGGGAACCTTGTCGTTGTCATCCTTGTTGATCCCCTTATTGTTGTCCAATCTCATCTCTGTATTTGTCGATTTTTTTTGCTCATACTTTTTCTGTCAGTTTTGTGTCCATGTTTAACAGGTTTTTATATCTTTTCTCGGCCCGTGTTGCGATCATTGCAAACTGTGTGATTCAGTCAGGTACACGACACACCAAGTCAGGTACACGACACACCAAGTCAGGTACACGACACACCAAGTCAGGTACACGACACACCAAGTCAGGTACACGACACACCAAGTCAGGTACACGACACATCAAGTCAGGTACACGACACACCAAGTCAGGTACACGACACACCAAGTCAGGTACACAACACACCAAGTCAGGTACACGACACACCAAGTCAGGTACACGACACACCAAGTCAGGTACACGACACATCAAGTCAGGTACACGACACACCAATGTGTGTAGACAGCACATGCACGGTACACCACTGCAAAAAGGTGGATGTCACCAGGGTGTTTGGCGAGACTAGGACCACGTACGTTACCGGCACGCTAGACTCGTGAATGTTAAACTTTTTGTGCTTCACAATAGACCGGCGTGGAATATAACATTGCAATGACTCGTCGAGTCATTCCGAAGCGGAATATCTGTGTTGTTCCCCGCTTCATATTCAACTTCGTCACGAAGCGATCGTGTTGTTGTTAGTCAGTGGGACGAAAGCGGTTCAGAAACCCTGACAGAAACTGATGAGGTGTGGCGGGAAACTGATGAGGAGTGACGGGGACCTCCCGGTGTGAAAGGTCAAGTGCACCGGTGCGGAACCTTGGTTTTCGGTTCGGTTCGCAACAGTCTTCCCTCTAAGAAATTTCTACACAGAGCAAATGTCTTAGTGCGCATGCAATTGTGCAACCATGCATGCAATTGTGCAACCACGATATTAAATTTTGAATGTTGCAAGTGCGCGAGAACGAGATTCCACTGCGCAAATGGTCACGTGGTACTGCGCATTTGCGCACCTTAGAGGGGGCATTGACTTTGCAGTCTTGGCGTCAAGTCGGTCTTTTACTTTGGCCTGACGTCAGTGATGAAAATGCGTTGCATATTCGGTACAAGCGCCTGCTAGCGAAAGCTTTCTTCCGATTTCGAAGTGTCTTTCTAGGAAGCATCAGTGCTATAAGAATTAGAAAGCGCCACAAAATGAAAAAAATCGCACTGGTTATTCGCATTTTGACACGTTCTTGAGCAGCAAAAAGCAGTTGTTTTTGGTGTCGCTGTTCAGATGGTGAAGAAGATGGGAGGCATGAAGGGGCTGTTCAAGCCAGGCGGAATGGACAAGAATGTTAATCCGGCCCAAATGGCCCGACTGAACGGACAGATGGCGCGACTGATGGATCCTCGCGTTCTCCAACAAATGGGTAAGAATTTGCGCCTGGTGAGCAAAGATATTTCCTCCGATTTGGAATGCTGCCCTAAAAGACAGCAAAATACCGTAATGTGAAGTTGCAACTCTCCGATATCACGGTCAGCAAGCCGCTATAGGTTGTGGTGGCTGTTTCAAGACTTACTCCTGTTGTCGATTGGATCATTTCATCCCTTCTTTGCCCATAAGGCGTTATGCTTCTGATTGATCGCTTTGAAAAAAGGGTTTTTACTGATTTAGTAACATCTCGAGGTCGCTTTAAATCAGTTTAAATTCGTAGGCGTTTTTTCTCCTGATTGCAGCGGAGGGCATATATGGTCAAGCATGTTGGCGGAAAAACAGATGCTTGATCCTTGTCTAAATATTGTCGAAAAAGGTAAACGTGAGATGTGAACCAAATTCGCAGCTTATTTTTCTGGTACCAGTCTGCTGCATCTCACCAAAACGGCCCCTTCTGTGGGTTGACGTTGACGGGCCTTTGACCGGGTAGCATTTCTAAGACGGCCAGAATAGATATGGCATGCTGTAGATTCTCGTGTCTAACTATAACGCACGTGCTGTTTTTGAGACTGACAAGGTCGACAAAGGAGCATCATTCAAACTTGTTGCTAAGCAACGAATCGATCCGCTCGTGGAGTAATCTGGCTCATCTCTTTAACATTCCCCCGAGACTGTTTCGCAAACTCAGTGTTCTTGACGCTTTCGCAGGTGGAATGAGCGGACTGCAGAACATGATGAGACAGTTTCAACAAGGAGGGGCCAATCCGATGGGGGGCATGGGCAACTTCATGAAGTGACCCTCCCGCCAGCCAACATCGGCCGATTGCACTCAGTGCGTCCCGCGCGCACCGTGGACCCGGGCCCTTGTTCTCGGGCCCGAGCTGGAAGTCCTATTGCGTGTCGATGAAGGACGGATGCCCCTGCGTCGGTCTGCGAGCTTTTTATTTAACAAGGGAATGGCAGTGAAAAGCGCTTCCGGGCTTTGTATATTTCTAAAGAGTTTATTATCGTTTGTTTCTGCATCTGTTGCTCCCACCGCCAGCTGACCGCCTAAGTGCCGAGCAACTGGCAACGTAATCCACGACAAGGCAAAGCTCCGGAGTTCCGTTGGTGAGAAGAATTGCTTTCACCCACCGCTGAACTGTTTCTGACATTGTCTTTTGTCAAATACTGCCATCGGGCGGGGATTATTATTATTTTTGTGTTCCGCAAGCTGCGCTCGCTTTTGAAACCGAAGTTTCGACGCCCAGCGCCGTTTGAGGGTCGTACGCGCGGATCTCGGCTGAGCGCTTTTCTAGCTTCTGTCCGGTCTCATCGTCGTCTAAACATGGCCGCTTGCAGAACCCCGAGCGCTGTTGCGTTTCGTGTGGTAATTTGCATGACGATGGTGGTGGTTGGTTCCAAGTTTGGCAAAAGAAGCAGCTGGAGAAAGAGCACTAATAAACGCAAAGTGTTTGCTTTTCGTTTGTCAATTTTCGACCGTTGCTGTTGTTAGCTGGCGAAGAAGCCAGGCGTGTCCGCAAGCATTGCCATGCAGACTTTTATGCTGGTAGCAAAATTTGTGACTTTAAGGGAAAAAATGGCGCTTTGCCTCACGGTGCCGTGTGGAAAGGTTGTGGGGCTTTGACTGATGGCAAAACATCCTTCTGACGGCCAAAGTTTGTCTTCCCGCACCGCGATTGAAATTAGCGCGTTGGCATGTCATCTAGTCTAATGTTGTTGCCGTCTTACAGTGCTGTTTTTTGTGATGCCGTTACTTTTTGACATTTTATGCATAGGTTTGGGTGATAATCGTTTTGACGTTTTTTCCGCGCCCAGTTAGGTTTTCGTCCTGTTCTTTTCAACGAATGTAATTTGTGCAGCGTTGCTGTTTGGCTTTATGTTTAAAAATCAACAACTGCCTGCCACATAATGCGCTGGCATGCAGCACAAGACCTGGGACTGTATAAAAAATCCACACTGCGCTGCTCTTTCGAATCAAAAGACCGGGTGGTTTGGCAACGCAACATGTCGTGTTGCACGCTTAGCAGCCTTCACATGTTCACGGGTGTTCGATGTGCAGGTTTGTGCTCAATATCTGCTTCCATCATGAGGGCAGTGTTTTGATGCGGATTTCCTGGAGTTGGAAATCTTCGGGTCCGCTGTTATCTTCGGAAATCTTCGGGTCCGCTGTTACAGGCAATTTGCAAATAGCTTTAAACCAGTGCTTCTCAACCTGTGAGCCATAGCGCAGTAGGCCACGGTGTTTGGACAAAAATGTGTTACAAGACAGTTATCCGGCAAGATTCTCACTGCAGTGCATACAGGAACAAATTCGCTGCTTCAGAATGATGTGTGTTTGTTTATGCGTATAAAAGCATGGCCTGTGCTTAACAAGGTAGTGGGCCACAGAATTTCTACTGAAAGTGATCTGGGCCACGGTTGAGGTCGAGGAACACTGTTTTAAACCCTTCAAGTGGAGTTGAGGGGGAAAGAAACCGCTGCAGATGGCGGAGGTTGTTACAGCCGCAACTCGCCTTACATCAGCGTTAATAAAATTCAGCAGACTGGTCTTCATTTGTGCATTTCGAAACGGCTGCGAATGCTACTGGGAAACTACAAACACGGCGATGTGTGTGTGAGCAGCGCGTTGAGCGTGTCCAGTATCTAATTGATCTGGCTTCCCGGCTCTGAGCGACCTATTCTTACTTGTGTTCAGATCAGCATTGACCTGTTGCAGATCATGTTCATTTTTATCTTCACTAATGACTATTGGTAAAGTAAAGGCGCTGGTTTGTAAATGGAACTCTCCGTTTCTTATTGTTGGTCATTCCTGTAGACCAGGGGGTNNCGAATCTATTTGCTATCGCGGGCCACTTTGTCAGTTACCGCTGAGTAATCGGGCCGCACAACTTTTTAGTCATACTATGAAACCTGTTAAAAACGAAAAAANTTGTTCATCAACAGAAACGAACAAACGAAAGTAACAACTGCTGGTCTTGCCTGAATGCTTCGCGGGCCGCACGAAATTCTTTTGTGGGTCGCATACGGGCCGCGTGTTCGTCACCCCTGCTGTAGACTTTCGTAGCAGACTTTTTCACACCTGAATTGACGTTGAGAGCGCCAACCTGAAAGCTGTTGCGGGAAAATTACTGTATTTGGATGTGGATGGGCAAAAAGTTTTCCCTGGTTCGTGTTTTTTTCAATCGCCACGTGTTTGTCCCAAGCGTTTCAGTTTTTTCCGCAAAAATCTCGCAACCGCTGGAAACAGTTCCACTTTCGCATAAATTTCAAATTTTTAAAAACTCGAACAATTCACTCAATTTAAAAGTTTTTTTTTGCCAAACCCGTCACGTTTTGCTCAATTTTCGTTAAAAGTTTTGTTCGGCTAAGCACTCGTTTACAGTCGCAAGGGCCGATTTTCTCCCCACTGCGGTGACGTCGATCTGATGTACTATTGCGTGACATGCGTTTGGACAAGAGTTACTATTGCCTCCGATTTGAATGTGTGGCGTTTTTCGTGTGTTTTGACTTCTATCTGTTTGTCGGAAAACGGTGCAATGATCCCGGAGTTGTGCGCTCAAGATTCGTGACCTGATGACTGTGCATTCGAACGCAATGTTGTTTCTGAAATGAAAGAAAGGATTATGAAGAATATGGGCACAGTCAGCTTTTTCGGGAGCGAGGCAAGCATATTGCAAGAGTAGCTTGGAACTTATGTTGCTCTCACGCAAGTGTCGCTTGCAGGTGCGTTTTGCGCATTGCAGACTTGGCCACAGGGGGCGTTCGTGGAAAGCTCCTCCCAAATTTTGTTGTGCCCAGAAAATATTGTTTTAAACTTATAATCTCGCCCTCCTAAAAATGTATTTCCCTCTCAAACATTAAAACCTGACTGTGGACTTGCTAGGCCAATCGTGCCCTGGTGCCAGAAGGCATGTTCCCACTTCTCGTGTTTGCAGATTGCTGGGGAAACGGCGCTCTTCCGCTTCTTTGGGAAAAAATCGCTTGATGTTTTCCTTAGCTATGAAAGCGCACTCTTTTTTTCCACTGGTTGCTTGGGGTCGGTGATGTTTCCCTTCGTGCGACGGTATAGCTGGGCCGGATCAAATGAACGCAAGGCCCCTTAAACGCCAGCGCGACTGCTTAGCGTTTCACGTGACCTTGTTTCAAGCTCGCAGAAGCACCGGTCGAAAACGTCAAAACTGACACGATTTGTCAGCCTGCACTTCAGAGACAATTGTGGGTGACCATGTCCAGCGGTTCGTATGTGGAGGGTGTTTTTTTGTTCAAACGAAAAGTTGTATCACAAAATAACGATCTTTACCGTGACACTACACAACAAACTTTTTTGTCACAGACTCTGACCATATTCACTGCACAAATCGTCCATTCACACATATGTATAGAGGAAAGATATGTCTATCTGCACTCTCTCGCAGATCGAAACGTACCGTTTGCAAAAAATGTGCTCAACGAAACAGGGCCGGCCCTTAGCCGATTGCTTCGAAAGGGGCCCCGCGCTGTGCCTACTAACCTACACAAACTTACAGTACACTTTCTATCGAAGCTGCTTATGTAGTGGGGGCTGCATGCAGTATTTTTTAAACGTGAGGTCTGTTGCCAACAAAAACCAAAGTAAATTGCGCGGTTTTAACAATCTCTTTCATCAGAATTCGTTCTGTGGAATCATAAC
>JGI24158J21664_10006750_pt1 | contig 15159 bp, 19 predicted proteins | sample Ectturendosymbi3_FD_21664 | JGI IMG/M metagenome (IMG submission 21664) | reverse complement strand
TATAATGAGTCATTGATATTTGCTGGGTCTTCGTTGTAGAAATTTTCACAGGAAGTAAACTGTTCATATACTGATGCAATGTCTGCAACAGGTGTTGTATTTGCGGGCGGGATTGCGTTGTAACACTGATGGTAGGTGTGTAGTTGCGTGTATGGTTGCGTTTGTGTAACAGTTAACGTAGGTGTATGGATCGTTCAGCATGCTAAGAAGTTCGGTGGTTTCTGAGACTAAACTCTCCATGGGGTAATTCTGAAACATCTCTGTGTAAACTGTTGTATTCCAGACGTGCAGTTACACCAGATCTGCGCTGAAAATCACTTTCTTGATTTTCAAGGACCTCATACACCTCACAAAGATTTCTGGATTCTGTGGTTGAGTGTGTGAAAGTTTCACAAAACGTTCTCCACACATCTGATCTCCGTTACTGAATTTGCACTGTCGCATGTAATCGTTACATTCGTCGACATCTGAAAGAAACAATTGGTGTTCACTTTCGTTCCACATATTTGCAGCTTTGGAAAACAAATCTTTTCCTATGTTCCAGTGTCCAAATTCAAATATACATTTTCCCATGCTTTTGAAATAGGTGGTAATGTTGGTACCAATAATTTCTTGCTCCTTCATATTTCTAGTGAGCTGAACAGCTACGTTATGCTGTGACAATGCCTCTTGATATAAACCTTCTTAGAAAAAACAGCTGCCTAGTCTGTTGAAAGTGTGGGCGACAATGTCTTTATACATTCCAACTTGCTGATCCATCAACGATTTTTCATCTTGCAGACGTGTTTTCACTAGACTCAACGCCACTCTACCTGGAACGTTAACCTCTAACGTAGAAGTTAGAAGCTCTACGTCCTTTGAGCGGTGTTGCCAGCTTTTCCAAAGATTGAGAGTTTCAACAAGGAATTTTTTGCTTTCACACAATCTTTAGCATGATAAATTGATAAGCATCAGATATACAATGATAAAAAGTGTGAGATGCGAAAGCAATATCTAACATGCTCGACGTGGAATTGCTTAGCAACTATTTAGAGTAGCGGAGAACGGGATAAATTGAACCGGTGGATAAGCTGAACCATCCCTTGTTTTAGCTCAGTGAAGCGGTCCAGAAGCTCATGTGCAGCACCTATCTGAGTCTGTTAGGAATACATCTTGGGTTATGACTCAAAACCAAAGTTGCTTGCTGAAGAAGGTTGTTAGGTTGGAAGTGTTTTCGTGAGCTCAACGTGAAAAAATTGAAATGTACTTTGCTGTTTTATAATTCATATTGTGAAATGCACATTTGTGTGATGTCGTTACTCCTTAAAGGCGTTGTTCCATTAGAGTTTATCATCTTGTGTTTGTACAGATGGAAGTTACTGCTTTGACATAAATTAACTTCCAAGTTCAAATTCTCCTTTGCGGTTAGTTGAACCATTCACGTCAAAAGTTGAACCATGGTTCAACTTACCCCACTTGATCCAAGCCGCTAGTTGTTTGTTTGATTTAGTTACTGTTGCTTTTAATCATTGTGAATTACTTCAGAAGTTTTGCAAAACAAATGCCAAGAGTAAAAAAAAGAAAAACAAATCGTGCTGCTGTTTCGAAAGATATTAGCTTGCCAATTCAGAAGCTGTAGCAAAAGGCACTCCAATTAGAAGCTTCAAGGCAACATGAGATTAATCGCCACATTTTAAAACGATTCATGGACCGAAAGGGCTCTGGTGCAAAACATCTTTATGGTTATGGTGTTCCCAGTGACAAACTCAAAATATTCAGTGATGAATTGGAAAGTGATTTGGCAAAACCTATGAAGGAATTATCAGAAATAGTTCATAGCCTTACTTCTCAAAAGTGTCATAAGCTGGCATATGACATATGAATTAGCTTTGCAAAACAACATTGCTATTCCTTATTCTTGGATATTTGAAAATTTTCTGGTAAAGTTTGATTAGCAAATTCTATGAAAAAAAACAACATACCTCTGCGATAACCAGAAGCAACATCTATGGCTCATGCATATGCTTCCAACAAGCGCACTGCGGAAGAATTTTTTGGGAGTATCTATGACATCACTGGAGAATGAGAAGGCAAATTTAAAGAGGAAGAACTGGTCCTACAGCAGGAAGACCGGCGGTTGCTAGACGTGTGCGGACTCTGATATTTTAAAATCCGGATCCAATTCAGTTTTGCAAATTTTCAATCCGAATCCGCTATGGATCCGGTACCAACAGAATGCAAGCACTCCGTCTCCTGTTTGACTCACTCCGCACAAATCTAAACCAAGAAAACAACTGGTAAGGTTTTTTCAGCAAACACAAAATCCAAATCCAAACCAGATACAACAAAGAAAACCTCACCCTGATCCTTCTGGAGGCAAGAGGAATCCGGTTTCAAAAAATCCAAAATCTAGTCCTCAGACGGTCACTTTCAGGTTTGTTGACGTGTGTTCTTTTTCTAACTGTGACGGTGTAAAAGAAGCGACTGGAACGACAAAATATAAACGTACTTTCAACCGATTTTACAAAGCAGATAAATTAACTCAAGTGAAAGTACTCCGGCACTTCATAAATCAGTGGCTAGATGTGTTTACAACGGATTTTAAACATTTTTGAATAAATTCACTCAAAAGTAAGTTTTCCGCAATTGCGTTCTTCATCGGTTCGTCTTTGTGGTACAATTTCATTTCGGTTCAACTTTCCCCACTACCTGGTTCAACTTACCCCATCCATGAGTGAGTTGAATCACGAAAGTGACGTTTTTCGTATTCTATTTATACAAAGAATATAAAAAGCTGTATCAAACAACCTGCGTGTAAATGTATTAAATGGATTTAACCACTAAATGCCCCAATTTCAGGTTTCTAATACCTACACCAAAGAAGCAATGGCAACAAATGTGAAAAATGTTTCAACATACCCGTCCTCCTCTACCCTGCTGCATCGTAAAATTGGCGCAACACCCAACACGAATGCAAATGGAAATGAATGTCTGTGAATTTGTTAAAATCGTCCTGGCCAACCAATTCCATTTTGAAAGAGACCAATCGCTGTGGCTTCAAAGCGATTTTGAAGATACGCACTGCCGACTTGATTCTAATCCATACGTCAAAGGTCTTTGCACACTGTTCGTTTTTTTTCGAAACATCGGAGGTAGTCATTGTGATAATTCTACTTGGCATAACTGATTAATCTCAAGTGATGTGCAGCAGTTGATGTAAAGATCGAGTCTTTGCCAAATTGGTTTAAAATATCTTTTACGATGAGGTTACGAATAACGTCAAAAACAGAGTTGGCTTCTAGTCCATAAAGTTTTTACAGGACCGTTTACAAACAACCTGAAACTGTGATAGACAACGCGCTTGAGATTCCACTTTGCAGTGTGCAACATATTCGATAATGTTTCAAAAGAATTGCAAGATATGATGTTTTTTTTACGCAAGCCGTGGCAATGCTCACATGTCCACTTTACAAAATTTGGTATTTCGTTGAAATTGTTTGTAAATTTCGAGATCTCCAGCAACAATGCAAGTTTTTTTTCCACATGTTCGTCAATTCGTAATTGTTTTTCAATTTTTCATTTGTGCCCAAATTTTTCAGGATTATACTTACAGGTTTACTCTTTAAGTCCCGCGCCCGTCAAAATTTTGGCAAAGGTTTGCAACGCTATAATTCGCCAACCGATTGAGATAGAAAGCTTCTACGACCATCTACGGATTCAGCAAGTCTTCTAGTTGAGGTTGAAAAAAAATTTTTTTGTTTTTGGTTTGGGGTTTTCTGGGGGGACGTCACAAGTGGGGGTGCTTTTTGTCCTACTTTACGCGGCCGTGCGAGTGGTGATTCCGGCCAAGCTTCGTCGTCAAGTGCTCGATCTTTTACACGAATGCCATTTCGGCATCCAACGGATGAAGCAGTTGGCAAGGACGGCCGTTTACTGGCCGAACATCGATTCCGACCTTCTCGATCTATGCTGCCAATGTTTGACTTGCCCCGAGCATCAGTCCGAAACGTCGAAAGCTGCCGTCCACCCGTGGATGTTACCTGGGAAGCCGTGGAGCCGCCTACATATTGATCATGCCATCAACTTTCTGGGGTTCAACTGGCTTGTGGTTACTGACGCCTATATTAAGTATCCTGCATCAATGCAACGCAGTCAGTGTCAGCGAAGTCAACGATCAAACTCTTGCAAGAGGATTTTGCGCATTTCGGTTTTCCACATACAGTTGTAACTGACTGCGCTGCTACCTTTAAATCTGAGGAGTTCCATGTATTGTGCAAAGAGAATGGTATTGTTCTTCTGACAGGAGCTCCGTCCAATCCTCCCACCAATGGCGCCGCTGAACGTTTGGTGCAAACTTTCAAACAAGCGTTGAATAAGTTGGCCAAAGCCCCAAAAGATGCGTTGCATGACTTCCTGAGAAATTACCGGCGCTCTCCGTTATCAACCGAATACTCGCCAAGCGAATTGCTTAACTTAATGTCAAATCCGTACCAAAATTATACACCCTATTGCCTTCACGTACTCACACTGCACAGGGCAAACAAGCGAAAGAAGTTACCAAGTCTCAACAATCTGAGCGCCAGCTCCCCGTAACTCAAGTAGCGGTTACGTACAAGGTCAGAGATCCCTGCTACGCCCTTTATTTTAGACCACGACGTGATCGCGACCCTAGATGGCTACCTGAACAATACGTTTTGGGACCCGCAGTGTCAACGTGCGTGTGGTTCCGAGAGGTCCAGTCTGAAGACGCCACACACATCAACTGCAATGACGTTACGTTTCGCCAGATAACACAGAACCTGGCGATACTACCAGGTTGTCCGAAAGCATAGAAGAGAACCTCTCCGTTTCAGAGCAGCTCTCGAGCGACACTTCGACAGCGACCGCCGGGCAACCGCCGACGTCACAAAAAGATAGCCCGGAATATGGGCCGAGCCATCCTCGGCGAATATAACGGCCGAGAAAACCTCGTAAACTTTCTTGTTGTTAAAGTCACGATTTCCTTACCTCACAGGGGAGGTATTAGAGTTGTGTTTTCTTGAACTTTCCTTGTGCACGCTTGGCAAAAATGCCGCGGCGCTGATTGTTTCTTCCGGCAAACGATTTTTATTCCACGCCGAGCGTTGAATTGTTTTGCTCGCTCTGTACCTTTTGGTCGGTCGCTAAATACTAACTCATTCTATTCGATACGCGCTCTGCAGCTCTACATTACTGTACTCAAGCCGTAAGCGGAACTGTCTGCCTTGTTTTCCGTGATCTTCTCCGAATAAAGTAGTGCTTTTTGTACAAGGTGCTCTGAGTTTTGAAACTCTATCAGGGAAAAACACAACATGTATCTACAAATGCCTTTGGCCTCCGCGATACAGTTTGCTTCGCGTGCTGGAAAACTTGCAACTCGGGAGCTGTAAAAGTTGTAAAATCCCACAGATTTTTACACTGTAAATGTCGCTTACGTAGCAGATTTTTGGGTATCATTTCTGAGAAATCCTGTATGCAGAAATATCACTAAAAAACGATTTCTGTTCTTGTTTGCATGCGAGCAACCTACCTTTGCAAGCAAAGATTTTCTGCGCTTGTCGAAAGTAAATGAAAAAAACAAACTCAATCAAGGATGGTTGATCCTCTTATGGGAGAAGCCCTTGAAACAAGGTTAAAACCTAGCGTTTCGCTGTTGGTGGATGAAATGCAGCAGCAGCAATCACAGTAAATTATATGTTTTCTCTTTTTTTTCACACTGGGTGTTATACAAACTTCGTGAACAGTAAGACCGACTTTCATTGAATTTAGTGGTACTTGCCGTGCCTTTCCGTTTTCAGCGTTGTTGTTGCTACATGCATATAGCTTAACTCAATTTCTTCACCTGTAAAGGGCTGCACGATCCGTGGTACAGAATTATGATTCAAATAAAGTCAAAATTGCCTTGAAAATTGGTGGACATTTGGTGTCCTTGTTAAGCAAGGAAAACAAGCAATTCTTGCCGCAGTTGAAAAACACGCTCCAAAACATTTCCTCTGGATAACCAGCGTGCCTCAGCATGAAATATAGCCTCGTTGCTTCTGCTACAATGTCTTCGCTCACTTCTGAAAACATTCCGATGTTTCTTTGAATCTGGGCAGATGAAATTCACAATTTTTTGATATCATCAAGAACAATCTCCAGATCTGGCCTCTCGTTGTTTTCTTGATTGACCACAAATTCTCGATTAATCATGCAACGAGTTGAATGCAACGAGTTTTCGCAGAGACATTTCGGTAATTTTCTTGTTTTAGGACATTTTTTGACTAAAATACGCATTTTGACCGAATTGACTTAATTTTTTTCGGTCATTTCAAAAATATTTTTTCTATCACCGAAAAAAAACAGGTTGAAACACAGTCAAGGAAATTGTGTCTGAAATTTTTTGGACCACACCATTAGAAGAATCTTGCATGGCTGCTGCTCCATTGCTAGCAACTGACTTATACTTCGTCCAATCAAAACCATGTTCCTCGGTGAAGTGATTCAATTTGGGGAAGATAACACGAGCAATGGCGCAAACTCCAATTTTTAGACAGCAAAACTTGACGATAGTTTTCGTTTCGTCATCGACAAACCTACAATAAACAATCACTTGCACCATCCCTGAAATATATGTTGTTTCATCGAGTTCAAAACCAAACGACTGGACTCTCATCAGCTTGTCAAGAAGTTGTTTCAACAAATCTTCTGAAACATGAAGAGATCTACGTTTAGTAATATTGCCTGATAGTAGAATTTATCTTACTTTGTAAACAGTTTTTTTTTCTCCAAACAGAGTATCAGATCTAATTTTGAAACAGGGAAGAACTACAGACTCCAACTCGGTTTACGTGCGTTCTCTTTGCATAAAGATATGAACCATTTTCAGAGAAGCAAGTACTACATCGATATTTCTTTTTTACCACTTTATTCTAAAACGAAGAAAGTTTCCACCAATGACTTCATAGAGATCCTTCAAAGAATGCCTTTGACTTATTTTGATGCGTAGAATTTTGTGTCTTCACACGGTTTTTGAGATGTTTTTGAACAGAATTAGCCTACTTGTACCAAATACGGTTGCATAAAGTAGGCAATACCTTGGTGAAGGGCACGGTTTCAATATTTCTTCTTTTGTGCCATAACACCCATGCGCGATGTAGGCATCGTTCCATTTGTTCATCATTACAATGCAAGCTAGAAGTGGCACGGGACAGCACTTTTGCAGCCCGGTCCGCCCGGAGCTAACAAGAAACCGCCCGGTCTATGCTAAACCAAAGTTTGTTTTCTGGCCCGGACCGGTCCGTGGCCCGTAATATTCAGTAACCTCAAAAGCAAAGTAACAACACTTAAGTTCTCGCTTTGTCGTCCTTTGGACAATATAACCATGTAGTCTTAATGGCTATAGGTCCACTGAAAGCAATTTTGAAAGCTTATTCGTCCGCCACCTGTAACGTGACACTAACACATGACAAGTGTATGTACGGCTGCACTACACTTGCTAGTAAATACAGATAACCTAAACCTAACACCGAATCCTAAACTAGGAGTTCAAAAACTGGTTTAGTACCCCTAGGCTATTAGGGGAGCATTTGCTTATCTGAGGTACATTTGAGGTTAGCAATCGAAGGGAAAGATATATTTACATATTATTCATTTCGAATTATTTATACATACATCAGTGAATATTATTTTCAAAATCATTGTATGCTCATTGGTAAATACATTCTAGTTGTTTTCCACAGCATTTTTGTCATAGGCATAAGCAAGCTGAAGGCCTACATGACGAGGGAATGTTTGATAACACCTGTCCTAAACCTAAACTCAGTCCCGTCACCACGGGGAGCTGTGGTGGGCTTAGTCCTCCAAAAAAAGATCCAAGCCAACCCAAATTGAAACACGAAACACTATAAATCAGTGGATCTTTGTCAATTTTTAGAATGTCAAGTCACCACGCACAAACGCAAAGCCCCCATATTGAAAGCTTTCTGGCGACGGTTCGGCCTAAACCTCGTCGACAGCGACAGATTATAAATAAAAGTATTTGTTGCCTTGACTGATTCATAACATGGTTCATCGGTTTGTGTGGAAACAAGTGAAACAGAACATTAGCAGAACGGTAAAATGGAGAGAACAGCAACAAAACATTTCCTTGTTAGATTTTGAAACTTTGCAAAACCAAAAATTTTTTTAGCGGTGACGTCATTCCATGCCGCTACGGGCCGCTGCGGTCTGCTCGCCAAGTAGGCGAAAATTTTTGGTTTTGCAAAGTTTCAAAATCTAACATTGAAATGTTCTGCTGCTGTTCTCTCCAATTCCCCGTTCTGCTAATGTTCTGTTTCACTTGTTTCCACACAAACCAGTGAACCATGTTATGAAACAATCAAAGCAACAAACACTTTCATTTATAGTCTGTCGCTGTCGTCGAAGTTTAGGCTGAACAGTAGCCAGAAAGTTTTCAAAAGGGGGGCTTTGCGTTTGTGCGTGGTGGCTTGACATTCTAAAAATTGACAAAGATCCACTGATTTATAGTGTTTCGTGTTTCAATTTGGGTTGGCTTGGAGCTTTGTTTGGAGGAATAAACCCACCAAAGCTCCCCGTGGCGACGGGACATGGTTCACGTTTAGGACAGGTGTTATCAAACATTCTCTGACCATGTACCCCTCCAGCATTTCGATAGACGAGCATGTACCTCTAAAATTGCTTATGACAAAAATTCTGTGAAAAATAACGAGAATGTATTTGCCAATGAGCATACAATGATTTTGAAAATAATATTCACTGATGTATGAATAAATAATTCGAACTGAATAATATGTAAACATATCTTTCCCTTCGATTGCTAACCTCAAATGTACCTCTTCAGATGGGCACATGGTCCCCTAATAGCCTAGGGGTACTAAACCAGTTTGGGAACTCCTAGTTTAGGATTTGGTGTTAGGTTTAGGTTCGGGGTTAAGGTTTGTGTTCAGTATGTTATTAGGAAGTGCAGTGCAGCCTTACATACACTTGTCATTTGTTAGTGTCACGTTACAGGTGGTGGACAAATAAGTTTTCAAAATGCTTTGGTGGACCTATACCCATTAAGACTACATGGTTTCATTGTCCAAAGGACGACAAAGCGAGAACTTAAGTGTTGTTACTTTGCTTTTGAGGTTACGGCATAATACGGGCTACGGGCTGGTCCGGACCACAAAATAATCAAATTTTATTCGTTCTTTTATACAAACCCGATGCCTTTGTTGAAGGCGTTAGTGTATGGTTAATACCAAAACGATGTACCGCCATATTTAGCAAACCCTGTGGAAAAATAGGCAAGGTCTGGAAAAGACCTGAATGACCAGTCGCACAGACTGATGTGAAGTTTTGAATTTTCAAGTAGACATCCAAGGTAGAATATGCGGGTAATACAGTGCATAGCAGCGAAAAAAATACAAACATTTTTTGTTTCTGTTCTTGAATGTCTATGTATTGGTCAAACATAGGTTTTATCAATTTCCTGCTGCAGTTACTCGCATCGAAGTGTAGCTTGTTGTAACGTAAAGATGTTTGCAATTTCGAAAGCTGCAATTCTGTATTATCGTAAAAGTGACGTCTTGACAATGCTGTCATTAACTTGTTTTTATTCCAATAAAATACACTTTTGTTGCATTGTTTTGCCCATAGTGAAATCAGTGTTCTCAGTGCTTCTATATGTAGTGTGCTTTGCGAAAAAAGCCATACAATAACAAAGGTCACATAAAACACAGCAGTAATTGTTTCACAAAAATTTAATGCAGGTGAAGCCACATGGTGATCACACTGCATCCATACTCTAAACCAGTGGTTCTCAAAATTTTTTCGTTGAGACGCCTTTGAAAATTTTGCTGGACCTGCGAGGCACCAGCAATAAGAATTTAAAAGCACATAAAATAGTCAAAGTTTTATATATTGATCAAATAACAAAAAGAAATATGCATCATTAATGCGATGTGTGGGCTTGGTTATTTGCACATTCGTCGAATCTTGGAAGAATTTGTTAAATACCAGCCACATTTCTCTCTCAACATATATTCGTGGTTGATATTTGGTTTAAATCACGGCAATGGCAGAAAATCCTGATTATTATAAACACGACACAGTGAAAGGTACAACCATACGTAGCGCTTTTTTCGCCAAAGCTGGGAGTTCGTCATTCAATGAAATTCAAAAAATTTGTCTCATTTCTTGAATTAAACTTTCTTTACAGGGACTTACCACAGGTAAAGTCAATATAATTTTATTTTTATTTTTCAATAAAGGACGATAGGGTAAGTTGGACGAAAGGATCACGAATCCATTCATAGCTTGATAAATTCCTGGAAAATTATTCAGGAAGATTGCGACTCGAGCTCAGACAGATGTTGCAAAAATATACTTCGTATATTTGAAGGCAGCATCACAGATATAATTTAAAGCAAATTAGACAAGAAAGTAAAGCACCGAGAACTTCCACACGCGTTTGCTATATCTTCCTTCCGCAACGAGAGCGTTTAATTATTGTCGCAATTTTATCTGATACGTCAAGAATATTTTATCCGGCCCTTGCATAGAAAGTTTATCCAATTTAGCAACGTTATTCCACAAGTGAGTAAATTTGAATATATATTCCTCCTGAGCTAAGCAATCAGCAAGTTGATTATTTTATAACTAACTACTGTTGCTTTCATTTGTCTGAAGTAAAGTTAATTAAAATTGTGCAATGCGTTCATTAGCGAAGAATAACTAAAGATATAATCATGAGATGATAATAAGCTATCTGCTGTCAGAACGACTGCACTTGAACAATTACTGTTACTTGGTGAAGTGATAAAACTGCACTTGATATTAACTCAATGAATAAAACTACACTGAGTTTACTTTTTGTGTGACGCCTTTGAAAAACTAAAACGACGCACCAGGGCGTCGCGACGCACAGTTTGAGAACCATGGCTCTCAAATAATGCAGAGGAAATATTCGCGCTCGCATACCGCTTTTTTCTAAAATTTTACAAGCCGCATCGGAAGCAAATGATTTGATTCTTTGTGTAAATTAATATCAGGGGTGTGTAAGCAATGAATTAACCTTTCCATGATAATTTGGACAATTTCAGAGGTCCCATTCTTGCGCTAAAAGGAAATCGATCATAGGGTACAGTTGGGGCCAGGGATATGGATTCGGAACCCGGAGCCGGAGCCCAAGCAATTTTGGATGGTTGGAGCCGGAGCCAAAAATTTTGAGATGGTGGAACCGGAGCCTGAAATTTGGGTTCCGGTTCCACAGGCACAGATTCGGTTTGAAGGGCAAGCGAGTTATACAAATAATACAAGTTTTTTTCTGATTTTTTGGACCAAATTGTTCCGGAGCCAGAGCCAAAAACTTCTAGTTGTTGGAGCCGGAGCCAAAAAAATCAGATGCCCCGAGCCGGAGCCTGAAATTTGAGAACCAGCTTCACAGCATTGGTTGCAACCACCAAAGAAACAGTTGCTGTAACGACTCTGAGCTCGACTGCTAAGTAGACTTTGCACGCGTGATCAGGTGGGCACTACTAATGAACCGTTTACTGTAACAGTGAATCACGTGTTTGCTCACGCAAATAATCTTATCCTCGTTAGGGCGAGGTAGCAGTCAGAAACAAGTTAATAAGTCATCATGCTTCTGTCGTCCAAGCAAATTTTGGGAACACAGTGTTGAGGTTTTCTTGATTGCAGGTTCGCAACTATGCGTGCTTTGACTACAGACCGAAAAGCAGCAATCAGGATTCTGCGCACTTTCTCCAGAACCACGAAAAAGCTGCTCAGAGATGTTAAAGCGTGATAACCATAACATATTCAAACTCAAACCTAAAAGCCAAAAAAGAGAAGTACACAAGCTCAAAATTCATTGATCATTACTTCAGTTTACTTCGACCGATCATTTCATGAAACTCTGAACTCCATTAGTGACCTCAAAGCATCAAGAGTGGCGACCTTACAGCTGTGATCACAAAAACGTGTTCGTTTTTTTTGTTTAAATTCATGAGATCATCATTTAGTAATCAAACATGCTTTTGTCAAGAAGATCTTGAATTCGCACTCAAAGTAAACAACTGGCAATATGACGGGAATTGAATCAATGCTCCTTCCATCAGCAAACAATAAATCTAACGCAAACAAAAAATAGCAATTTTGTTTTATATAAAAGCTCTGATCTGGTAAAATAAGAGTATCTTTTATTTTATCAGCGATAAACAAGCTCATTTGCATAACACACCAAATTTAAGATAAATGTTGTCGGCTCTGTTATTGCAGCACGGTGATAGAACAACATTTAGCTATATCCGTGCGCATTTAGCGAAATCTGCGCACATTTAGTTAAATCTGCACGCATTTAGCTAAATCTGCACGCTTTAGCTATATCTGCGCACATTTAGCTAAATATGAGTGCAATTAGCTAAATCTGCATGCACATAAAGCCCCGAAGCGTGTCGGCTGTGACGAATAGCATGGTATCTTGTTTAATGAAAAACTTGGTGTTCTGTGTCAGTATTCCTGACAAATGCTAGGGTACTGCTTTTTTGTGTGAGGCACAAATACCCTGGCATTGTTTAAAGCAGAGGTGATGAACATGCGCCCCACAATAGAATTTCGTGCGGCCCGTGAAGCATTCAGATGAGACCAGCAGTCTTGAAATTTCTTTGACCCGCTTCTGTTGATGAACAATTTTTTTCGTTTTAACAGGTTTCATAGTATGACTAAAAAGTTGTGCGGCCCACTAACTCAGCGGTAACTGACAAAGTGACCCGCGCTAGCAAATAGGTTCGTCACCCCTGGTTGAAAGCAAGGCGGTACCACGTCTAAATTAAGGCTGTTTTGTCATAATGTTGGTTTGTGTAGACGATGGATCGCAGTCAACATGTTGTGGCGGTGTTGGCACCATTTTTGAGCCAAGTTAAATCTTTGTCATTGGCGTTGCCAAACCTGGTCACTGGTGCTGAAAGTCTTTCCATTGTAATTGTCAGTGGTCTAATGCATATTTCTTATATGCTCACGAAGATTATTTTTACATTTGGGCTGTGGGACAATCGTGGAAATACACTTAGATGGAAACACAAAATATGTACAAGCTGCAGTGTATTAAAAATATCCTTCAGTGTATGATACGGAAGACGATTGCAATAGATTCAGTACCTTGATACCGTAAATTAATGAAAAATCAGTACAAAATATTTAATGAGGATTGCTACAAGGAAACAGGACTGGAAGATTGTGAACATTTCAGAGCTTGACAGATTAGAAAAATATTTGACATTGTTTTTGTTTGTCTTCCATATTTGGCACTGGTTTTATCTCTCGCAGTTGGTTGAAAGTAGCCCTATCTACAATGCTGAGTTCTAGGCTGCCTTGCCTGAAACAGGTGCTTATCAGTTAAATAGAGCATCAATCGAAACAAATTCTGCTTCCCTCATAAGCCTGTTTCTGCTGAAACAACTGCAACCCCCTTGAAATCGATAGAAGTGAAATAACACCCCCAATCTTACCTACCTTTTCACTGCACCTTCACTGGCCAAATGTGCTTTCGCAAAAACGCCATTGTTGCTGGAATCCAATTGAACAAATATTTGAAAGTTATCAAGACAATCCAATGTTTGCAAATTTTTAGACCCGTCTACAGCTGTAATCTTCAAAAACGTTTATGATATACTCTATCAATAAACAGTGAAGGATAGTTCAGGTTTTAGAATGTAGTTAATGCACATGCAGGCAATGTGTGTTTCTGCCACAAGCCCGCAGATTGCAATTCACAATCAGTCCACATGCAGCACAGACAATACACATTAGATACGCAATAATGAAGGACGCTTTCTAAAAGTATCTGTGTTTGGCAACGACAATGACAAATCTGAATCTAGGCACAAGAAATTATGCCAAAATGACCACGAAATCTTCAGCAAATGCAGCAATGATTGTTACCTTTTGTAAATCATAGAGCATTGGTTTTAATGCTTGTAGTGTCAAAAAAGTACAGCAGCCCATGTTGGCGACGTCAAAATAGTAGCAGGATAAAAACACGAACAATGCAGGTTTTAACGCATATTGGCTGCTTTGGATGTACATATCTTTTGCCATGCGAAAACAGTTGTCAAAAACGTCCTAGACGAGGAATTCAAGTCACTGTTTTGAGAATTTTGGAACAAGGACATAATTGATTTAAAAAGATTCCTAATCGTTTTGCCTCTATGAAGAGTATACTGCTATCTTCAAGGTTCTAGTAATTTCAGTAATCTGAGCTGTTGCTTTTTGCACTGTCTGTCGAAGGAAATCCTTTCCCAGCAAAGAATCAGACATTAAGATCTTACAGAGCATATATTTCGGTTGCAAAGTAGGCATCATCGATTCTTATTCAAATAGAACCTGGTGTTTTCATGTTTTTATGTAATGTTTATTCTGTCTTGTGCACATCCAATTGTCGCGGATGCAAATACACTCAATAATTTTTTACTTCAATTGCTTTTTACTCTTGCTATGTTTAATAATTTTGGAGCACGCCGAACTTTCTAAATGAGACTGTAGATTCACTCCCTCTGTTACATTGGCATGCTCTTTTCATATGTAATTTTACTTCACCGTGTTCTGTGCTTGTTTTCTTCTAACTGTGCTTACTTTATTTTCAACTGCTATTTCTAACACTTATATAATGCAAACAAAAAATGTAAAAGCAAGCTGTATGCTCCAAAGTCAAAAATAGCAGATAAAAAGGGAATACTGCAAACATGAACGAAATAATCCAATGGCATTTCAATTGAACAATATGCAGTATATTACAGAAAACGTAAATGCTAAATCATTTGCATGAGGATTATTTACATGAAACAGATGATGGTGGGCAAGCAATGGGTGACGAGTTGAGGCTGACACTTGTCAATCACTTGTCTCCACCACTGACTGCTGTAAACTGCGTGCAGCAACTACCAGAGATATCCCTGGTCTGCGTTACAGTCTTTCTCGCGCAAAATGTTCCACTTGACTCGTGCCTAGCGTTACGCTTCATTGCAATCCTGTAATCCTATACGTTTGTTGCTAGGTGAGGTGAAGCTAAGTATACACCAGTTTGTTTCATTGCGCTTCTTGCCAACTCCGTCGGCTCACACAGATTTTTGTAACTTGCTGTGATTATTTTGAAAAGAGTTTTCACTTGCGTTTTGCAAA
>JGI24158J21664_10006748_pt1 | contig 15166 bp, 13 predicted proteins | sample Ectturendosymbi3_FD_21664 | JGI IMG/M metagenome (IMG submission 21664) | reverse complement strand
GATTATAGTGTTCAAAGAATAGTGATGAGTACAAACAATCTGACTGCATCAAAGCACGTAACCATACGTTGTTAGATTTTCTGCATCTTTCGAAAAACAGGTACGCGCAATAAGCTCTTTATTCGGCAGTGAAAGTATAGACTAACAGTCATAGCGCATGCTACAATAAAAAATCTGCGTTATTAATGTGTTTCAAACTGTAGAAGTTTTCCTCTAGTTTTTCATCATTTCACTTGTATGTTTTACTTGCAATTACAGGATTGAAAATGCGTACTAGAAGCTAAATCGATTTCCTGTAGTAAAATGCGTTTCAAGGAGATTCTACTTTTCTCGTATTACCTCTGTGGTACTTCGAAAGTTCGATTTTGATGAGCGCATTATGGGTTCTTGCAAAGTCATGAAGGTAGAGCATGTCAGGACGACTCTTCGACTACCCTGCTTCACTTGTCAACGACACGTCAACTTCACTTCTCAGATTCCTTGATTACCCTAACCCACATTGGGCATAAACCAAATTGCAAACAAGTGTTACAGCACTGAAATTCTTATAACGAATGGCACAAGACAAATACGATTAAAAACAAACTTGTTATGAACATTTAAGAAGTAGCATCAGGGTTGGCATCGTTTCAGCAATTTTTGATAACTTTTGCAAGTAATCTTGCCTGTCATAGCTTTGTTTGTATTTTCGGTTAACTTTCCATCCTTTGAGCGCACACCGCTTGTCGCAACCTGATAAGAATTGTCAAGAATATCTCCGATAGCCATTATTGTGCAATATCTAGGAACCACTTGGTGAACAATCATAAGCTAACTACCTGTAACACACGTTTTCATAGTTGATGCTCCTTCTCATCCGACCAACTTGCAAGCAAACGTAACTTCGTCAACCGTTTCTGTAAACTTCAACCCGGTTCCCTATTCTCTACACTACGATTGCAAGCGTAAGATTTTGTATGTTGCTCTACATTGTAGTGTTTGTCCTTGCTGTTGCAAACTTGTCGGTCAAGTGTTATTACCAATTGCGATTAACCCTCTAACAAACCTGCTTTCCCTACATTTTTCACTCAGCGACGGCAACACCTAATCATTTACTCTGGACAAAAAGCGTGGTTCATGACCCGAATCCATGTTATGAAATATTCGAAAATATTTGTGCAGCAACTGACGCTTTTCTTAAAAAACATATTGCATCACACTGGAATTGCATAGATAGATTGCTAGTTCTTTCGCCCTTTCGGTACTCTTCGGTATTTAGATCTCAAGACACTAGCATTAGAGTACGTTTGTCACCTTTTTGCATACAAAGCATGTTGGGATGGGACAAATCAGTATTACTGGTGTAGGCTTTGTTGATTTTAAGCGGTATTCATTCCTTTATTTGAATAATGTTCGAAGGGTTGCTTCTAGTTTGGTAATTGTATCAGCTAAATCCCACTCTGCCTAAAACTTGAAACCGCTGTGCTACACTGACTTACCTGAATTTAAAGATGGACTACAACAAAAATGAGAACACCAAAAAGAAGGCAAGCGTGAATAAAATCTAGCAATTCCTAACAATGAAAAATATCAAGCAGCTGTGGCTGCTGTAAATGACGACGCTTGGCAGGCACTCACACCACAAAAACCAGTTGGCTACCCTGAGGAAGTGGTGGAAAACCTAGGTTCACTTGATGCAAAGATCTCTAGCCTTGAAGCACAACCCAAATAAATGAGTGATCTCCCAAGCACCCTCCAAACAATCTCTAGTGATGTTGAATGTCTTCATAAAGAAATCAAGAGCTTAGAGAGATTGTTCTCTAAGTGAAAAAATAAGTCACTAGACCTTCATTCTTTTGAGCGAATTTTTCTTTTAGTCACTGCTTGGCTGTCCTAGATTTCGGGGCAAGTGTTGAGCAGCCATTCGGTTTTCTCATCGTCCAGAACAGTCAGGGCGTTCATTCTGTGGGGAAGTCGATGGATTGGACATTCGCGGACCACACGGTGGACGGTGTGTTCTTCTGCGCCACACTCACAGGCCGCCGATGAGGCCATACCCAATTTGTACAAACAGGAGCGGAGACGATTAAGCCGGACCCAGGCTCTTCTTGGGAGGGTCATTCCGGGGTTGTGTACCTGTTTCTGGAATTAAAGTGCGGAATTTTGTGGGATTGTCCTCCCACTCCGCGTTCCATTTGTGATCAGCCCACTGCGCCGGACGTATGTTGTTGTTGTCAGAGAAGCTGAAGAGTTGCTGTGCGGCGGGTAAAAATGGGTGTCTCGATTTGAGGCGCCGTGCAACAGCACTCGATGGACGGGTGAGGGCTGAGTGGAGCAGATCTCCAGGTTCCATGGCACGCCGTCCTAGAGATAGTGTTGCACCACTGCGACGAACCGCAGCAGGTTTGGTGCCGGAGAGGATTGGACAGTTGTCCGCTGCTGTAGAACGTCAGCATCCAGTCAGAATTGGCGAAGTTTCGTTGATGGTAGGGTCAATGAGGCGGGTATGAGCACTGCGGCACCAAACAGGAGTACAGTACGCTGCAGTTGAATGGACCAGGGCCACGGTGGCTGTTCACAACGCTGTTTCTCCAGCACCCCAATCATAGCCAGCAAGCCGCCTCAGGGGTGCGACGCGTGATGTTAGCTTCTTGCGAAGTGACTTAAGGTGTGTCGGCGATTCGTGAGCGACCTGTCCGACGTTACTCCGAGGTATTTGGGCTCAGAGCAGAGAGCAGGGTTTCGTTGTTGAAGCTGAGTCGTAGATGAAAGTCACTAAATGAAAAAATATATTCTCCTGAGTCCTGACTCTGATTTCAATGATTTGGAACAGTATGACCGGAGAAACAACTTGGAAATTCATGGAATACCTTTGACTGATGATGAAAGCACAGCTGAGGTGGAAAGCAAAGTCTTGACGGTGCTCAAAGAATTATTGAAAATGTATCACATCAAGATATTGATGTCGTTCACAGAGCAGGTAAATAAAAAAAAATAACCCACCAACCCCCATTGTCAGATTTATCTCTGGAAAAACAAGAAAACTATTTGTGAAAAAAGAAAGAAACCAAAAAATGCTGGTGCTAGAAAATCTACCACCCAACGCGTTTTTCTCAATAAAAACCTTAACCTTACCAAAAGAAATAAACAATTAGTTTACTTTGCTGATGACAAAAGAAAAATATTTGGTTGAAAATACATTTGGACCAACAATGGAATCATGCATCTCTGACAACACATTGACAGTTAATCCATTATTATCCGAAGCGAAAAAGACCGTGAAGAGATCTGAAAGCCTGCGGTCACCACCGGAAATCCCAGTGGAACTTCGCCATTTGTTTGAACTGTTTGAAAACCCACTGTCAATTAAATACCTGTTTCCCCCTTCCATTAGTATGTATTTCCAACCAAATATGAGTGGTCTACATATTGTCCTTTCAATGACTTGGTGTGTCATACTTAATTTAATCATCCACTTAATAATCATGGCTGTGCAAAACGTGTAATATGTCCATTTGTTTTCAATATACACAATGTTAATCATGCCATAAGTATATCCAATCACCTAATGATTCTCCATGATACCCTTACCAGCACCAACCTTCACCAGCATCATTTTCTTGTCCTGCCTGTGTATGTTCCACTGAACCAATTCGTAATTTAACCAACACAGAGCTTTACAACGTTGCATTATTTGATAATTCTGGATTATCTAATTTTATTAAATCTTTTCCACCTGACTTATCGCTTCAACATTATCAAATTAACTATTCAAATTTAACTGACACTGGCAAAATGAATCACGCAAATAAGCCAGAATGTTTATCATATTTTCATCCTGATGTACGAAGCCTGGGTAAAAATAAGCATAAACTAGATGACTTTTTCCTAATAACTGAAGTAAATCCTACTTTTATAGCCATATCAGAAACCAAGTTGAAAACCAACTTCATTGTAAACATTACCATCCCTGGCTTTAACTTTGTTCATAATCCCTTACAAACCCATTCAGGCGGTTTTGGTCTTCACATTATTTCCAAACGAACCTCCCAGCTCAGAAAAATTCTAAATCTCCACAATGTAGGCTGTGAAAGCCTCTTTGTTGAAGCTCCAACCTCATCTGGCAAATCTTTCATTGTTGGTCTTGTCTATCGTCATCCAGCACATGCAATTCCACCCTTCCAGGATAAATTCATTAAACTTGCCACCTGGCTCTAAAACAATAATTGTGAATATCTGAACCATAGCAATTTCCCCTGAAGATAACCTAAAATACATAGGTGTCCTTCTTGACACTAAGTTAAGCTGGAAACCTCATGCACAAAATGAGAAACTCAATTATCAAAAGCTTGTGAAGTTTCATCCAAACTTAAACATTATACAACGCAGTCTGNACTGAAAGTTGTCTATAACTCATTAATTCACNCCTGCCTCAATTACTCAATCCTCATTTGGGGACGTGTTTCAAATGCACTCACGCAGCCTCTCATTAAAATACAAAACAAAGCTATAAAAATAATAAATCCAACCAACACGGGATCTCTAAAAGAACATTTCCAGCACTGAAACATCTTACGCTTTCCCAAACTGAATACATTACCTGTAGGCAAATTCATGAACTCTTATTACGACGAACTGCTTCCAAATCAACTGATGAATATTTTATTCCACTTAGCTCACTTCATTGTCAATCCACAAGACTAGCGACCTCTAATAACCTGTTTTTACCAAGAGTTAACTCCTCTTCAGGAAAATGTTCCCCTACATTTGTTGGCCCAAAAGTATCGTCTTCAATGCCAAACGATATTAAATTTTCAACCACCTTCACCTTTAAATGGAAACTTAAGAAACACCTCCTACATGAAAAAGGTACACAATTATGAACTTTAGCAACATTTCACTTGTCCAGAACAAAAATTATGTGAATTGTAGTATTTTGTAATTGAGTTTATTTTTTATGTATATTTACTTTAAAATATATTTTTTGCACATCCTGTGCTTTTCGGCGTGAAAGTACACTCATTATTTTTTTTTTGTTTTGGCTTGTTTTTGTTTTGTATCTCATTAATGATTTTTGTTGCATTTTTACTTTTTGTTATCTTTTTTAATGTAATGCTAAAAGTATTCTTACCACACCAAATTCCTTCACTTAAATTGGATTCACTCATCTGTGTACATAGACATGCTCTTTCACCTGTACATTTTCTTCACAGTGTTCTGCCTTCGTTTTGTTTCATTATGCTTATTTGACCTACAACTATTGTTTTTCAACACGTTTCAACAGATGATGAATGAGGTTGGTTGACTAGATCAGGGCTTCTCAAACTATGGGTAGCGACCAAAAAAGGGGCCGCAAAATGCACTTTTGGGGTCGCGAAATATTGGCTTGACAAATCAGAAAAAAAACTTGTCTGTAGATTTACAAGAAAATTTTCTTAATTTTGTATTGGNATTACTTTTTCCATTGCGGGGTTCTGTCATTACTGGATGGTTATATTTGTGGATTGTGTNCATTCGCATGATTTCAACAAATACAAAAATGCCACTTGAGTTTTCTAATGCAACGTGTCCACGTAACATTAACTGTAGGATATCCATCAAAGCGGTCGCAAAGAAAATTCTTTTTGAAGTGGGGCCTCAGAACAAGAAGTTTGAGAACCCCTGAACCAGATTATCGCCATGGTCCTCCACCAATCCTATGTGACACAGCGCTCACTTTGTTTACACTGATCAGCTACTGTGCCATTGTGTTTTCATCTGCTCTAATGTTCGCTAATGGTTAGTTTGCTTAATGCGATGGCGTTTTATGGCGCTTCTGCTTGTTGCCTGAGTCACATGAAACAATAACCATCGCCATTACCATTACCTTTAAGCTTCTCACGCTTGACAGAGCACTGCAATGTGAAGGTTTTTAAGAGCATCATCTGGTTGATGTTTCTGTCAGAGTTGAGACGATTTGTTTTTTTGGGGTGGTAAAGGTAACAAAATGATCTTGTTGAAACTGTATAATTGCTTTTGGTTCCTATTGAGAGCTAATACGCAGACTTTTTTATGTGTTATTATGTTTACATTCTGTTTATGGTTAGTTTTTCTTGTAGGCAGACGTATACTTCCTTACAGTATTTCATGCTGGGCTATTTTGTCCCAACACTATTAGTTATGCTGGACATTTGAAAGATGGTCAGCATAACACTTTCACTTGATAAGGAGGTAAAATATTTATTTTTTCGGTGAAGTCTGTAAAACGTGAAATGAAGGCTGAAAGATGTGTAATAACACTATTAACAAAATGTGATGCAAAAACTGGCTATGAGTATGAGGCAAACATTTACCCTGAAAAGGGATATTCTTGTCTAGAAAGAACGTTAGTGAGAAAGAGTGGTTATAAAGCTTCCCCAATCAATAGCGAATAATCACAATGCTTGTTTTGATGTTTGATTAATATTTTACATCCACAAAATTGATATTCACAACGCCATTTCCTCCGAACGAACTTACAAATGTACCACACATTCAATACGCTAAACGTTTAGCTGAAAGTCTAATTTGCCATGAGGATCTCATTTCACCACGAAGACTTAGACGTGTTAGAAAGCATTTTAGTGCTGCAAACTGCTACAACATGTAGAGAAACATATTCTAGTGAATGGAAAATTAAGAAGTCTCTGCGTCCTATGTGCAGAAAAAAGAAAAACCCTTGTCCCAAAAGCGCAACCTGCCTATTGTTTGTTTCACACCATATCACACCTAAAAAGATGGAATAAGGCAACATTTGCCAAACCAAAATGTTATTTAGTTCAAAACGTGTTATTTAGCATTGGTTGCGTTTGTTTGTCTTCGATACTGCTGAGACAATATATCCCAGGACAAAACACTGCAGGGACAAAAATGTCCTGCTTCCGATTCATACATTTTATAAAGAAACAACATAAAATTGAAATCACGATGTTCATTTGTTCATGAAGCAATGCTCTCATGCCAAAAACCAAGCTTCTAATCAATTTGTTTAAAAAGATTATTGACAGCGTCAGAGAAACGTTTGGAGAATTGGAAAATAGTTATCTGAAGCGATTCGTAATATAGATTCTAACAAACTTCCATTCCTAATGGTAACTAGAATCTAATAATTAATCAGACAGTTTATCTGAGCCGAAATAGCAGTAAAAACCTGCTCTGAGTTGGTTCTATATGATTTTGAACCATGATATATGCTTATGGAGACTTCCCTTGTTTCACAAATAACTGCTATCAGTGCAAAAACACAAGTATGTCTAATTCATTGCAGTGGACTGTCAAACCATGAAAAAGTCTGCCATGACACCTTCAACAACAGTGACGTTTGAAGGGTTACCATCAAGCACCATTTGCAACGTCCGAGTCAGAGCGCTTGCGGAGAGTGCTCCTGGATCCAATATGTTTGCTTATTCAAATTTCTCCTCAGCTATTGTGTCAACAGGTTGAAATAGTTTGCGTTATTTGCACTGCAAAAGATGTTTGAATTCGTAAAGAAAGTTTTGATTGGCGAGCAACGATTAAAGTTGTGTTGCTGAACTAGTTCTTCAGTTATTTTCGATTCGCATATTTAGAAAGAACTATTGATTAATTATAAGGATTTTCATCACATTTATATTTACGTAATTTCTAATGCCTGTTTTGTCGTTTTTGAATCAAACGTAGCTTTGCATTTTCAAAGCGAGTTGCCGAAAAATTGGTATGCGTTTTTTCACGTTCTTGAACGTTTCTCTGTTTTTCAAGTATTGACAGTTTATATTGGCAGTGTGACTATCATTTATTTGGTGGTTGTAGTTTGAAGTTGGCAATTTTTCACTGGTATGAAGTGGTCTCAGACATATCTCTATAATTTGTACTGTCATCACTTGAAATATCCACGCGATATTGCAGTGATGTCTTGGTGGGTTTCTTTACGTTGCTCTTTGCCAGCTGCGAACATTAAATATGTTGTACTATATTTCCGTTATTCGTCTTCTGTTGTTATCACAAACCTTGTGTCTCTTACATTACAAACATACACTAGACGTAACAAACATTTTCAGATCCGGAAATCAAAAACCTGACTGGCTTCGACATTCAACATTTTTCTGTCAACATTTCCTTTGCTTCGGTGATTAGAGCTTTAAAATACACCATCAACGAAGCGAGAATTGATTCCATAGAAGTCAAACCTAAGCAAGGAACGAATGGTCTGGTTACAAGGAAAATAACGAGTCTGAATCAAGGGACAACTTACCATTTCAAAATCATTGCAACAGCCCTTGATGTCAATGGAGAAATGGTCAACAGCTCTGAAGCCCTTTTGAGGATTAGTACCACAGGTAAAAAGAGCTTGTGCTATGATTTGCAGAATGTGGAAATTGTCTGTAATTAGAACGTTTGCACAACACGCACATACAATAAAAAATGAATGTCCAATTTCTCCTACTGTTTCTTGCAGTAAACGTGTAGACATCATAAATTAATTTTTTTTTATATTCAAGGATCAGTTCAAAACATTGGCACATATTCCCACAGTTCCACTGACAACTATACGGGGTTCAAAATCATTTTGAACTGTCGTTGATAAACAGAAGTTCAAAGAACGTTATCATCTTATTGGGGATTTCTGCAAGTTGTTGATATTGCTTTTGGGTTCATGTCAAAAACATGCTGAGTTCATTCCTACAAAACGTAATGATGAGATGAAATAACTAAGTGGTATTTTTGCAAGACAACAAGAGGAAACAATGACTTACTGTAAGTAAAAATCTTTTCCCAACAACCATAAAACAGTGGTTTAAGTGAAGTATCTCCTTTCCATCCGTCTTGAAAGCACTCGGAGTTCATTGTGCTTTCGAGATATCAGCTGACTGCGATCTGCTTTCATCTTCTTGCGATTATTCAAATGTGCACGTATCTATGTTAAAGTAGGTATTCTACGTAATGGGGGTAAGCAAGGAGTCTATTCAGCAAATTTTCAATAGAAAATCGATTTCCAGTAAAACTACGAATCATCTGTCCTGAAATGTGCAAGCGAAGCATGCGGATGGATGAAAGTTGAAGGACTAAAATAAGACCAAAGAAAGCAAACAAACTCAAACACAAAACTACAAAAAAATAAGAACGCAACAATTGAAAATGGAACATCCTAACTAATTGACTAACGTCAAGAATACAACCTACGACAAATAAAAACTAGTTCTAATAAGATTAGAAAAACGTTTGCTCGGATAAATGGTTTCAATGCAATTTCGTGTAAATAAGGAAAATCATTTATTAGCCGATATATTCTTTTTTCATTCATCTTCTGAAGCATTTGCTGTCATCGGTTTTGAATGAAAAAGAGCCTTAACATTTTCTTGCATTTAAGCTGAAAATCTTAAACATTTACACTCCAAGTGTCTGCGAATTTGAAACCGTAAATTCGTTGCGTTATGTCCAAAATCTTGACAAAAACATTTGCAGATATTGATGAGTGCGAGAATACCGAGAATATCAACATCTGCCCAGGAAATATGACTTGCTCGAACACTATTGGAAGCTACAGATGCGACTGTAAACATGGCCATGTACTGTCAGGGTCTCTTTGTATCGGTAAGTGAATTTCTGTACTTTTGAACTGTCTTTGCTGAATCGTTGACAAATGTAAATAATGTTGTTAAAAAAGCTACTTTGAATTTCAATTCATTTTTACAATGAAATTTTCTTGCTTCAATCACAGATTTTAACATATATTTTCCTCAATGAGACTAGCAAATGCAGTATACCAAAAGCAAAATCCCCAATAAAGTTTTGCATGGTCGTCTTTTATACCCAGATATGTTTGAACACCTACTTTAAGGGGATGTAGCAACAATGGAATGCAAAGTACGGAACTGCAGGTTTTCGTAGCGTTTGTTTATTCTTAATACAGCGCTGCACTTTTCCCTTACGTGAAGTTCCTTTTGTTCATCAATCATGAGACATTTCTTCACTGACTGACAATTACAGAGTTTGCTTTATCGTTTTTCGTGTCTTTATTTTCCTAATCACAATTTTCCCGGCTGTAATTATCAGATCCACATTTCTAATTCCATTCATTCCATCCTTTTCATTGTACGTTTCGCAAATTTGGACAGGCTCTTTTGCCTGAAGGATATACGTCTAGCTAAAGTATTGAAACACGAGATTTAGTAGCAATGGTAGTGAAAAGATCACAAGACTTACTTGTAACACTGTTGAACAAAGCAAACTCTGCTTGTCCTAAATATTGAACAACGTACAGTACATAAATGGAGCCGGAGCTATAATGCGTGTTGCTTTCAACTAAAATGTCTTGCCAAAGGATGGAAAATGCGACTTTGAATGTTTCATTTCTTGTTTGACGCAGAAGATTGTTTTGCTTTTTGGCGTCGGGAAACGTTTACCACAGCGCGTGACTGAGGCAAGCAGTATGTGTCGGTTTGCTTAAAAAGAATTTTACAGAAGAATAATTATTTCGCGATAAGAGTTAATCAAATTAGCAGTTGTTCTAGGAAAAGGTATATAAATGAATCTAAATTTTATGCCTTTCAAAATTGTTAGGTAGTAGCAACAAGTAAAGTATGCACATGAATTCATGTACGATGGAGTAACCACAATATGAAATCGAGTCACGTGTGTTTGTCATCCTTCCACATATGTCATTTTTATTTGACTGTTTCAGCCCAAAATTGCATACTTCAACCTGACTACTGTCAAAATGGAGCAACTTGCACCAACACACTGACCCAGTACCCGAGTTGCACGTGAGTACAGTGAGAAACAACTATTCAACAACGTATGCGTTTAGCGCTTGCATTCCTTTATTTAGTAAAAGGAATAGGCCTACTTCAAAAAACTCTGCAACAACTGTTTACGCCAATCGCATTTCCCCTTGTGGTTTCTGGGACAGAATTTGCATTTACATCTTTCGAAGTACAACCTTTATAATGATGTTCCATTGGATGCAAACGTTTCAAATGTGTTAGCTACAAACGTTTCAGTGAATGATTTTTGACTACCTGTTTTTATGCTTCGCAGACGGAAGTAGCCGTTATATCAGAAACCTAAGCATAGCGTCATTTGCTGTAGATTAGGATTTGTAAAACACATGTATCCCATCACCTATGCTATCAAATAAGCTTATGGTGAACTATATATATCTTTTGCTTAAGAATATTAACAAAGATAATTTTTTTTGAGTAGCTCCTGTTTTAACAATTCATCTTTTCTTATGTTTTAATTTGCCTTTGCAGATGTACTTCGGCATATCAAGGAGCTCAATGCAGCGACATAGGTAAACTATTGAATCTTGAATTTTTCTATGTTGCTTCGTAAAAATTTTGTTGTTTTTTGTAGGTCCAGTGAGCATTTTGTGTTTTCAGTGGTTCCAAGTATTGATAAACCTGTCGCCCCAAATTCTTTAAAACTTTTTTGCTTTTTTTTATGCGGATTTTCTAAAATATTCAAATCCTTAGATGTTACACACATGTTTTATTCCGTTTTACCAGATGCTTTTGTGCACGATTTGAGAACCAACGTGACACAAAGGACCATAAAGCTCTTGTAATTCCTTTGATTTTGCCCAGTCATAACTCGCCTGTTCAAACCCTCTAAAAAAGCAGAAAGACTCCTAGGTTTCACATTAAAAAATCCGTGAACTTTCGGATTTGAATTTTTTTGGGGTGAGGTGGTGGGGTCAAGGAGCTTTTGGATGACGTCATCGGAGCCTGAGAAAAAAGTTCAGTAGCGGTATCAGATTATTCGGGAACAAGTAAAAACAAACATCAAATCACGCACCACAGAAATCAAGCCACATAACAACAGCGTTTGTTTTGTTCCCGGGACATCTGAAATACGTTTTTTAGTCAGATTCCCTCAAGGAGCAATTTCTTTGTTTGTTCAAGGGTTAATTTTGTCTTTTTCCTTGGCGGGAATCCGAATCGTTAAAAACTAGGCAAAAATCCATATCTTTAGACCCTTGATTGGCGTTCTGGCGCATGGGGTTGGAAAGCGATGGCCCTAAATCATAATTAATTCACCAATCCCCTAAATTATCCCAAGGGTAGGGCATTAGCTAATTATTTGTGTTTTTGGTTTGAGGTTAGCGTTTTTAAGACACAAAATCTCGAGTCATCTGCGATATCGTAACGCAGACCGAAACCCAGGGATGCACCACTGCAAACCTGTGACAGACATTTATTTAGTGTCTTTTTCAGGGCTGCACCTACTCGATGACAGGATCCTTTTTTGTAGTCCATCACCCACGCGTGCAGTCCAGAATTCTAGCTTAAGATTTATGGTTCGTTCACGAGAATATTCTCAAAACATTAAGCGAAACATAATTGCAGCGTTCGTAAGCTCGAACGCTTGCAGTTTTCTTTCTCAATGCGATGGAAAAAATGTGTGAGTTTGCAATAGAGCGAAAGTCAAATGAGAGACAAACATCCCATAACTGTACTATCTGCTTTCCACAGATATGCGTTAATGCAGATAAGGATTGAATTCAGCAGCAACTTTGGGAAAAAACATTAGCAAACAATATTCAATAATCATAAATGGCATGTTTGTGGAAAATTTAAAAGAAACTTTTCTGGATCATAGAAATTGAAAGTGAAAGTAGATGATAATGAATCAACGATTAAATGTACCTGTGATGCCGGCCACTCAAGTAACATGTTGCGTTTAGTTTATTCGTAGTGCACAAAATATACTTCTTCTGTTAAGTGCATTGCTGCGTTGAAAGTCTATTAAATATCGTATAAATGACTAAAACCTCACTGAAAGACTTGTGTACAGTATGTAGAAAATATTTACAAGATAGCTATTCTGAAAAATGTCCAAAAAAATCCCGGAAAAATTTGCGTCATTGAACTGACTAGCCATTATTTCATTTGAGTCATTGAGTGACCCAGTCATGGTTGCAGTTGACGTCCCTTCATATCTCCCAGAAAGGGTGTGCCCAAAGCTCAGGGACCAAAATCAGTAGCAGTCCGGCCAGAATGAAAAATTTCTCCCATCTACCTATCGGCTCTTACCTATTCTGATTGCCTTGTGCGGCTAACAAACATACTTTACCCATGAAGAACACTCCATAGATCACAGCCGAATGTTGGTTCTCACCACTGAGGGCCAGTATGGACCTGGAAATGATCATCCGCTTAAAATAACAGTGCGGTAAAAGTTTCGAAAATCGAAAGGATGCCTACACATTGGTACAGCGCTAAAATTAACATTAAAGCATGTAACAGCTGACAAGGCAACGAAGCCACTACGAACCAAACCAATGGGAATATACCATAATGACGGAAGCTACAAATCAAGTCAAGTTATAGTCGCTGCTTTCCCCGTGTGTTTCTGCAGGATAAAATATTTTAAAGGTCTTGGGGCAATGAAACTTTGTCCAGGCTATAATGGCAATTTACCTGTTGCGAAAACGACTCATGAACTATAAAAAAATTTGCAAATGCTTGGAAGGAAATGTTTCCCACCTAATTTCAGGCCGTGATGATCTCAAGCAACGTTACATCAAAAGTGTTAGTTTTTGTGTTTACGCATTTATTTTTAGTAATTTATCGATTACGTTTTATCTTTCTTCAATTTTCAGCTGGATGGGTGATTGCCCTGAGTGTAGTGGGAGGAGTTCTGGTCATTTTCGTGGCATTATTGGGATATTCGTTGTACATGAGAAAACGATCGGAGGTGTACTACACCATGCGATAAAAGCCAACGTAGTAATCGATTTCATATTGCAAACTCCTTCCATTTTGCATTTCGTTTCAAGCTTCGTATGGCAATCATTTCAAAGTGTATACAATTTTCATCAGAAATGTATTTTTAAAGCAATGCACTGTGTGTGGTGGGAACAATTTTTATTCATTTTAGATAGAGTTTACTTACACGTAGCATTTGATCATGTGCTTTGAAGTGTAGGCCGACGTGTACTTTCGTCCTTGGATTCTTTAAACCACAAATTTAAGTGCTGTTTGTAGAGCAAAGACGGATAAATATGGATTCTACATTACAGACCATTTTCGCAATCCTCTTGCCATCCCCAACTCACCTTTGCTTTCATGTAATCCTGAAACCCCCATGATTACACTGGTCAACAAAACATTTTTTTATTCAAAGTGCACGGACTGTGTCATCGATATCAGGGTATACTGAGGTCGCTGAACCCGAAAATGCACTTAGTTTTTTCAAATTGGATCTAGTTTTTTGAGATATACCGAAATCATTTTTTTCGCATTAGCGTTATGGATAAATTGCGTATCACTAAAGAGGCTACTGTACATTGCAAATTGGCACTGAAATTTCATACCAATATAAACAAAACATAATCTGCCCTCGAAAGTCCAGCTTTTGTTGAAAGTCACGTTTATATGATGTCTGTTTGTACTTTTACTGGTTAGAGTCTTGATGGCCTGGTCAAATCTTTCACCTTGTTTTTCGCTTACTTCACCAAGGTTATCTGGAAATCGATCCAGGTGGCTGAAGAGGTGACGAATTTTTATGCTCATTTTTGCCCCAAGAGTTTCAAAGTTCGTTAGCATTTGCTTTACTATGTCTTGGTAACAGTTTGCCCTCTTTTTTCCCAATAACGCTTTTACTACAGAAACATATGAACACCAGGCTGTGGATTTATGTACTGTCATATGAGAAACGTGGCGCTATCTGGTAAAAATGCATTGAGCGTATTCGTTTTTTCTCAAATAATTATGACCTACAAATGGGATTGTGTAACACAAGTTTGCACAACATACGGCCCATTCGCACGCGAAAGCTTTTCTTCTGGCCGGTGAAAACTTTTTCAATTGCAAGGTGTTGCAAAAGTTCGACCACGAACACGCAATTGTCTCGTTCCATAATTTCTTCCATACTACAACGAACTCTCTACATCAAAATGAAATAGACTTTTGCAGCCTTCTTTAAATTTATGCCGATAAATTGGCACTTCGTGCTTTCCGAGTTGCGCAGGTCTTGTGTAACATCTCACTCCCTCAAAGTAGATTACGCAGAGTCCTATGGAACGTGGCAGCAATACGAGCCTCAAAAAGCGATGGTACTCAACTCTAAAATAAGCGAACGGGGACTTTAGGTTTCGGGGTGGTGTGCAAATTTTGATTCGCCTGAAGCTTACGCCCATACAAGGAAAACGAGTAGGAAAGTGTTGCGGGGTGACGATTATGCTTAG
>JGI24158J21664_10006746_pt1 | contig 15172 bp, 7 predicted proteins | sample Ectturendosymbi3_FD_21664 | JGI IMG/M metagenome (IMG submission 21664) | reverse complement strand
AAAAAGGAGTGAAACAATTTTAATTGAGGAAGTTTTGGTGTAGTCAAAAATGTTTAAACAAAAAAGATAAAAATAATAGAAATAATTGATGAGGTACAAAAAAATAACAACAAACTATGCCGCGTAATTTCATGCTAAAAATGGGATTGTAACGGAAAGAAGAGAGGCTAAAGTAAAAAGACATAAAAATTAAAAAAATGGTATCGTCAAACTACTGAAACTCTCGGCATTTAGTTCGTGATATGCGAGTTGTTGCTAAAATACCTAGTAGTGTATCCTATTCATGTAAGTGTCCATTTCAATGTTAAAGTGACAGAAGACTTTAATACAGTCTGGTATTGATGACCAGACTTTTGGACCAACAAATGCAAGGGAATATTTTCCTGAAGAAGAGTTCACCGTGGGTAGAAACAAATTGTTAGAAGGGGATAGTCTTGTGGAGTAAGAAGGAATTTAGCAGACTGCAATATAATAGTCATCGAAATAGTTTTGAAACAGTTTGTTATAATAAGAATGCATGAATTTGCTTACTCATAAGGTAAAATTTTGGTAGATATAAGATGCTTGGGTGCTGGAAAGATTCTTCCAGAGATGCCGGCTTAGTTGGTCGTATTAATTTTACAGATCTGTTTTAGAGTTTAATGAGAGGCTGAATGGTTGTGCTTGAAGCGCGTCCTCAATTGAGGATTGAGTAAGCAAGCAAAGGAAATTATCAACAGAATATTTAGTTTTTCAAGAAAACCATTCTGTCACAAAACAACCTTAGTTGACTGATACGACAACAAGGTTATGTCGTTTTTGCTTTTATGCGTATTGCACAACGCGTGTTTGATCAAAATCGAACGTTTCTTACGTTTCAATTGATCAGAGTAGGACGTGTCACTGTGCTTGCTAGGAATAAGGCTTGTCCAGCCATTGGACGCTATCCAAGTGAATTTGTCTCTGGCTTCCGCCGAATTTTCAGCAGCTTTCAGCACTTTTTCAGCTTCTTTCGTCACAGCAAACAAGATAACCACTATCAAACATTAAAACCGTTTCGGCTTGAGGAATATAAGTCTACAATGAAGAACTAAGAGCACATCAGCAGGAAGATGTCGGTGTGGTTTAAGTTTAAAGTAAACATATATTACAAACCTACTTCATTTTCATGTACGCCGAAACGTCATATAATAAGATGTTGATCAGTGCCGCATGATTGAAATTGATTATTGGTATTACTGGCGCAATCAATTGGCATAGCTGATTTACTAGAGTCAAAATGTTTCATTAGTTTTGCTAAATGAGTCGAAAGCCGCTTTTTTTCTGCACACCTTTTGAAATCATCCAAAAGCAAAACCAAAATAGAAGTCGTGGGATCAGTTGTTGCATTCTATCTTGTTTGAGCACACATAGTGGAATTACTGATTTTCACAATATAAAATTTTCAAAGCCAATCGTTTGCTAATCAGTAGTAAAATTTCTCAGTTTACAGCTATCTCTTTTAACGCATCCCGTATCACAGCATGATTTACCGAGCATTTTAGTTTAAAGACCAGTCCGTCCAAGGCGCGAAATCTTCGTGGGTGGTTTTCAATAGTTTTGGTTGAGCAATCGCAAAAAGAATTAGTCAGTCACGGATGACTGAGCTATTGCAGGAGCATTGAAGCCGTAAAAATATTTTATATGCACAAACACCAGTGTAGACGGTACTTTGGTCGAACGAGACGGTGCGTTTATTAGTTGTTCACACGAAAGCATTAGCGGTTGTGAAGAAAGCATTCGAGATATCTTATGTTCGTTTCCACAACTGCAAAAATTGCGCAGGTTGGAAAGGGGGAATCCTATCTTATGCCCTTATGGCGATTAATTGGACTGGTATCATGGATGTGCGCCCATGACCTATAGAAAACCTATATAAAGAAGCAGTCTTGCTAGACACTTTCCTAAATTAGCCGCAAAGCATTGGAGAGTACTTACCCTTGAGTAGAACCAAAGTTGTATTTTTCTTTCCTGCTAACAAACTTTAAATGGCAATTTCAAAAATATGGAGAACTGGTATATTCTGAAAATGTTTAACTACCCAAACAATACAATCATTTGTTGCACACATCAGACACCATGTTTAAGCAATGAGTTTACTTCATGTTAGAACGTATGCTGTACACTCTTGTAACATCATACCCATCAGATATGATTGAGCATGCAGCATTTCTCTGTAATATTCATAAGCTTCATTTGTCTCTGAATAGATTAATAGAAGCAGGGCGAAAGCAGTGCGTTCGGATGTTAGCAAAACTAGAGGTGAATGTAACGCAATATAAGGTTTCGGATGAATTTGTATTTTAGACTTTAGTCTCGCAAAACAGGGCTCAGTTACGTGCATAACGTTCAACGACCTCGTGGTGCTTTATTGTGATCTCATACTTGTGATGCCACACCGTTTTTTTTTCTGCAGCATAAAATGCCACACTACACTGAAAGAGCTGGCACAGACATACTGATGTTGAACTGGAACAAAGAACTAATTAAAGCATGTGCAGCTGCGCTACAGTCCAAACAAAACCACAACCTGACATTTTGCACATATTTCAGAAGATAAACATATCGTCAAAGATAATGCATCACACAAAAAGTTGTTAGTTGCATTCAGTTATGCTTTATAAACAGTCAAGGTGGGAAATGCACTCTATATGTTCGTATAGAATTGAGGCTTGCAAGAGCAGTATTTGTAAATTGGCAGTGACACTTTGAAATGCGCATTAATTGCAAATGTATATGAAATTACAGTAAAGTTTTTTCTGAAATATAGCCTTGGAAAGAATTTTATTACCTGTCGATCAAACTACGTTTCCCTTGCTTTAGAACATCAGCAGTGATCCCAATCTCCACAAACGCCTGCCTTTCTTTTAAGTGATAAACTCGCGGTTGCTTGAAAGCATGTTCACAGCCAATTATCTTGAATGTTTGGTCAAAGTGCTAAACTTTGAATGTGTGATTTCTACAGCGATATATTTTGGTTTATCCCGACAAGAAGCTCTAAAATTATTTGTTAAACGATGTTACTTTGAGGAGAAAGTCAGATTCTTTAAAATTTCTGAAACAAGTAACAGTGCATTTCCATTTGTAACTTGAACCTCAAAATTAATCAAAACAAAGTTTGGATAAAAACTAGGAAGTACTATTGAACAGCAGTAAAGAGCTTGGAAGTGGCAACTGCGTGCAACATCATCTGGTTCCGTATATTTTCAGTTGGACGTGAACTTGCAAAATGGGTCTGCAAACTGTTTCACGGCAGCCCTAACTTTCGATCAGCTTTGAATGGAGCTTGCCACTAATGTAGAAATTTAATATTTAAAAACGGCCCCCTTTCACGCAACATTAAAATGAAACATCTAAATTTACGCAAAAACAAATTGCACGCTATTTAACGAGCAGTATCAGTTCCTTCTCTTTCTCTTCATCGTTTAAGCAAGCTATTGTCAACTGCCAGGCCGCGCAAGATCTCGGGGCAGGTGTTGTGCAGTCATTCCATTGTCTCGTGATTCAGAAAGCTCAGGCCATGAGCTCCATGGAGATCGATAGAGTGGAAATTAGAGAACAACATGGTCGACGGTTTATTCTTCTGCACCACACTCACAGGCCACAGAGGAAGTCAAACCACATTTGTACAACCAGGAGCGGAAACGTCCGACACCGGTGAGGAGGTGGTTGAGCTGCACCCACGCTGTTCTTGGAAGAGCTATTCCATTGGGATAGGTGCCGGTGTCGGGGATGGAAGTGCGGAATCTCGTACGGGTATCCAACCACTCTGCATTCAATTGGTGATCCACCCATAGAGCCCACTTCTCTTGTTGTCGACAAATGAACTGGTTCGTTGTGCAGCGGGAAGAAATGTTTGTCTCGATTGAGATGCCTTGCGTTCCCACTCGTTGGACGGGTGAGGGCTGAGTAGAGCAGGTGCCCAGGTCCATGCGACCGCGTGCTAGAGACAATGTGGCTCCTTAGCGACAAAGCTCAGGAGGTTAAATGACAGCGAGAATAGGAAGATTGTCCGCTGGTTTGGGATGCAGGCATCCAGTCACAATTCCCAAGGCATCGTTGATGACAAAGTCAATGAGGCGGGTATGAGCACTGCGGCACCAGGCAGGAGCGCACTACTCTTCTAATGAATGGAACAGGGCTAAGATGGCTGTTTGCAAAGTTGTTGCCCCAGGCCCCCAACTCCAGACAGAAAGCCCCCTCAAGGGTGCGACATGTGATGATGTTACCATCATCTGAATTATGTACTGCCATTCAATTAGATCGTACGTGGGATAACACGAAAATGGAGAAAAATAATAATAAAGTTTGTATACTTTTCAGAACGTAACTTTAGATGAAAGTCTGGATAATGACACTAATTTTAACGCGTTGCTGAAATTTATGAAATTCGTTTTAGGCTCACATGACAATGCTTACCCTTCGCTTTAGGCTCTTGAAGAAGAGCCTGGATGGCGTTGTCGTAAACAACCTGACTGGAATCAGGTCGTATAGGCTGCTCGACAGCGATACAAACTCCGATTCCAGACGCTTGTTCTTTAATTTCTGAAGGAAATGAATTCTCGGAAATGCAAAATGCCTTACAGTTCATTTTTTTTTATAGAACAAAAGCGAACATAAAAGCGGTTCTGTCGCCAAACAGTTTGCTGTAGTTAAGACGCTATTAAGCTTTTCGTATATTTTCTGCTTGAGACTAGCCGTTAGATGTAACCTATATTTTTTCAACTGCTGAAAGACGTTTAGCTGAAACTGGTGTGCGCAAAGTTAGATCAATTTCATTGAAGTTTTATCTTAATCTTTCCTGATAAACCACAACAAAGTAATTCATGGCATCAGTTTCAAAATCATTTTGGAGTCTTCTTTTTTATGTCAAACAGACAATGGCCTAAAGTTTTTGACGCGTTTCGATCTCGCCAGACAAAAAATTTCCTTCAACTCTGTCATTAGTCTAAAAAGGTTGTTCATCTTCAGCGTGAAAATGTACTGTAGCATTGCAACAAGGACGTTTTTGTGCATGACAAAACAATGAAACCAAGTAGCTTTGAGATGTTTTTAGTAATTTCGAAAATTTACACCTTAGCCTGAGGTTTGAAATGTCGCTAAGAAGCAACGACGTGCACAAAAATTTAGCAGCTTTTTCACAAATGATGGTGTACGCATGTCTTTGCCAACGATCATTTCGAATGTGTGTCAATTGTTATTTGGGTTGCTTTTCAGGTACATGCTGCTGTTTGAAAGTTTCTTATCACCTCTCAGGGTTCGTTGCACTGATCACAAGCAAATTAATGCAACAACGTCGATTTAGCGCGATGTTCAAAACTTGGAACCCAAAGATAAAAGAACAGATAAATCAAGGAGGCAGAGTAACAAGGAGTTCTGATTTGGATTGCATGCTGCGTTAAAGTCCTTTTTATCCAGACGCGGTTCCATCTGATTACAGCCACAAAGGGTTGAAGGAGCCATTTCATGTTAGGCAGCAAAGTTCATTGATGGCGTACTCGGTACACTATAGAATTTTTGACTTTGCTGATGGGTATGTTTTAGAGCAGATGCAGTTTATGAACACTTGCCTCGTTGCTGACAGAGAAAAAAACTGTTACCAGTTCTATTAGTTTTAGATCAATCTGTGAAAAGAACAATGGTAGTTGCAAACTTTTGTGTACCTGATGTTTATCAGTCGAGTGCACTATAACAAATCGAACATGAAAAGTACAAGCGGAAACGTCCGTAAAAGTTTCTAATAGACTTATAACATATATTAGTTTTGAGGCTGCTTCGTTCAGTCATTGATGCGAAGGTTTCCATGGCGTTCAGGAAACATGATTCATTGAGGAAGTTTCCTGCAAGCACATCGGCCGATTCACTAACAAACTTTTAATCACCTTTCACGACTCGGTTAAAGCCCAGGTTATTAAAGAATAAATGCTACATCATATCTAGCCCAAATGGCCATATCACAGGTTGATTCATGTCTTTTTCGTGAAATTCGATCCACATTCAGGTTATACAATTGATCGTGATTAAAATTGCCTGTCAGTACAGGCAAAAACAAATTTTATTGACATTTGCAAAAGTTATTCGGCAAACAATAAAAAGTTTGTTTCTTAGATAATAAAACTACCAACTCAAAATTCAGAATGCACTACATTTTCACTGACTTCAATTTCCCATTCCTCAGGGCATTTTATGTACATTAGATGGAAATCCTGTCTACGATTCCACGTTTAAGGTATTGCGAAAGTTATAGGGATTTCATTGAAGCCAAAGCGTCATTTCACCAAATTCATTATCACACTCAGTGGTGGGTTTACGGTTGGGGGGGCCCGAGGCAAAACTAAACAGAGGGCCTCTGATGGCGTCATCATACTCAGCCAACCGTACTAAGCACTTTTGATCAAGCCTAAGATACAGAACCGTCGCCAGAAAGTTTTAAATAAGGAGGCTTTGCGTTTCTGCGGAGGGCTTAGCGTTTGTGCGGGGGGGCTTGACATTCTAAAAATTGACAAAACCTCCAGTGATTCATAGTGTTTCATGTTTCAATTTGGGGGAGCTTGAAGCTTTGCTTGGGGAGGCTAAGCCAACCAAAGCCCCCCTGGCATGGGACTGCTAAGATATGGCCACCGAAGGATACGTTCCTGAGACTACGGCATGAGTGACATAGCAGAAGAAGAAAATGCAAGGGGTGTTCATGATGCACAACTTTGAAAACACTGAAAGGTGGGAAGACGAGGCTGGCAACCCAAAAAAGTTGGTCAATAGCAAGTTGGCATCGCTTCCACTTTTCATTTTCACGCCCCATTTCTCTGCATTCACCACCAATAAACTACAAACCCTTTGAAAGTTTCACAATTTCCCCTTTGATAAAATGCTTGGTAGTTGGTAAACTGAATTTGTTAACATTCATATATTTATGGGAATGCATGAAACCATAAGCAACAACCAAGAAGATTTAAAACACTAAATTTGCTTTAAATTTCATCCTTCTTTCTGTTGCTCCACTTGGATACTTTCTGTTCAAATGTGGCATTTTCATAAAATTATCAATACACCAAATACTCCAATCTCTAACAATCATCATTTGGTGTCAAAATTATTATTTGGTTTAAAAAGTTATCATTTGGTATAAATGTTTGCTCTTATTTCATAGGGTCTTTTCATAACTTTTTGGAAGAAATTTGAACCCACATCTTTTAGGTATAGAAGTTGGTTTGAAGCTTTTCTTTATTTGCACATTGGAGATGGTAGTGGCACCCCTTTGAAAGTATAGTACTTACACAACAAAATTGCTGTTTGGTCTCTTTCAAAGAATAGTACTTGCATAGTACAGTTGCTGTTGGTGCCCCTTTGAAAGCAAGGTACTTATACATTACACGTGTTGTTGGGGGCCCCTTTGAAAGCATAGCAGTACTTACACACTTCAATTGCTGTTGGTGGCCCTTTGAAAGCAAGCTACTTACACATTACAATTGCTGTTGGCAGCCTCTTTGAAAGCAAGGAATTTTACATTATAGTTGCTGTTGGGGGCCCCTTTGAAAGCAAGGTACTTACGCATTACAGTTGCTGTTGGGGGTCCTTTGAAAGCAAGGTACTTACACATTACAATTACTGTTGGGGACCCCTTTGAAAGCATGGTAGTTATACATTGCAATTGCTGTTGGGGGCCTCTTTGAAAGCAAATAATTTTACATTACGGTTACTGTTGTGGCCCCTTTGAAATCAAGATACTTACACATTACAGTTGCTGTCAGGGACCCCTTTGAAAGCAGAGTGCTTACACACTGCAGTTTCTGTTAGGGGCCCTGCAATGAAGTTTGAAAGCAGAGTACTTACACATTTTAGTGGCGTTTGGGGCCCTTTTGAAAGCAGAATACCGGCACATTGCAGTTTCTGAAGGGGGCTTCTTTGGAAGCAGAGTACTTGGTTATGACCTGCTTTGTAGCACATCATATGAGTGAATAATGCGTTTTTCACCAAAAATAAGAAACATTTATGCAAGTAACACCTGAAGGGGAGTCCTCAAAAATGAGGGGCTCGAGGCAAATGCCTCACTCGCCTCCCCTTAAACACGCCACTGATCACATTGGCAATGTTGCGATTCAGTAAAAACATAATATATATTTTTCTTGTTTGAAAAGTGAACAGGTAGGCTAAATGCCGGACAAAATGAGTAAGCTAAAACAGATTGTACGGAATATTTGTCATATAATATTTCTTTAATTTCTATAATAAACGAAAAATTATAGAATTTGAGAAAAACCTCTGAATATGTAAAAAAATCGTAGCTTTTACGTTAATTTGGATACTTGATTTGTTAGCACTTTTGTATCTGTGCTTATTATCCTGTAAGACGTTATATGGGAGAGGGATTTGATTTACATTGAGTACGATGCACACTCGTGAAAATATTTCGCTTTTCGCCTCAATTTCTTACGCGAGAAACTATCAAATACCGTGAGCTTGCCTGCTGTAATCATCCTCAGAAATAAGGAGCACTTTGTTAAAATCATCTCCAGAAACAGCTGCATGTGTCTATATGCAATTTAGAAGCAGTGTTCAACGTCCTTATAATTTACTTCTTCAATGGAAGATGTTTGTAGACAACAGTTCACATTTGACTTACTGGAAAACGCTCGGGATCCGTACAGCGTATCGGAAAAAACAACCGATATGTAGTTCCAGCCATTTTCATGAACAAACTGGATCATTGCTTTGGCTTGATAAACGTCAGATGGCACAGTTCGAAACACGTAGGGATAAACCGTTTTGTCACTGAGTTCGGGATTTGTCGAGAAAAAACTGATCTACAATCGTAAAGAATGTTTCATGCAATCAATCGAAAGATTCAGAAGTGCACTAGTAGGCGCGGTTATTCCGAGAAACTAACTTATGAGTTTTGTATCGAAGCACAATGTCTTTCTCACGGCAACAGTGGTTAAGTGAACGTAGCACAATGAAACAAAAAATAAAAACTCAACAGAAATCCAACCACCTGTGGCATTTGATATAAGTGGAGTATCTTGGATGAGAGAACTGTGACACCACTTTCACCAGCTCCAATAAACCCAGCAAAAGGCTTCAAGTCGTTGTACATCGTAGACAAATTGTTATGCTGGCCGCACGAACCCTCGGTTTGCCAGTAGTGTTGGAAAGTTTTGCCTACAATCTGCAATCAAACAAAATTTGTGAAAACATCACCGAGTGACTTTTAATGGAATCGTTTGTTGCGTAATTCCGTCAGCCTCAAAACAACTTTTACGTGTTTTCAATAACGCGAGAGGAGTTAAACTTTTTTGGTGGACTCTTCTTCCTGTGTACCTTTTGCACTCTTTTTCAGAAAACTCATGAACGTTTCTTTTGCAAGATCTCAGTTGCAGCAGGTTCGCATATGTTCATTGCAGTTTTGCATGTGACTTTGACTCCCGTTAAATAAGTTCAGGTCTCCACACGAGTGCCAATATTTATATATATATATATATATATGTGTGTGTGTGTGTGTGTCTGTCTGTATACTTGTTTTTAAAAATGATTTCAGCGGCAGCAATTAACGGAAGGCTGAAGCCTGAAATTTGCTACTTGTCAATGCGGTTCAACACCCAGCAGTCCAGTTGAGAGGCGAACACTATACCACTGAGCCATTGCCACCCCAATATTAGATTCCTACCAATAATTGATTGCTCTTTATGAAAATTATTATGTTTTTAAGTTGTTGCAGAATTTATGTTGTGTTGCATTTGTTTCAAACAAAACAAACAGTGCTTTGCAGTACATGCATAACCAACGACATTCATATATAAATGGTGTTGTTGTAGAGGAAGTGCCGGTTTTATCGAATGCAAACAGTTTGTTAGGAATATCCGTGCAGACTGTTTTCATACAATACTCAAAGATATCGCTAAAGTTGTAAATTTTGTGAAAAATATAACCTTTAGACAAAGCTTTTAGCTGCTAGCTTTTCATATTTTCTGCTTCTTCAACCAAAATTTACGTCGTACAGTGCAATAAACGCTCTGAATGATCAGCTGCTTTCGAAACGATCTAGTCGGAGACTGCAACTACAAACTTCTTAGCGTTGGTTTTAACAAGCTGTTCCAGAGACGACCTTGAGCTGTTTTAAACCGGTAGTTGAAGTCAGTGAATCTCAACGTACTCCACTAGGATCACGCAGTCTACTTGGAGTTTTGTTTGGTCCACAGAGAGTGCCAAAAGTCCTTGATAAAACGTTTTTGAAAATTCTCATCTTTAATGTGCAATAAAATGTGGGAAAAAGTGGTCCATAAAATATTTTTTCAGAGGATGGGTCATGAGTGAAAAAGGTTGGGAATCACTGTTTTGAGCAATTTAAAATCAAAGGCAAATTACAGTAAGAGTGCACTTACCATTTTAACAGTGTGAGTGTCAATAGTGCAAGTGTCTATAGCAAGTGTTCCAAGTTTTACTCCAGGCAGAATGGAGGAGTTTGCATTGACCTGTACAGGATCAAAGGGAGTGCAGTTTAAAGTGGGGTCAAAGTGACGTCATGACGTAGAAATAAATATCATTTTTACGAACGAATTTTCATTCCTGTAAAACATTTCTCTTTATTTTGTAAAACAATTTATGTTTATCTTTATCAGCTACGATAGCATATGTAACATATTTTCCAAAACAATGTTTTTGTACAATTGGTGAAGAATGCTCACAAAAGAACCTTTTCAATTAGCATGTTTACGGTTTCCATCAGTTGCACGCCGTAAGTCTCAACGTCTCCACATTTTTTCTGGTTGCTCGACACATGTTGTGCTATCATCAATCCGATCACGATGTCTCCGTCACGGTATTGGGACGCAACGCCGTTCCTAATCTGTGAGATGAATGATTGCAGCATTAGCGTAAAAACGTTTTCGGCCTCTTATAGCCTCACAAGTCTCACACGATTAGCAAACAGACTTTTAGTTTACTGATGACTCCAAAAAGGTTTTTCAAGCTTGATTTAGATTAAAACAAACGCAACACTAAAATTGGATTTTCCAACTTAGCACCTGCACCAACGCAGCACAAAACCTTGATCAAGAAACTTCTCCATATAAATGTCCTAATTCTAGACTTGATAGGCAGCGAATTAATATTTTTCATAACCTATTTATAAAGGTTCTACAGAAAACATTTTTTCTTTGACTTAATACTTTCTTTTCGCCAAGAGTAATATGGTAGGTTCAGCCAAGAGGTCAGCGTTGGGTGCAAAACAATTTTCGGATGAAATTATTAAAATTAATTTTATGAAACCATGACCTGTTCTGACAAGAAAGTGATGTTCCGCACATCATATCGATACGGTACGTTGTCATTGTGGGCAAATGCTCCTGCAAAAGAGCATTCATTTAATTTCTAGTTATTATAAGAGATTAATTATTTGCTACACAGAGTACAAAGCTCGTTGAATTTTCTTACGTTGGTTTTAAGTCTGCGGTAAGCCGCACCTCTTAGCTTTAATTGTTTACTCATTCTGGGGGATCAAACAAAACTCACGAATATGTCTTGTATTTGCAGGGACCTATTCAAAAACTGATGGTGACGGGGGTGCGTACGCTTCAAACGTATATATTTGTATATGTTGATATATTTCACGCAGCATCTTTGTCTTTAACTAAAATAAAGCATATACAGGTATACTGACATAGTAGCCTATTAAAATACATTTAATAAGCTAACCTTAGTAATGTAAAAAGTGTTTCATTGTTCTCTTCGCTTTTCAGTTGTGGTCTTAGAATATGTAAATGGCTTCAAACGGTAACTCAGTCGCGAGTGGCGCGAAGCCCTCTTGAGGTGTGCGATCCAGTGAGATAAAACTTGCCATAAAATCAAATCTGGTTGTGAGGTGTTGGCTTGCAGCTTCCATCGTGACACGAAAATTTGGTCTAGCTGTTCGGTTGAGTTTCTTCCAATTGCGCGTGCACAGCGTTATACTTTGTCTTTGGCCGTTACCAACAGCGGTCTGCTTCTAAAACTGTTGTGCCAAATCTGCCACGTGGGACATCCGCTTTTTTAATGCTCACCAATGATTTCAACTCCTTAAGTTCGGCGGTAATTGCACTGAACACCTACATTTAGTGCAGCCATTGCCAAGTTGTGCAACTGTTGTGGTATATGACCCTTTCATTGTTGAAAACTTTCTCGCTGATGCTGTTTCTAGCTGTTGCTTATTTCTTCAAGTGATGGACATGCAGTTAGGTGTCAGGTGATGTAATGAAGTATCGTTGGGGCTTTGGTAAGGATCGAATAATAGAAGAAGGAGGATTCAGGCAGTTCTGATTATTTACCTTGATTTCCACATAGGTCTTTTGTGTGACAGTTTGAGTGGGGAGGCATTTTAACCACGAACTACTGGACCTGTAATGTTCGATAGCATGCAGTCGAATCCCATGTCTGTCCTTCGTTCGAAGCAGGTTTAACTGAGCTGGGGGGAAATGGCTTTGGCTGGGGAAGAAGACGAAAGGATCGGGGAAATCTTTCCCCAAGTAAGTTTTTTGAAACCAAAACTATTTCGAGACAAACACAGAGATTATTTAGCACCCCGAGTTTGATTTTTGAGCAAACATTGGGAGTTAAGACGTTTAAGAACAAAAACTGAAAAGAACTGAACAGATTTTTGAAAATTACTTTTTGATCAACACATTGTTACCCCACAGAAGGTGTTTCTCTGGTCACGGAGCACCACGGCCCCACCCTTGCCGCCTCACTGATGGGGGGGCAGGCATGCATGTTGCTAACAGCGAAATAGTTCCACGTTTTGAAAGATTCACAAGCAAGAAACAGGAATGAAGCATTGATTCAACAAATTACACTAGGAAACGTTCGGAAAATAGCATTTTGATTTCATTATATTGCCTTTGTTTCAAGCAAGCGATCATTTTTGTAGAGTACATTATATTCAAATGTTAATCTGTGTCATCTTTTCTTGGCCATATATTGGACTTCTTTCGCGGAAAAGTTTTAAATTCCTTTCAGAACGTTTCAACGCCAATCCTTGACAAAAATTGTAGTGAGTGCAAGCCCAGAATCAAAATTTGTTAGGGGTGCAAGAGAATGAAAGGTTGGGAATCCCAGCACCAAGAAGTGTTAAATTTTTAAGCCCTATTAATTTCGCTCAAGACAGACTACAAACGTTAAAAGCAAAAAATTATAAAGTGAAAAGTGTTGATCGAGTTGTATCAAAATACGACAAACTGCAACGAGTCTAAATCAAGTTGGTGTAGTGATTCAATTCGTATACATTCCGTACACTGTCGATCCCTGTTTTCAGCAATGAAACAACATTGGACAAAACGTTGTACTCACGTGACACACAAGCGACGATGAACAGCGCTGCGATGGTTTGATATCCAAGCTCCATGACAGTGCGACTGATCTGTGACGTTGAATGTTACAAATCCTCAAAATTGGTTTGTCGAAATGTCCTGAATCAAGAGATATCAGCATCTCTCACTGATGTCTCAGAAAAATAGGCACCTATACGCATTCGTGCTGACTTCAATCAATGTAATTAATAGTTCAATAATCAACAATCTCACAACTGTTCAGGAACTTTCAAGGACACCGGAAAATATTCCACGACAACAAAATGTTTCTGTAACAAAACTCGTAACAAAACGCAATTGACCGGCTCTAGTTGAACAAGTTGCAGGATTGAAGATGCGGAGTATTACGTGAAAACTACTTCCTACTGCTTTAGTAATTTGCAGATGGATTCAAACCCTTCAGATGTGTGTAGACCAGTTATTAAAGCACAAGTGTTTACTAAAGTACAAAGTATTTAGTACACTACAAATTATTTCATTGGCTTATATATCAAAATACATTACTAAAATACAATTTCTTTGGCTCTTACATTGAAGGCTTGATTAACCTGAAAATGATTGGTGCAACGATTTGGAATTAGGGGATATTGGCCGCCTTTTACCCCTCTTTCCGGGAGGGCGGTTTGGGCCAACTACCCTTCAAAACGTTTGTGTTGCCCCATTGAATGGTTCCCCTTTGATGTAAATGCAGGTCCGTCGCCAGCGGGGGGCCAGTGGTAACCGGACCCCTCATTTGAAATCAGTGCCCCCCATTTCACGTTTGGCCCCTTGGTTGCTACATACATTCAATACTGCATTTTTAAAATGTGCCCCCCTTCTGGTTTTTGGCCGTTCCTTTTGGTTTTTGCCCCCCCCCCTGCTGCTAAATCCTGGTGACGGGCCTGTGTAAATGTCCCCTTTTTGGTGCTCGTCAAAATAAAAACAGAAATAACATGAACTTAGCAATGCTAAACACTTCGTTGAACTTCAGGATTTTTGTGCCGGCCTTCTATCCAGCCTCTAGCATCGGATAGTAACCAACAATGCATTCTTTTGTAATAATACGACTGTTCCGTTATTCTTTCCAACGTGAGAACTTCCCAACTTTAATATTGCGCCGAAGCCTGGCGGAAAAAAGTAAATTAATGAATACTGGGGAAGCATTTCGCGGAATCTGGCGAATTTCATGCTTAAGCAGGGAAGCGCGAAAGAGAGTTGGCAACACTGAAAGCAGTTGCCTTCGCTAGAACAGTTCTCGACTCTCCGCTGGGCTGTGCAAAATTGGTCTGCAATTGTTACAAGTTGATTTCGTTAATGCCTGATCACCGTCTTTACAGAAAAGGTATTAATTAAAATAGGAATGCAACACGAAAAATGTTTAACTGAAGCAAGATTCTGCAAGAAGCGTCTAAAGCTAAAAAATAGTTTCAGGGTTGATGCCAGTGCAGTCCGTGAATCTGCAGCAGATCTGCATCGTGGTCTTGCAGCATAAAAGTGTTTGGATGAGTTTCTTGTCGGAACTAGTACTCTTAATTGCGGTATGATGCAGCGTTTGAAAAACTATAGCACCAGCAACTGATGGTCATTCATGTGGTTTTGATCTTTTTGTTGCAATACGCCAACCCGTAGACAGCTCACGGCGGCCACAAAAAGACAATGTCTACATGGTTGGCGAAATCTGCAACCTACAGCGAAATACGTACCTTATTAGCTAACATCACACAAGTTTGAGCAGAAAAGAGAGAGATAGATAGATTTATTTGGCGGTACTGAATTAATTGCGCTAGATATACTCGATAAAACAGAAAAAACGCCGGGGCACCGAAAAAACACAGAGGTTA
>JGI24158J21664_10006745_pt1 | contig 15173 bp, 11 predicted proteins | sample Ectturendosymbi3_FD_21664 | JGI IMG/M metagenome (IMG submission 21664) | reverse complement strand
AAACACCTAAACACCACTGCAGATGCAATCACACACGTGTACTGCTATGTCGAATATTCTGTGCTAACCATACAACTTCCATAGCACTGCACATGTAAAGCGAAACACCATTTCCTTTGTGCCGACCCCACATGAACGGAAACAGCTCCACGAAAGTTAATGCAATTCATGTGAAAGCGGAATGGTTCCAACCTCGAATTCCATCTTGACACAGATACAAGTAGGCTGTTGATAGCCAACTAGTTTCGTCAAAATACTCTTACTGCAAAGCAAATTAAAAAAAAGAAGCTATCTGCCAACGCAGGGCCGGCTAAAAGGGCACAAACTTGCACTTTCAATCCAAAGTGTTTGTGTAGTGCCGGCGCGGGGCCCACGGTATTTTTTGAAGTGGGGCCCGTTGCCATCGAAAACCATCGAAATTGAAAGTGAACTGCGCCTTTTTTAACACCCTCAATCATCATAAAAATATTTATTTCTGTAATAAGACGACTAGTACCATGATTCAAAGGTCAAAAGACAGAGGTCGAAACTTTTAAGTGTTAGTCAAAAGAGGGTTAAAGCTAGGCAATAAAGACCAAAAGAGAAAAAGAGAAAAGTACGTTGAACAAGTATTTTAGCAGAACTACCTCAGAAAATGCGCAAAAAGCTCTAGAAGAGCCAAGCCCTAGTGAAGATAGCGGGAACGCAGGCAGCCAGTCTGATGATGTTATGCCAGAAAGTCAAAGTGGAAGTATGTACGAGAAGTGAGATTAGTCATTTCGAAATTGTTGAGTCTGACAAAGAAGGAAGCTTATAGCGCATCTGATGAGGCTTGCGAGGACGACAATTCAAAATTTGTCGGGACTATTGGATTGACAAACGATCCTGGTACGTGGCCAGGCGTCATGGGTAGGAAAGTTAGAAACTATTTAGCCTAAAGAGACCCACAATCACAACATAATTTTCGCCAGAAACGAGAGTGATGAGACACGGTTTTCTAACTTCCATGCAAAAGAGTAGCATACTGCAAAACGGTGAAGCTGTAGACTGTCCATGGCTAATATACGCTCGGCATCATCGAAAATAGAATCTGTTGCTGTTATTGCGATCGGAAAGCCCGAGCAGCAAGTGCGCAAAGCTTCATACTGTGGCAGCAAGCAACAATAGAGATCACGCGCCGCGATCACTCTATTCTTGCTTGTTCGCGCCACTTATATATGTGTGTTGTTCTTCGCGCATATCTCGTTCGTGGTGAATCACATATTTAACACAACGCCAACGGAGTGGTTGCAACACTGTTACTGCAAAAGGTTTAGCTCTGGATATGCAGTCGCTCCTGAGAGGAGGTACTAAGTGTAGTACTCATGAATTCATCGGGTGTTACGGCGTTGTCCATTGAATTCTCTGCTAGAGAGGTGAAACTGGGGGTCGTGCCCCCGACCTCGCTCTATCACATCAACGATTTCGATCATTACACTGCCCAACAAAAAAATAATTTTTCTTTTGTGCCAGGAATGCTGGAATGAATTTAGGGTAGCTTGGGGATGCTGAATCCAAAAATGATATTAGATTTCCTAAAATGGTTCTAGTTTTTGAGATAAAGGCATATTTTGATCCTGATCGTGAGCCAAAATGGCCAAGAACCAACGTCATTTATGACGTTACTCACAAAAAATCCGCAACCCAAAACCAAAAAGTTTTTTTTTCATTGCAAACTAGAAGACTTGCCAAGTGTTTTGAGGGTTTGAACAGCTCTCTAGCGCTTTCGGCGCCTGACACATACCGAGGATGTTTTATCCCCAGGATTTAACTAACTTGAAAACTGCCGGCACATTCAGCATGAGAACACTGTGTTGAATGACGAAAATCGAAGACACGGCACCAGTCAACACATCGCGCGCCACAGGCCACAATCACCAATCGGAAACAGCCCGAGAGAACAAGCAATCAAGCGTATCTTACCAATGGCACAAAAGAACAATCAAGCAACAATCAAGGAGATATTCCCACGCAAAGACACGTGCAAACTGCTGGTTTTAGGCCAAAAACCGTAGGCTACTGGCTCTGAAAGTGTTAACTTAGACTGTTACAGTACAAGGCTTGCTACTGTAGGTTGCATTAAAAAAAGATCAGTGACTTGCAAAATTAGCAGTCCATTCTGTGCAGCTGGAATCAAAGCAAACAGCAAAAGCAAAGGTTTGAAAACTTGTGTAGAAAACCTGAGACTATGGAAGAATGGTAAACTCAAAGGATTAAGATTTGGAGTGACTATGGTGTGGAGAGAACCACAAAATCACCATGACGACTGCTATTTCTGTATGGTTAATATAAATGGTTTTAACCGCTACAAAAGAAGGAAGTGGGAATATCCAGATTTAAAGTCAGCAAGACGACCAGTTCTGCATTGCGAAAGCATTCCTGTGCCTGTTTTCACGTCACTTCCTCAGCTTCATGATTCAGATAGTAAAAAACCACATGAGCTAGAGTGTAATGAAACAAGTGGAGGCAGTTGCCGTGAATGCGAAGAAAGATCTTCAAGTCCAAAACAATTCACCCAACAAGAATTAAATGATTTGATCAGAGATCTAAATTTATCAAAACAGGGATCTGAGCTTTTAGCATCCAGACTGAAAGAAAAAAAACTGCCTGCAACCAGATTCTAAAATCACATTTTACCGAAATAGGGAAACAGATATTCTACCTTTATTTAGCCAAGACAATGACCGCGTATATTGCAACAACATAATTGGACTTCTTCTCAAAATGAAAATCCCGAACTGTAGACCAGAAGATTGGAGACTATTTATTGACAGTTCCAAAAGAGACTAAAAATGTGTTTTGCTGCACAATGGTAACCCCTTTGCACCTATACCAATAGCTAACTCTACAACGCTCAAAGAAGAGTACGATAACATCAAAATGGTGTTACAAAGGATTTGTTATGATGAACCCCAGTGGTCAATCTGTGTTGACCTTAAAATGGTGAATTTTTTGCTTGGACAACAAAGTGGATACACCAATCATCCTTGCCTTATGAGTTTATGGGATAGCAGGGCAAAACAACAACACTGGATAAAAAAGTGTTGGTTTACAAGAAATACTCTGAAAGTTGGTGAAGAAAACATCATAAGGGAACCACTAGTCTAAAGGGATTATATTGCCACCCCTCCATATAAAACTCGGCTTAAAGAAGCAGTTTGTTAAGGCTTTGGACAAAAATGGAGACTGCTTCAAATAGTTATGTAGATTTTTCCTGAATCGAGCTTTGAGAAACCAAAGCGGGGATTTTTGATGGTCCACAAATTCGTAAGCTCATCAGCGACCCAAATTTTACAAGAAACATGACTGATGTTGAGCTTTCGGCTTGGTCCAGCTTCGTCTTGGTTAAAAACTTTTTAGGTAACCACAAAGCACCGAATTATGTTGGCTTGGTTGAAGATACGCTTACAAAATACCAAGAAACATGAGCATCAAAGTCCACTTCTTCCATAGTCGCTTAGACAGATTTCCTGAAAACTTGGGTGATTTTTCAGAAGAGCAAGGTGAAAGATTTCACCAGGGTGTAAAAGTCATGGGGGATAGATATCAAGGAAGATGGGGACATACATGATGGCTGACTATTGCTGGTGCCTCCAGCATGATTGCCCTAATGACCCTCATCACAGGAAATCGTATAACTAGCGTTTCCAAAAATGAACCGAAATTGAAACCTGAAAAAATCTCATTGTCTTCTGCATAACATTTCAATAGAAATTATCTTAGTAATTTAAAAACAAACTTCGATGCAAATACGCCTACTAAACATTGTGATTTAGCTTATTGCATACATTTGCATCCATAATGAGATACTCAAATATCTCAAAAACTAGAGCCAATTTAGCAAAACTGATATCATTTTTGGATTCTGCGGCCCTAAATTACCTTAAATTCACTCTAACATCACCGGCATAAAAAATTGTGTTGAGCAGTGTTATGATTTGATGCCCTTATCAAAAAATTCTGCATACGCCGCTGAGTGGGGCCCCGCAAAAGTGCTTCCAATCGGGCCCCGCACTTGCTGAGGCCGGCTCTGTGCCAACGGATTGGTGACTCCTGACCAAACCGTTTTTGTGGTAGCTTATGGACATTTTGTGATGTGGTGCAACCATAACAATGTTATGCAACTACTATTACGAGTATAGTGCCCATCTGCAGCATGTGGATAGTGTGAGGTGAAGTCTATTCAATGCAGTACACAGTTAACAGCAGAGAGGTTTCGGCACCAGTTGCACCTAAAGTAGCGCAGCAGCGCCGCAGATAGGTGTGCATTGACGTTTAGGGCCCGTACCTGATAGCAAGACGTTACAGAAGGCGTAACACTTATTTTGCAGTATATTTCCAACAAAGTCGTTCATTTTCATTTTCTCACTGAATTTTCCTCTGACTGATCCTCAAAAGCAGACTTTTCAAACGTGCGTTGATATAACTGTCTTGTCTTAAGCGAAACACGCACCAACTCTAAACCTAAACAGATTCAGACGAATAGACAATAGAGCAATCTAATTCTCACACCAATCCCTGCACAGTCCACGTTCGAATTTTATATCAATATCAACTCAATGTAGCTTAATCCTTTGATTGTCATGTCGACTGTCAAATTCATCAACGAAATCATCTAAACCTATTTTTCAGCTCGTACCTTTCAACTGAAAGTAGATCAATGTTACCCAACCTTTCACTGGCCATGGGGTTTCTGGGAAATATTTTCATTAATTTCAATTTTGAAAAACTTCACTCGCATGAAGCGCTGGTGACGGGAAGTTACAGCTACCAGTAACAATCAAACGCAGTTTTTTAAGTAGCTATAAATGAAAATAATTATTCGAGCTATATAGGTAGCTTCGACTCCTTCCGAAGCAAATTCTTTGCCAAAGTTATTTCATGTTTTAAATTATTTTCACTAAATGAATATGATTTGCGAATTCTTTTAAGTATTTTGCTGATAGACATGTTTTACCTCCTGGGCAAAGAGCTGAAAAAAGCGAAAGAATTGCTTCTGAAATATTACAGAAAATCCGTACAAGATTCTATGAAGCTGCAGGACGCAGGACATGTGTGGATAGAGTTATAACTGTAGTCACGAACCACTTGTGTTAGATGTTTCGAGGTCATATACAAAATGCAGCATAACGCAATACTGCAGTCAGGATAAATTAACTGAAAACCAATGCTTAAAGCTTTCACAAACCTTTTGCTGCTAGGTAACAATCTGCTGACAGTAATATAATCCAGTTCTATCTCAAGCTGAAATGCACGAAAGATCAATCGTCCGATTTCTGCGACTGTTTCGTAGTTTCGAAATATTTTTTTCAACACCACGACCGTGGTCCGACTAAATTTCACGCAGGATCCGAGCAACTACAGTACTGTTGTGTGTCGTCATAAACAACTTTAGTTACCCGACCGTCAAAAACAACAACACAGCTCATGCATTTGGGAAATATTGAATGCAAGCTAGAGGGTTTCTAAATTATCATTTAAAATATTGCTGACCGAAAGTTATCTACTGTATGTGGCAACAAAACGAACTCGAACGGTAAGTTTTAAGAAAAAAACTGGGGTGGCCATNGCCCCCCCTTAGAATCGCCACTGTATTCCACCCACTTGTTTTATTTCCGTTTCGGATGCGCATATCGANCCTGCAGACAGCCCCGAAGGAAGTTGGGAACTTGTTAGGTGGTGTCAGGTCTCNTAACAATGGTGAAAGTAGGTAGATTTTAGCTAACGATAATAAACCATGGTGTTGTAAGGCAGGACTATCGGAGGTGGTACTTCAATACCAATTCTGGTACTCAGTGGCGTACGCAGAAAATTCCCGAGGGGGGGCCAAGTTTCGTCACAAGCGTGTGACGTCACAAATCAACGCTAGGACGACCATTCTAGGGGGGTCCGGGGGCATGCCACCGGGAAAATTTTGCAAAATTACACCAAAAAATACGCAAATTACACCTAAAAAATATGCATTTGCACCTAAAAATACGCATACTGTTTATAAATGTTTTTATTTTGAGGGTCTGAGGGGGGGCCATGGCACAGTGGACCCCCCTCCGTACGCTAGTGTTGGTACTATATACTTCCAAGATGCAAGTTTGGACATTTTAATACATATTACTTTTATGTGAATCGACATTATTTGATACTATTCTTGATAACTGACTTAAAATAGAATAAACGCAATGACAAACAGAAAGGTGGCAGATATCAAGACACTTAAAACGTTAAGTGACAACAAGAATTAAACCGTATCAAGCGCGTCTTAGTTCTGTTTTCATTTCGATCAAGTAACTCTAAGCTTGCTCACGTAAACTCAGTGACTCATTTGATTTTAATACGTCGTATGATGTGCTTTTGGTTATTTTGTTGAGTGCCATTTTATATTCTAAGTGCAATAGAAAAATAAAAATAATTCAGTAGTGTTATGTCTTATGAATGAACGTAAACTATACGTAATAAGTGAAAAAGAGTTTCACAGCAGTTATTGATAAGTGAGTGCATACTCTTGTTTTTACTAATAGTTTTACTGCTTTGAATTGGTGGTGTTAGTGGGGCCGTGGTGGTCGTGTTAGTGGATTTAATCACACTTGTATTCCTAAAAGTTTCATATATTAGCTTCCCAAACGTTCACATCGCAGTTCGCATTTATCTGTCCATGGCAATATAACACTGCAGTAGAGAGTGATCTTTTTCAAAACTAAAAAGAATAAAACATGAGGTTCGAAGTTGCATGGGTCAACAGCGGCTCAGTTTTCTCTTCCTGATGAGCACTGAAAATGATATTGTAGAGACACTAACAGTGGCTTGCAGAGAGAAGGGCGAACGGGGCGACGTCCTTAGGCATCCAAGGCAGAGGGTGATCAAAAGAATGAAATTTCAAAAAGTCTTCTTTCGTTTGAGCGAGTTCTTCTTTTATCCACTGCTAGCTCGCCCAGATATCGGGGCAGGTGTTGAGCAGCCTTTCGGTTGTCTCATCGTCCAAAACCGTCAGGCCGTGTAATCCGTGGGGGGTCGATGGATTGNACAGTGGAGGACGACATGGTCGACGGTTTGTTCTGCGCAACACTCACAGGCCGCAGAGCAGGCCATACCCCATTTGTACAGGGAGGAGCGGAAACGTCCGACACCGGTGCGGAGGCGGTTGAGCCGGACCCAGGCTCTTCTTGGGAGGGTCATTCCGGGGGAGATACAAAAAGTAAAAGGTTGTAACTGGACATTTTTCCTATTGTAAAGCTGCTAACGCATGGTGTATAGATATGATTTTTCGGAACTTGTTTTTTTGCCAACACTAGTTTTTACGTATTCAAATGCCAGTAATTTTCACATTTTTGAATACCAGGGACTTATACTCTAGGTGTGTGGCACACACCCAATCAAACTGACAGTGACGTGACTTTTTCCAGACCGTGCCATTGGGGGAAAATCACAAAGACTTGAAAGATATATACGGACGCTTAATTGATCTTCAGGGACAAATTTCAACATTGTCCTATTCCAACTTGATTGATTTATCCGACTTTTTGATGCATCTCTAGTTTCCAGTTTCGTTTTTTGATGTGGCAGTCCTGACTGTGCGCTAATGGAGCCGCACACCTGTGCTTGCAATGTGTGCAACATTTCGAGCTTCGTCATTAATTGGCAGTTAAGGAGGATTGATCATAACGGCTAACACAAGCCCGTATCTGTTCTGTCCCCCCAGTAGTTGTACATATATGCTAACAGTCACATAATAAAAAATGAAAATTTTCTTGCGCACTTCATGCGCATTCTAACTTCTTGTGTAGTTTAGCAAGTTTCAAAGTGTAACCCCTAGGTGTCCGCCATCACAAACGCATATTTCTTTGCTCAACTGCTATTCGACGAGACATTCGCGCAGATTTGCAGCTTTGCAGATGTGAACTGCGCTGATGTAGCATTAAGTTTTACTCCCATGTTTTAACGCGTTGCCGGATATTTTGGCAGTTACTATATAAATTGCTCCTTCGTAGCGTTATTACTGAGTTTTTCTCCGGTCTCCTAAATTGGAGAGCTGATAATTTATGTTCATTGCAGTGACACATTGTACAACAACGACTAAGGAGAGTGCGTGTAGAGTAATACGCAGATTGCGTCAACAAACTTCGCCAAAACGTTGGTTTGCAAACGCAAATATGACTTCATATTATGACGTAGCAAATAGCGTATATCCAGTAACAATGACTACCATACGGTGCTGGACAATACCAGAATTTGGCAGGGGGGCATACAATCAAGCAGTCACCCCGCGCATCACTAGATCTCTGCACGCCACTGGTCACTAACCTTCAGTGGTTTGATCAGCGAATTTGCTTTTAAAAACGCTCGCAAAAAATCCATGTAACGTAACCAAACACCACTCCAAGAAGAAAGCTTATTATTTCATTTATACATACATTATATTGTTTGCTAAATCTATGAGTTCTATTTATATTGTGGTTGATACTAGTTAATGATTCGTTTTTTTGCTCAAACTTAATTTGTTTCAATAATACAAGTACTTCAATTCGTTCATTCAGTTTTTCATACATATATATAGCAAGGGGCCCCTTTCTAAGATTCAGCCAGGAGACCCATACGACCTTCATCTGCCCCTGACTGAACTGGATGCTATATATGGTGCTGGCGAAGTACACATTCCTTCAATGCACAAACTGAAAAGGTTCTTTAAATCAAAGTCATAAAGCAACATTTTAAACACTGCAATTTGTGAGCTTTCTCACCAAATGATTTAGTGATTTTTGTTCGCTTTCTTTGACTTTCTCAAACAATAGGTCTTTATAGCTGGTTCTACTTAGGCAAACAAAACAATTTCAAGGTTGTGCAAAATAAGTTAAAAGGAGCCTACCTGCAGTTTCTTCACGTTTCGCAGTTGTTGCTGTGCTGGTAGCAACTGCAAAATCAAACAATGAAACAATTCACTTTATCATCACATCAGGAAACTCGTCTGATAAGCTGATGCATATCAGCATACACTTTGGTCAAAAGTTGACCATGTGAAGCACGTGAAGCAACGTCACTGCTCTATACATAGTGCAGAAAGTGTAGCGTTTCATTAGACAATACTTGCAAATTCTGTTTGATTAAGAGCTGATGGTGTCTAGCTAGTGGGCGAAATATATATATACACACTGATAAGATCGTGGTGTCAGATCCTTGACTGTGAAAAGAATTTTTCTCCTTTTAGTTTTCGTCTGTCATCGCTGACGTTTTACAAATGTCAGTGGAATGATGAAAAGATTTGAAAATTTGCAGAAATAAAAAATGCTTTGAATTTTGAACAACTTGATTATTTATGGTCCTGCCTACAATAGATTGAATTGCATAATATGTCAGGTCTGACCCAGACCATCTTTCCACAATTTAAAGTATTGCGTATATTAAATAAAAACAGAAAAATGTACAATACCTGTTGTTTTCAAGGTTTTGACGGTCGTCTCTGCGTTTTTTCCCCCTGCTAATTAAATGATGAAAGTTTTGAATTTTTGCTAAAACAAAATTTCGTTGCACTTAAACAACTCATTTTTTTCGAAAGCAAAATAATCGCTGTATCTAAAACTTTCAGTCTTGGCTATCTATGATCCACTGTATTGGATGCTATATATTGTGCTGGTAGAGTACGCATTCAGTCAATGCACAAATTCACAAGATTCCTTAAATGAAAGCCATAAGGGTAACATTTAAACACTACAATTTGTAAGTTTGCTCACAAATAATTTTAGAATCTTTGTTCGCTTTCTTTGATTTTCTCAAAAATTGGATGTTTGTAGCCGATTCTATTTAGGCAAACAAAACAATTTCAAGGTTGTGCAAAATAAGTTAAAAGGAGCCTACCTGCAGTTTCTTTACGTTTCGCAGTTGTTGCTGTGCTGGTAACAACTGCAAAATCAAACATTGAGACATTTCGCTTTATCATCACATCAGGAAACTCGTCCGATAAGCTGATGCAATTCACCACATACTTTAGTCAGAAGTTGACCTACGTGATTTGATGAGAGTTGCACTGCTTGATGCAAAGTAACCTTTCTTCGACAGAATTGTGGAAGAAAAAATTACTGCGCTATAGTAACCTTGAGTAGGCTGTGGTTTTTAATGAAAACCGCACGTGAAGCTTGTTTCTTAAGACATAGTAACGTATGTATAGAGAAATGTATTTCGGTTTCAATTTGACGATAATGTTGCAAATTTGAAATCATGCTTTTCATTATTTTTGTTTAGTTCCGAAGCAACGTCACTGCTCTATACATAATGCAGATAGTGTTGTGTTTCATTAGAAAATACTTGCACATTCTACTTGAATAAGAGCTGATGATGTCCAGCTAGTGGGCGAAATATAGCGGACACATTAGTGCTTTAATGTTTTGTGCATTCTTACTGCGTAATTCCCAGTAATATTCTATTGGTGATTCAACGCGATGTACTTGTTTGCGAACAGTCCGACCGCCGACATGATAGCCTCCAAACCTAGATAGCCGCAGCTGCTCGCTGTTTCCTGTGGCGCATTCGAACGCCCAACGCTTTTGTTCGTCGTCATTCTAATTCTGATTGTACATCGAACCGTTACGTTACGTTTTCTGTCTTCACGCTCAAGTGTATTGGAGTTTTTATTGTATATCTGAATATAATCGAAAGAAGTAGTCAGCTTAGAGGTAGAGTTTTTGGCGGACAAAGTGGTGCATATTTCGCCCACTACCTGGACATCATCAGCTCTTATTCAAGTAGAATTTGCAAGTATTTTCTAATGAAACACAACACTATCTGCATTATGTATAGAGCAGTGACGTTGCTTTGGAACTAAATAAACATAATGAAAAGCACGATTTCAAATTTGCAACATTATCGTCAAAATGAACCCGAAATACATTTCTCTATAAATATGTTACTATGTCTTAAGAAACAAGCTTCACGTGCAGTTTTCACTACTACTGGAGAGTTATTGGCGGACAAAGAGGTGAAAGCCTTTTAAATTGCCTTGCTTTGGCTTGGCAACTTCAAGACGTCAGGTTGCTTAGTTGGGAGACCGACCTGTGCTCCTGCAACAACTAGGTTGACCCTTCAACCAGTAGGGATCTCTACAGTCACCTACACGCCAGTCCCTACATGTATATGCAGTGATAAGATCGTGGTGTCTGATCCTTGACTGTGAAAGGACTTTTTTCGATGGACGGTACTGAACTTTGTGGAGTATTGGTAAAAATAAGGAATAGGTGTAAATACCTTCTCTTTTTAGTTTTGTCTGTCATCGTTGACGTTTAACAAATGTCAGTGGAATGATGAAACGGTTTGAAAATTTGCAGAAGTGAAAGAATACTTTTGAGTTTGAACAACTCGATTATTCATGGTCCTGGCTACAATAGATTGAATTGCATAATGTGTAAAGTATGACCCAATACATCTTTCCACAATTCAAAGTATTGCGTATGTTAAACAAAAACAGAAAAATGTGCAATACCTGTTCTTTTCAAGCTTTCGAAAGATACACTAAATTGAATGCAAACAAAAATGTTGTATAATGTGTAGGCAAGGTGCATGTTGCTTAAATGCACATATTCAAAAGATGCATTAAATGAAATTCAAAATCCAAAATGTAACATTTTGATCATTACAGTTTGCACGTTTGCTTACCAAATGATTTAGTATTTCTGTTCGCTTTCAATTTAGTAAATTTCAAACATTTGATCTTTATAGGTTGTTATGCTTAGGCAAACAAAACAATTTCGATGTTACGGAAAGTATGATGAAAACACCTGTAGTTTCTTCACTTTTAACAGTTGTTGCTGCGCTGGTGGCAACTGCAAAGCAAACAGTGAAATTTTTCACTTCATCATCACATTAGGAAGCTCGCATTATTAGCTTGCCATTAATAACAAGTTCTGTTTATTTCTTTGGTAATATCGTTATTGCGTAGTCAGTTGAGAATGTTGTGGAGATGATAATAACAATGAAGAAGTGCGAATTACCTGTTGTTTTCCAGTTTTCTTCTGTCATGGTTGGTTTTGTCATCACTGCCAAAGAAATAATAAAAAGCTTTGTAAATTTTGTAGAACTAGAAGAAAAGCATTGCTGTTTGACAATAACAATGAAAAGTGTTTTTCGTCTGTCACGGTTGGTTTTGTCATCACTGCCAATGAAATGCTGAAAAGCTTTGTAAATTTTGCCGAACTAGAAAAAAAGCATTGTTGTTTGACAATAACAATGAAAAGTGCAAATTACCTGTTGTTTTCCAGTTTTCTTCTGTCATAGTTGGTTTTGTCGACACTGCCAATGAAATAATGAAAAGCGTTGGAAATTTTGTAGAAGCAGATGAAATACATTGCTATTTGAATAACTTTTGCAGTATATAAAGATCGTCTCAGTGCTACAGAATAATGTGTTTGTTGTTTAAATGTACTGGTAGCTCGTTTTGCTATACAATCATGAAGGAATTTCATTTGGGTTTCAGATTTGCTATATTGTTGTAAACTTTTAGTCAGGTTTGCGTTAGATATGAGTAGTGCCTACCCAACACCAATGTTGAACGGACAGTTCAAACCATTGTGCAGGTTTAGCGAAAACAGTGAAGGGTAAATACCTGTTGTTCTCCAGTTTTCGTCAGCCACAGGGGCGTTGGTAACCGCTGTGAAAAAGAGATGTAAATTTGAAAGGCTTGTTTGCGGCAAAAGCAGTTTGATTGCTTATAAACACTCTTTAGGCATTTTTATTTTTGTTGTATAATTCTCCTTTGAAAAATGCATGATGTGTTGATCTTGCTCAGAGAAAGTCTATTAACTGCTGTAAAATCGCTTTTTTGTTGTGATGCGAATGCAGATGTGTCAGATTTGTCTAGATTGCTAGTTATGTACTGTGATTGCCACAGAAATAACCACAAAAATATAGATGAAACGTTTACATGACTCCTCCACACACAGCTTGGATCCCTCCACCCACAACTATGTCCTAACACATTTTAGCTCAAGTTGTTGTTAGTGACTAGGTCAGGTTTTACCAACTGGACCAAATATATTTGTTTTCTAAATACGGTTATAGTTGTAATTGATGACACTGTTAAAATAGAACAAAGATTTTGGACCAAATGTGGTGGCACGTGCAAACAACGACTAAGTATGTTTTCGTCGTTTCGAAACTCATACAACGATAAAATACTGTAAATACCTCCCTTGTTATAAACGGATTTCGGTCAAGTGGAATGATGGGCAATGAGAGAGACGCAATCGGATCGATAAAAATTTGAGTATTTGGCCAAACCTGACAGGAAACGGAGCGACTTGCGAAGAGGTGTATTTCGCAGCTTCCATTGTTAAAACTCAAGCTTCATGCTTAGCAAACGCAGTTACTCGATCAATTTTGCAGCATATCACTCAGGACAATCGCCCAATAGCAGCCAGATCTCGGCATTATTCGTCAGTAAAACATACGTTTGCTGAAGTTCGGGTAGCATAACGTCTCAGAAGTGTTGCATTAGATCAGGGGTGGGGAACCTGCTGCCGCCGTGAATATTTGAAATGGTCCGCATCAGAGTTTTCGTTACCCAAGTTAGAGTATACTACAGCAACGAGTCAAAACGAAGCTCCATAATAAGCAGGCACTTACAATTACTATCTATAGACAGTAAGTCCAGAGAAGTCGCTCTTCCTCATAGTTAGATAAAAATAAAATTTAAGAGGATAAAATTAATGGATTTTGCGGCCCGCCAGCCGTATTCCATAATCCATGCGGCCCGTGATAACAAATTGGTTCCCACCCCTGCATTAGATACTACAGCTCATCGCCTTTGGCTTGGGCAAGGAGTATTTGCTAAAACTGAGACTAGCAAAAAACGTACATACATCGATTCCAGCGATACCGTTACTAACTTCACTCTTCATAACGCCTACCTTTTTCTAGAGTACAAAGTGTCATCAATAGCACTACTCAATCTACGCAAAATACAACTCCAATCTGAATTATAATGGAGAATATCGTCAAGTGCCTTTTTCAGCCAGAAAAAGGAAAATAAACTGCTAAAACAAACAATGTGTAAACTTTGAGCTTAAACATAATACCATTCGGATTACAGAATGCAGTTCTATGCCTTCATTGGGTTAAATACCATTCGGATTAAGATTGCAGTTCTATGCCTTCATTGGGTCAAAACGAAGCAGGTTACGACGCCTCAAAAACGGCGTCCCACCGGGATCTATCCTTGCACCCTTTCTCTTCATCTCTGACCTGCCATCCACCGTCTCCAGAAAGTATGCATATGCTGACGACCTACCCATTATGCATGCTAATGAAGACTGGCAGGCAGTGGAAGGGATGGTGAGCAAAGACATGGCAACTCAACAACAAAATCCTGCCCTTCTGCTCCGAGCCCAAATACCTCGGAGCAACTTTGGACAGGTCGCTCACGTATCGCCGACACCTCGAGTCACTTCGCAAAAAGCTGACATCATGCGTCACACTCCTTAGGCTGCTTCCTGGCTTTGGCTGGGGTGCTGAAGCAGCAACGCTGCTGGTAGCCACCCTGGCCCTCGTCCATTCAACAGCAGACTACTGCGCTCCTTTTAATATTTTTGGTTTTCTTTGTGTTATGTTATCAATGAGCGAGAGCTCAGTACACTGGACACAATTATCTAATACAGTTCTCGAAAGCATTCGCTACTTACAAAATTCCTAATTAAGTGGTCTTGGGCGTTGGGCAGACGTGAAGCACAACTGCCAGGTCTGATCGCATATCATAAATTTTCAACTGTGTTCTTACTAGTGTTTTGCATTCATGTAACTAGTCTCCACAAAAGCGACACAGATGAATCAATTGAGGAAATTTTTTTATGGAAATCGATNTCACGTGACACAACACTTCGTAAAATGTGGTTAAAAAAGTAAACCCTCCATTTAAGATATTTCAAGAGTAACTTTATGCCTTAAATTCATTGATTAATATACCAGCTGCTTTGTTTCGTGAGCAGCAAGGACGTTTACGGATGTAGCATGATTTCAAGTTCATTTCTTGTTGTTGGTTCGCTTTGGCCACTAAACGGGTTCGCAAGTATATTTCCATAGCATTGCCTTGTAAAGCATTCGGATGAATGCATAACTTACCTGAAAATGCGTTTNAATTACCAACAACATGCAATAAAAGCAACCACCAACCCTACTGTTTTTTT
>JGI24158J21664_10006741_pt1 | contig 15176 bp, 5 predicted proteins | sample Ectturendosymbi3_FD_21664 | JGI IMG/M metagenome (IMG submission 21664) | reverse complement strand
AATTTCCCGATCTAATAGAAAACTGTAACATTTAGAAATGCTTCGCGACCCACCAATGGGTCGCGACCCACTGGTTGGGAAGCACTGGTGTAGACTGTTGTAGAACATGTCATTACATAAATGACGAGTCTAGCAATCAAACCTGACTCAGACAGTTCCCGAAAAGAAATTGTTGACTCGCTCTCGATTTGGCAGAAATTAACCGTGGAATAACTTCTCACAAAGAACGACCGAAGCTAATTAATATTTAGGGTAATTCTCGATTAGTGTTGTTGCTCAGTTCGATTCCTGTATTCAGAACCGTCGCCAGAAAGTTTTCAATAGGGGGGCTTTGTGTGTGTGCGGGGGGGCTTGACTTTATAAAATTAACCAAAACTCCATTGATTTATAATGTTTCACATTTCAATTTGGGGAGACTTGGAGCTCTGTTTGGGGGGGCTAAGCCAACCAAAGCCCCCCTGTGGCGACGGGACTGTCTGTATTCAAATCAAACTTTTGCGGCAATTAGACAAAAATTGTTTAATTGGAAGTGATTTTAACATTCTAATTAGCTACAGCTGTAAGAATCATCGTACCCACCACATTAACGTTGTTTTGGTGCACCTTCGAAGCATAAGCTGATTTACGCAGATAGTGACCTCAAGAGGTAGACAGAGTCTCATTTTTTGACCCGGTATTTGTTCCCGCTCAGACACAATTGTTCCATCTCCACCGATTTCGAAAGTTTCAAAATCAGACTCCGCTTAGACTCCGCAAAGTTCCAGATTCTATAGAAATGTTAGTATTAATAGGCTGTTTTGCCAAACTGAGGTTTACCTTGCATCAGTTTTTCAGCGTGTTTTGATTAAGACTTCACACATTTCATTGAAAAAGCAAAACTTGAAAGATCGTTCCACGAACGATGAAAACGGAATAGTTGTAGTGTGAAGATAAGAACTTTACCTTCACTTCACCGTCTCCGTGAAAAAAAGTTTTTATGTCTCAGCTTCCCCAAATATGTGCGAACGTCGTACCTCTGTCTCCGTCACTGTGGTTTGTGGCCAACTCTACTATAGCGGCCGTTATCAAAGTTGGGTGGTGTTGCAAGAAGAAACTGCAATCCTCTGGAACGACCTGCCGCAGGAAGTGCGAGATGCTGAGAACCTCTCCTCGTTCAAAAGACTGCTCAAAACTCATTTTTTTAATTCTGCCTTTCCTTAAAATTGTCGTTCAGTATGTTCTTAGTGTATTTTAACGTATTTTGAATTCGCTTTGCATGCCACTTTCGCAACATCATTGTTCAGCGCCTTAGAGCGACATGTCGGATTTCGGCGCTTTATAAATGCATGGATTATTATTATTATTGCAAAAGGACGCGTAACGTTGTTGCAGGATTTGGCTGTTTCAGCCGGAATCGGAAGGTAGAAAAGGCAGGCAGATTACAATCGGCTACGACAATTTCATTCCGAACTACAAGAACTCTGACCGGACGAATTGGAAAGCGCGTGACACGCCGCTCTTTGAAGAACTGCCGCAAACACTGCAGAGGATAAATGAAAAAATATCAACTTCATCTCTACCAGGTAAAAACATGCCATCACAGATATAAGAAAAGATTTAATGTGGGTCAAACTTTAAGTTGGGCTTAGTTATTTAAATTTCAAAATTTCTGAAAGACTTTTTGTAGTAACGTGCGCAAGGACATGAGGGCCCCTGGTGAAATCTTGAAGTCCTCATGGGAATATTCTATGTGATTCTCAAATGAACAGTCACCTATTGCATCAAACATATATAATCGCAGCATCAGTCAGCGACAAAAACCCTTATAGCTAGTTATAAATGCTACCTATTTTTATGGACCGTTCTTCGAAATATGATCATCAAAGTTTCTTTTTACGTATCTGAGAGCAGTAAATGTTTTCAATAAAATTTATTTGCATCTACTGCGAACATCAGTTACCACCGAGGTGACCGTTTGTAATGACAAAAATTCAGAGTGAGAAAAGTGGGAGGCGTTAGGCGTTTTTTGCCATTGAACAGCCATGGGCGTCCGAAGGATTTTTTCCAGGGGGGGGGCACTAGGGGATTTTCCCAAAAATTTTTCCAGGGGGGACCAAAAGTGGTGAAATTCGGTTTTTACCGCTCGAAATTGAAAAACAACCTTTTTTTGCTAATAATTTCAAAATCCCTGGGGCGCCAAGGCTCCCCTTGCCCCCCTTCCGACGCCCATGTGAGCAGCAATAGCTGCAAAACAATTTTTTCAAATATTCAAGGAGGTGATAAGAGACATTTGAAGCCAAAGTTCAACTTTGTAAGAAAGCTGAAACTAAACTCATCGGTAACTGCTGTTATCGCTTACTGACCTCAGTCAGTTACATTTCTTCCACAATTTTTGCGGATGTTGAACATTTAGGAACGGCAAATCCCGTCAACGCAAATTAGGTTTTTTTCCCAGTCTCGTGTTTGCGGGTGCCTCAGTTCAAGTGGATGCTGCGGTGATCATCCAAGCTTCTGTAGTGGCATACGGCGTTTATGGTTGTGGCCAAGAACAATTGGCTTTATTAGTCTGAGAAGTTGCATGGCTCTGTCCAGGGCCGCAACCAGCTAATGTTTTCGGGAAGAGGCAAAACGATTGTAACTTGTTGTGTATTTAACAACTAAACATGTTTTGGAAAATTTCGGGGGGAGGAAATTGCCCAGTTGCCCTCCCTGGTTGCAGGCCTGGATCTGGCCTTTAATGCAATATTTACGGCGTGCCAATACTGCTTTTAAATGTGCCGCTATGATTGACTGAAGAATTCGGTTATCTTTATAAATCACGCCTAATACGAATGTCATGTTGCCACCTGTATTCTTCGTTATCAGGCAAGCTTCTGACTGTGGAAAGTATTTGCACGAACTACACTACTGTCTATAGGGATGATGGCAACTTGAACGTCGACAATAGTTACTACTGCTTGGATCTTCAAGGAAAATGGGATTTTTGGTTCATTCGTCTTTTCTACCTGAAAAATGTTGCGCCGATACCGGATCTGTGCGTAGGTAAACTGTTGTCTTTTGTAATTCCTCTCAGGAGTGATTCCTTGGTGTCAAAAAAAATGCAATTAGATTGCACCCGGGGCAAGAAACAAGTTTGGCGCCCCTATGTTCGAACCTAAGGTCTTTCGGAAGCAAATGCACTGTATTGAAATAGGTACTTGTGACATCGTTGGGACTTTTCGGTGCCCCTCGCTCTCACAGTCATTAGACGCATCCCCACAGTGATTTGGCGCCCTCATAGTGGTTCAGCGCCCGGGGAATTGTGTCCCCCCCTTGCCTCCCCTCGTTACGCCCTTGTTCATGAAGCAATATGCTTATGAGGCAAAAGGGTGTAAAACATCGTCCGCACTATCCCGTTAAGAAAAGTGATTGCGTAAAGCAAAGCCTCTACGATATAGTAGTCATTGCTGCATGATGCAGTAGACTCGAAGCAAATCCTCTTCTGCACAATTGTTCCCACAGCAAAGTATTTCCGTGGCATCTCCTGCTATCGCAGAAGTTGCAATGCAAATGGTGATACCGTTTTGTACAACGGTATAATTTGCGCAGTTACTACCATGAAATGCACAAAATCAACCAATACCATCATGTATCGGTAGTCGCACATGTGGCCAAGGACCGCGTTCGGGCTTTAGACAGAGGCAACTATTTGAAAAAATCGAAACAGTCTTCCTATCAGCCTTCCACAAGTGGAGGCACAATTTTGCGCCCACTACGCATCGGGGAGAAACTTGGAAGCCACGTGTAAGCGGCAGTCCTACCGTAAGCAAGTGATTGCACACTAGAACATCACTTCACTCACAGCAAAAGAACACGAACTGGTGAATAAAGCCAAACGTAAGTCTTTGGTTGTTGTTGGCATCTCTTCGACTAAGCAAAGCTTCGTTGGTCTAAACATGTAGAACTGGGCAATAGGTAGAAACTCTTCTACTCCGGCGTTGAGCCAGAAAAGTGTTCCCAGGCTAGAGTGGGAATGCTTGTCAGCCCTCAGCTGGCAATTTATGTTGATGAATGGATCCCTGCAGACAAGAAATCATGTTGAGTCTGAAGTCGTCACACCGCTCCCTGTGTTTGATACAGGTACACTGCCTAAACTCTAGTGTACTGCACCAGAAATTCGTAGAAAAAATAGTGATGTCATGCGAAGTTTTAAAAAGCTAACGAATCCTCGATCCTTGTGGAAGAATTCAATGCACATATTGGGAACAACATGGGTTTATCGAAAGGTGTGATTTTCCAAAAGGTGATGCTGCCGTAAATGGTAACGGAAAGTCCCTGCTGTAACTGTGTTGTAACAACGCACTGTTCATCATGAAAGTTTTTCAAACACAAAGATCTACATAAGTACATCTGGTGCAGATGTTCGTTGGGTCAACTGTCACTGATTGATTTCTGCATAGTTTCAGTTCATTTGTGTTGCAAGCGTTGTTGTATTTGAAGTTTACTATTGCAAATTTATTGTTTAGCGTAAAGTTATTATCAGCAAAGATCTCGTCATATTACTTCAACTGAGTGTAGACGTAAAATCTTAGACATGCGCTATCCCTTTGTATAGGTATTAAGCCCCGAAGACCACCATAGATAATTTAGATTAGTGGTTCTCAACCTCTTTACTGAACGGAGCAAAATCCAGACCTACGGTTTTGCTAGAGATCCCCACTGAAGACGTTTAATACAAATCAATTGACACGTTTTGTTTTAGAAGCAGAACGAAATCTGTTACACCAAAGATTACAGGTTTTTCTGAAAGACTGCTGAGGGCCGCACAAAGGGTGCCTGGGCGCAACATACGGCCCTCAGAACCGCGGTTGAGAACCACTAATTTAGACAGTGGAACGATGTAAGATACTTTCGAAAAGTAACTTTGTTCTTACCATAGATATAAAGAAAGTTTCGGTATACTGGCTTTGTAGTCACTTGAATGTCAGCGTCGCCGACCCAAGCTTGCTGCTTTGCATGTCTACTTGCGTGGCCTACGGCCAGAATGCAGCAATTCTGCACTGGTACCAGGCCAATCTCAAGGGCAGTTAACATAAGGGCAGGATAATTTCCTAATATTGTGGAATTAACTTTTTTATCCGCCTCGTTAGCGGATCAAAATTGCAACTGGCCGTAAAAGACCTGTGTCAAGCGAAATTTCTGACCTCTGCGAAATTTCCGACCTATTATTTTTTGTCAGTTATTTTGCTTCTCAGAGTAAAGGAATAAAGTCTGGCGATTACTTTTTTGATGTGTGTTGTGTAAATTTAAACTTTTTGGTTAGATGAAAAATACCCACAACAAGCTAACCCTAACCAAAATCCTAACCCGACATACTTACCTAAACACCAAACCCTAAGCCCCAATCATCAGTTTTCTCAGCGTATTTCATATGTAGAATGTGACTTTGTACATGTGCTCATGGCGTGAAGTCAAAAATTTCGCTTGACACCGGAAAATGTGCAGTGGAAACAAGGACCAGGAGCTTCGCTACGATTTGAACTTGCCATTGGGTATCTTTGTTTTGTGCTTCGGAAAAAAATAATTTAGTTTCACAATAAAAAACTTTTGTTCCGTAAAAAAGTGTTTACAAAAAGCTAGACAACGACCTACTGAAATTAATTTGTCAAATCCGAGCAGAAAGTGTCGTCAGAAAGTTTTCAATAGGGGGACTTTACGTTTGTTCAGGGGACTTGACATTCTTTAAATTTGATAAAAATTCTACACCGATTTATAATGCTTCATCATTAATTTGGGAGGGCTTATAGCTTTTGGCGGGAGCTAAGCGCCCAAAAGTCCCCAGTGGCGAAGGGACTGAGTGTCGCACTACATGATCAGAAAGTTTTCGTTGGAACTTCGGCTAAATATCTCCAACTTTAAAATCCTCCAAGGTTTGCGTCATCACATTGCAAATGTACGGTTTGATACAAGAGTACTTGAGTAGCAAATGTGGCAGAGTGACTAAGAGCCGCGTTGTAAGACATGAGCATAATAAGTACGCGTTATGAAGCGTCTGAATCGCACAGCACGTTACGGAAGCTTTTTCTGAACTGCTTGTCTTGCTCTGAGTTGATTTAACTTAAGTGTGACCTCCTACGTTCAACAGTTTGTTCGTCCCTGGTGTGATTGAGTTGGTTTAGGGGTATACGTCACTGCAATTATACACACACGCTTCATTTCTTTTGGTCTCAAAACCACAGGATTGATGATACACAGTTGATTTGTTAACTACGGTTGTTCTTGCAAAAGCTGAAACTGTCTGAAAAACAATAACAAGTTTTTTCATAAAGCAGATGCGATTGCTACTACATGCATATTATCATAGGGAAGCATTTTCCCTTTGGTGAAAATCTCAAAGAAATCTGATAAATTGTTTCGAAATGTTGGGGTAGATTTAGACATAGGGGTCATAATGACTCTTGAAGTTACTTTGATAGAGGCGATCACTAAGAGTGACTTTTCCACATAACTCTGAAGTTGGAGACGTTTATTTCACTTTATGAGAGGGATAAAATAACAAATAACGACATAAAAGTGGGCCTACCAATTTCTTATTATGAAAATGTACCAAAACATTTGTAATGTTTCTCATAAAAATACGTTGTGTTGGGGGTCAATTTAAAAATTTATTCCTGAAGCCCAGAATGTTTCTGCTGTGCTCTGTGTCTTCTTAACAGACCTCTTCAGGTTACTCATTTATAAATAAAGGCTGAACAGGGAAGCTTGTATTGGTGGTTTGATCACGACTGCATAGGTTATTTTATTTTGAAGAAATTGTGCTTGAAATCTTTCATGAGGATCAAAACTATCAATTCTTCGGCGAAAACCATGCGGAGTTCAATGCAAGTAATGATTAAATTTCCGCCATTTATTTAAAGACCCCTTTATTGCACATAATTTTTTTTGGCTGAAAATTTAAACGACATTAAAATGTGTAATATCTGGGAAAAAAATTTGTTCGCGCTGAAATTTGGGAAAAACGAAATGGAAATATGTGGAAAACGCAATTTTATTTTGCAAGGACGCACTGCTACCAATACTGCAAGCAAACGTTTTATTTGCAGACGCGCATGACGTAATTCCGGCTCCGATCTCCGTTCCTCCTTCAAAGGTCCACTTTCAGTCTGTAGACACGCTGATCACCAACGCCAGCCAGTGGCTATCAGGAAACGATTTGAAAGATGTTGTTTCGCTGCAAGTTGTAGAACTTCCGTTCAAACCTAAACACCTGGGTAAACCGCTAGTTTTCAGCTTTAAAACAATGTTTCTTAATATGAACACATATCTTTCTACTTGCTTAAATTTCGAAAAAGTTGTGAAAAAACTAGAGAACACTCGCATATGGTTTATTCGAACATTTCGCTCCGTTTGAGTAACAAGTGTTGCTGCAGTCAATTTACACATTCTTCTTTTCGTGATTCTGCTGACTGCTGCATAAGCTACAACATCATTTTTCACTTTAAAAGCACAGGCGAAACCGCTGTGAAAAGATTGGCAATTTTTGCTGCAGAAAATTCCCAGGAATGTGTGAACACCTGTCAAATGCATCACGCAAGTAAAAAGTACAGTGTTCGTCGGGACACAATCAGGATTCTGCGCATTTGGTTGAGAAGGAAGCATTTCGAAAGAAACAGAGCTCCAGCCAGCAGTCTGAGACCATGTCTGCAAGTCCGCACATTCGTTCCCACCCAGTTGACAACCCCTGGATGCTGTGGAATTCAGCGAGCGATTTTTGCCACTACCCAGGATACGGTGAAGAGGATAGCCGAATGGCAAAGGTTAACAGGTACAGCTACACGTTACTCAGGGCCGTCGCCAGCGGGAGGGCCAGTGGTGCCCGCCCCCCACATTTGAAATCGGTGCCCCCCATTTTACGTTTGGCCCCCGGTTGCTACACATATCCAATACTGTATTTTAAAAATGTGGCCCCCCCTTCTGGTTTTTGTCCCCCCCTGCTGCTAAATCCTGGCGGCGGGCCTGACGTTACTTCGCGTAGTTTGTTTTCATTTGACATTTTTGACGATCCAGCAAGTGCCACCAGTCTTACTAAGGACTAAGAAAGCATCGCTGGATTCCGAAAGAGTGTCTGTCAAAAGCTATAGCACCCATGGTCGTAGGAAGGGTGTGGCAGGGGAGTCTTGGCTCCCTAGATTTTAAAATTTGACATTTTTATTAAAATATTTGCAAAAAAGGTTGTTCACTTAGTTTCGTTTTTGGTAAAATGAAGTTTCACCACTATTGGATCCCTGACAAAGTTCCTTCTACCCACCCTGCAAAAATCTACAATTACCCTCCTCCGGAAAAAATCTTTCCGACGCCCATGACAGCAACCTAGCAGTATTCAGACACCCGGACCTGTGCGAGTAAATGCGTAAGGATGTATTGAAGCACTTTCTTCAAAAGCATGGGCAAAACTGAACACCAAGAATGCAACGAGATTGTTGTCTTTTGAAACTCTAACACAAAAACAACTTGTTTACATTTAAAGTTACACAGTTTTTGTCTGGGAAAGAAGTGCCAGGTTTTAATAAGTTTTTACTCTTCCTAGTTTTTGTGCTGTCAAGAATTTTACGTTTTTTTAGGGAGACTGTAAAGTTCATTTTTTGCAACGTTTTGATACCGATGTTGATAGTTATGCTTATTTACCAATCGGGTATTATCTCCAACATTGTTGAAAGGCAACGGTGTCTTATTCAGACTTGCCATTTGGAAGCGCTTGAAAAGAGATAACCAAATAGGCTATGGCGTTTGCAACAAGTTGCAGGCCATAAAAGTGAGAAAACAAGAAAGAGGTGGCCTGTTTGCTGAAATGGATTGCCATATTGAACAACGAGATGGGAGTTTTTGAAGGAAAACATGCAGCCCACAATTGTCCTCCTGTTTCCTCCCATGGGAGTCAGAAGGATTTTTTCCAGGGGAGGCCACTAGGGGATATTTCCAAAATTTTTCCATGGACGGCGAAAAGTGGTGAAATTTGTTTTTTCCCACTCGAAATTAAGAAAACAACCTTGTTTGGTNAAATTTTCAAAATTCAGGGGGACTTGGCCCCCCACCTTCCCTACCGACATCCATGCTTCCTCCAATGAAAAAATAACACGTTTTGGTATAGANCGTAAATATAATATATTAACTTCCTTGCGCTAGAGTAAAAGACACTGAAGCAGCAAAGTTAGTGGAGGTTTCTCAACTTAGTAAAAGGTCAAGGCCCAGTACGCCACTATACCCGGAGACACAACGGCTGTTTAATCAAACCCAGATTGCAAAACGTCTGGCAAAGACAACTTTGCAAGTATTCAACTTTAAGTTTTAAGAAAGGACTGTTTTATTCAAGTCTGAATGTACCCTGTTCTGATCAGCTCGGAATCCCCTCTTCTTAATTTATGCCGGGTGGCCACGGGTCAAGATGTTGTCTGACGAGGTACCCAAAGAAAAATAGGGCGCTAGCTTACGTCTTGTCTGTTATTGATGCAGGTGTAGAAATTGTCGACATTCAAACGGACAACGTCGAGAAGTGGTCATCGTCACCAAGGCTGGTTGAAGAAAGGTCGTTGAGCGAGCGATGCTATAACAAGGAAGATTACAAGTCGCCGTGTGCCAGGAGTGGTCTGGAGTATAGGCTGAACGTTTATCGTGTCTATTACCGACCCACTGCTCTGACAGAAGCAGACGCAAGCTCGCCTGTGAAACCTGTGGAACCATGTTGCTGTTTCGTTGGCTGCTGCGTTATGTGATGGACACACTCTTTCGATACATGACCCTAATAGGAGCCCATTGCCTTGGATACGCTGAACGCAGTGGTTTTCGCATTACATTTTAGAGAAAGCATGCGGTTGCAACTCATCTCAACCCTACTCCTCTAAACATTTATTCAAAGCAGTTTGGGACTGTTGTAGAGTTTCAAAGGGTAAATTATATTTGCAAATCCATTCAAGCTTATCGAAAACATAACTTTGAAACTCGTTGCCCCTGAAAACTGCAGCTTTTATTTCTGGTGAGGAGTGTGTACCCTGCTGTTTAATAGGTTTTGCATATAATCTACATAATATTTGCGTATGGAAGTCTGAGAGTTTTTTCAAAATATAGTATTTCCATTATTATGTGTGTGATGTAAAAGTCAGGTCTTTAAAATAACATGCATCAAGTGTGGCTGAACAATGTTTTTTTATATTGCCTAAAAACCTCAGAAGAACAAATGTTGCCATGCTCACACACATACGAGTACGCAAGTCAACAGTTGCTGCTGTAAAAATCAACTTTTCTAAATTTTGCTGCTTGACTGACAGCTATATTTTATAGCTTGTGAACACTAAATCCTGAGTTTTACTCACATTTCATATAGGCTACACTTTTCTTCTAAGGAAGGTCGCAGGGTCAGCAACCTTAGGAGATCTTGAAATACCTCACGGTTTTCAACAACCTGTGGTAGTCCTGCTGGCTCCAGTCCAAACCAAGACAGGACCAGGGCAGGTCGGCGTTGCAACCACGCCACTTAGTCCTTGTTGGGTGTTTGGGTCACTTTATCGTGTAGCTGGGATCTCTTCATTCGAAGAAGTGCATCGACTTTCAAGTGCATACGAATTTCACAGCTGTGTACATTTTCGCAAACGCCGTCTGACACTTTCGTAAAAATCCAATACCTGCCGCTTGTACTTGAGATCAGAGACGCGTGAGAGAGGGGACAATGCCCTCTCTGCCCTTTCAAAAGAAGAGTGGCCGCAGTTGCTTTTCTTTAACAACAATACCATAGGTAGTTTCATTTGAGGTCAACTTTTTGTCACAACATGTTCACTTGACAATTTTCTGCATATGCGCGCTTTCACGTTGAACTAAATAGTATTAAACACGTAAAAGCATAACGATGCTTAAATCCGTTACAATGGGCATTACAATCAGGGACGTAACGAGGGGGAGCAAGTGGGGAACAATTCCCGGGCGCCGAATCACTTCGAGGGCGCCAAAATGTCCCCAAAATGTCACAAGTACTTTCTTCTATACAGTACATTTGCTTCCGAAAAAGCTCAGGTCCGAACATGGGGGCGGCAGACTTGCTTCTTGCCCCAGGCGCCATCTAACCTCGTTATGTCCCTGATTACAACTGCAGCAAATGATCCACACATCGTATCTATCTTGTTCAATCATCGCAAGCAGTCTTAGGTCAGGCCTTTCTACTCGCACCATACCGACAACAGAGGTGGGTGAAAAGCGGAGCTGCGAACTGTGCGTAGCAGACTCCGCAAGGCTTGGACGGAGTGCTGTAAAGTGCATGTTGTGCGGAGGTGGAGGAGGTTCAATTTCTAATAAACATATCCACACATTTAGGTAATATTTGTAATTCTGCGGAGTCCAAGCGGTGTCGACTGTAAAATTTTCAAATTTGGCGGAGGNGGAGCAAATACTCTTGGAGTTGGAGAGAATGCGAAGTCACAAAACTGAGCTTTTGTCTACTTCTAGCCGGGAGCAGATAGAAGTGAANAAACAGGTGCGAAAGTTCCTGTCTGAGAAGTAGTGCAAACCGGTCAGTCATGTATAACATCACCATGTTCAACTGNTAATAGTAACATAGGCGGATCCAGGATTTTTAGGGGGGTGCTCAAGGAAGAGTTCGTCCGGATGTGTGCTGACTGCATAGCAGTGATGACCCAACTACTCAGATAACTTTTTTTAACAAACACGGTTAATAACCATACATATTTTGGCTAAATCGCATTTTCACCATTACCCAAGCTTACTGGGGTATTTCCGAAGCAGAAGCGGCCTTCAAAACAATTCAGAAGTTATTCTCAAACTTATCTAATCTGTTCGGACTTGAAAATTTGTTTATTTTCGGAAAATTTTCCGATTTTTATTGCATAACACCAGAGACGTAACGAGAGGTGGGCAAGGGGCACAATTCCCCGAGCGCCGAATCACTGCGGGGGCCAAAAAATCACAACAATGCCATAACCACTTTTTCAAAACACTACATTTGCTTCCGAAAGACCTCAGATTCGAACATGGTGGCGCCAAACTTGTTTCTTGCCCTAGGCGCCATCTAACCTCGTTACGCCCCTGCACTTCACGATTGTCTAGCCAAAATGGCGAAATTGTTTACAAAAATACCTGCCCGTCAGTGGCAAACTATCAATCACAAACTATTTAAAACAAAATGCTGCTGATTATCAAAGTCATTTGACCATAGAAAATAACTTGCATGTCGAAAAAAGGTATGTTATTTCGAAAACAAGCACAACTTTCCCTCCCCCCAACAAAAAAACGCTTGGGGTACGCGTGGAGACAAACATACCAAAAAACTCGAAAGCAATAGTTATGTTGGAACTTTGCACTGGAAGGTGTTTGTTGCATCACAAGGGCATTGAAAACGATCAGACAATATTTTTCCACGTCCCAGCAGGAAACGTGAAGTTTGCAGTGAGTCAATGACTAAATTCTCATCCATTCAATTTTTTGTACGAAACGCGACTATATTGCGGTAACAGTAGGTTGAAAAAAAATTGTTAGAGACAGTAGAATATTGGTCGATAAAAAAGCATCTGATTTCGTGCTGAGCTGAACTTTTGTCCAAAAATTGTTTCTGGCAGGCAGGGGTTTATTTGCTGAAAAGAAGGTGTGGGAATGGCGTTCCCACACTAAACACAAAGGAAAACTGATTCGCCTACAAGAATTTCCACACTGGATTTTCCTGTTTCACTTAAGCGCTACGGTGCTATACACGAGATAACTTGCATTTATTCATTTATGCTGCTCCAGGCGCTACACGTAGAAATCGAAATGAAAAATGTATTCAAGTAACGTTACTAGTGCAAAAAGGTGTGGGTACGGCGTTCCCACACGCTTCCACTCCACTACACCCCTGCTGGCAGGTCTCATGCTAATCAGTAGTCATCTTCAGCATAGCCTACAGCTAACCTAGCGCGTTTCATTTTAAGCCTACCTGACATGTAGGCTACGTTTTACGGTTAGGTTTGCTGTTTTGGAATTTACGTTGTCACTGAGCGCTCTAACCTAGTCAGTAGTTAACTGCATTGTAAGTTTATTGTAGCGTAATTTTAATGCCTTCGCTTAACTGCAGTAACAGCATGAGCTGCACTCATTCATAAAAGCTTGTAGGAAGAAAAGTATGATCTGCAGCTTATTCAACTTTTGTTCACAGTCTGCACAGTCCCGTCGCCACGCCACGGGGGAGGGAGATTTGTGGGCTTAGCCCTCCCAAACAAAGCTCCAAGCCCCACAAATTGAAACATGAAAGAAACACTATAAATCAGTGGAGTTTTTGTCAATTTTTAGAATGTCAAGCCCCCAGACAAACACAAAGCCCCCCTATTGAAAACTTTCTAGCGACGGTTTTGAGCCTGCTGCTTATTCATCTTTCGTCCACAAGAAGCCCAATCTTACCCAATGAAACAAGAGTTACGTGGGCAGTGGCATGGCCACCCCAAAAGTTTGGGTGGGTTAAAATGTTTCATTTCAGGCTAGCAACAGTATTTTGTTTGATGCTGCCTATTAAAGCACAAAATGACTAGATATTCTAAAAATGTGGAGGGGCCGTGGCCTCTTGGCTACGCCTATGTACGTGCGGTTGATATAAGGTATATGTAATGTAAATACTTTATGTAAACACGTATTTATATAAAATTGGGACCATATTTTTTATATAAAAACTTGTTTTCATTTATAGTGAAATAAAAATATTTGGATTGCCCAAATTTAGCAAAGTAAGCTTTGCATTTAATGTTTTCGTCCCTATCTTTGTGCAAGAAGTGGTTTATTTAAAGGCTATCCAAAAAAATCACCCCAATGGACGTTTCTGTGTCGGGAACCACCAATGAAAAATCGTACCTGAAAAAATTTAGGGGGGTGCTTCAGCCCCCCTGGATCCGCCTATGAGTAAGACGCTAACTATAACACTTGCTGAGATATTTGCTCAGTAAAAGAAAACAAAATTTAGTATAGAATTGAAAAAGTTTGGGTTAAGAAAGCAAGTGAGTTTTCGGAAGAGGGTAAGAATTGCAGCGGAAGGAACGGATTTGTGGAAAAACGTTTGGAAGTTTCAACTGGGTCATTTTCAACGAAAAAAATACAACTTGTTACGTACACTACCACGGCCAAGCTTCGTGAAACCATTTCCTTCTTTTAAAGCATTGCAAAAATCAGGAAAAGGGTAAATTCCTAGATTTGCTACAAAACCTAAAACGTTTCTCGTTTATCAAAGATTATTTTAGAAGTTGGGTTTGTATTGACCAGGGTCTATGGCAGCCATTGCTTACTGAGCCAAAAATTATTGTCACTATCTTAACCAGGGCCGCCCACTGAATGGCTTACTTTGATCTCAGCAAACTAAATATTTAGTTTAAAGCTGATGGACTGAAAGCGTTCGAAAAGTAACTAAAGTGGTAACTGGTAACAACTGTTTAGCACCTTTATCGCTCCGTAATTGTGATTTCATAAGCAAGTTTAGTGCTAATGGAACAAGGGTAGAAATCATCACAGACTTGATGAATTGGCACTGAGGACCGTCTTCATCATAAATGTCAAGTTTAAGATTATCGAAATAAGGACAGGTTGTCAGCATGTAGGCTACTTGTACTAGGCTTACAGCGAAAATCTCAACTGGACCGCATGCGACCCGCGTGATGGGCATAGCTGATCTAGGGCGACGCTCCCTAAAGGGTTTCGCGCAAGCTGAGTTCCAACACATTAACATTTGAAAAGCAGCGATAACGCCGTCACTAAACAAAAACCTCTTCAACATGTCATTGCTTTATCCACTTTACCACTAATTGTGGTCTGAGACTCAATGTAGCCTATGCACAATATAAGTAGGCCTATTTTTCCACAATCACAAATAGGGAGCCTCTGTGATGAAAGACTATCAGCCCCAACAGGAATTCAAAACGTTAAAACGACCAAGGACCCTACACGTCGTTTTATCCGTGCCTGTTCATACCCTTCACACAGATACGAAGCCACTAACCAAGGCAAGCATGGAATAGAGATTGGTCATTTAACAATTGATTTCCTTTTTGGAAGGTTTAGCCAACGCACCGAAGACAACATGTTTGCGCACAAGTTTCAGCACGGTTACGAGCCCAGGACTTTACGATGCATTGGTGCGCACGATACCAACAATAGTGAAACCCAATCGAACTGGAGTTTATGGAACACATCGCCACGAAAATAAC
>JGI24158J21664_10006740_pt1 | contig 15177 bp, 6 predicted proteins | sample Ectturendosymbi3_FD_21664 | JGI IMG/M metagenome (IMG submission 21664) | reverse complement strand
TGGCCAACACACCACCACAGATGGGTTGGTCAACACACCACCGTCAGGTGGGTTGACCAACACACCACCGCAGATGGGTTGGCCAACACACCACCACATATGGGTTGGCCAACACACCACCACATATGGGTTGGCCAACACACCACCATCACGTGGGTTGGCCAACACTCCACCATCAGGTGGGTTGGCCAACACACACTACAGGTGGGTTGGCCAACACACACCACAGATGGGTTGGCCAACACACCACCACAGATGGGTTGGCCAAAACACCACTGTCAGGTGGGTTGAAGAAAACACGCATGATTCGATTATGAAACAAGTCAACCAAGACGTTTTCACCGATTTATGGAAGACACAGACTTATGAAAAGTTCAAAATAAATTACTATCAGCCACAATCTCTTCCCACAGAGGAACGTAACGTTTGGTGCTAATATGATCCAAAAATGCACACAAAGCCATCCANAGAAAATTTTCAGAATGAGATTGTTTTAATCTGGATGCGGGACAAACAATTCTGAGCAAGTTTGACGTCAGGAAAATGATTTCTACATCAGTTGCTTTAAACCAGGAGTCTCCAAACTATGGCCCGTGAAGCCATTTTATCAAATGATGAAAAAAAATTACCAAAATTTAGTTAATTTGGTAGAAGGCAACATATCCCAACACAATCACATTACGTAAGATGCCCGGCACTCGATATGTTCTGTAATAGCTTATGTGGCCTTGGGCAAAAAAGTTTGGAGACCCCTGCTTTAAACTAGGGTTGGGGAACCTGCAGCCCGCGTTAACATTTTATATGGCCCACATCAGAATTTTCGTTACACAATCAGAGTACAAAATCGCGTCAAAACGAAGCTCCATGATGAGCAGGTAATGTGTCATAAGAAGCATCTATTCTTCAAATTACGATAAAGGTAGAATTTTAGAATAGTCAATTGCTATTTGCAGCCGCCAGACCTTATGGTCTGCAACCAACTGCTGTAAAATTTACGTAATCCACTTGCTACATATAGTTCCCTCACTTTCGTGAAGAATTGCCTTTGTCACGGGTATTTGGTGCTTCACTGTTTGCATCCAAATTTTATAAATCGTTTGAAAAAAATTTTGTAAACTGCTTTTCTCACTTAGACATTTCAGAAGAGGAATAAAGACCAGTGATGTTATGATATTCTTTCAAGAAATATTTTCATAATAGTAATTTTAAGCTTTTTTTCACAGCAGCATTATAGAAGCAATTAAGTGACGTCAGACACAAACATCTGCTGTTGACGGGAAAGTGAAATAAAATAATTCATAAAAATCGATTTGACAAAAATTTACCTGAACAGATATAAGTTCTGTAATTACTGTACATATTAAAAATCACAAAGTTTAAGTGACAACCGTATAGCCTTGGAGACAATTACACAGCAGATACATTAACAGCCTCATTGAACCTGATGAAGCGATGCTACAACGGTCATGATCAGGTGGAAGATTCTTATCGTCTCTCGCTCACTCAACCGCTTCGCTTGGATGACATATTGTTGAAGGTTGAGGTGCTCGTTTGATTTTGTGTCATATTCGTGAGGAGTTAAACATTCCAGAACCAAACCCACTCGCGGAACAAGGGTTGATCCATCAAATGTCAAATCCTATAAGAACGGAAGGATTCAGGTCCATTACAACAGGTGAAGCACAAAATGTCATGATTTGAATTGCATGTTGTCACTCATGCTATTGAGCGAGCAGAGGAAAAACATCATTTCATACCAAAAATTAACTTTTACTAACTTGGCCACTTAGAATGTCACAAACTTTGAAAAAAACTGCTCAACTTAATATCTAAGTTACATTGCAAAGTTAAGTTTTTGCGCAACTTAGAATACTCAGTTAAATGTAACAGGACCAAAACGAAGGTTATGTAGCAGGCCAAACTGCATTTCTTGCTCACTTTTTTGTGATACGTACAAGTATGCAGCTGATTTACGTGCGATACTATATTTTTTCTGTTCTTTGATTAAAAAGTAGGAGCACAACCAGGGAAGAAGTAAACTTTACAACGACCCACAACATAAGGATAACACAACCCACGTCATAAGGATAACACNACCNACGTCATAAGGATAACACAACCCACGTCATAAGGATAACGCAACTCACGTCATAAGGATAACACGACCTACGTTATAAGGATAACACAACCTACGTTATAAGGATAACACAACCCACGTCATAAGGATAACACGACCTTCGTCATAAGGATAACGCAACTCACGTCATAAGGATAACACGACCTTCGTCATAAGGATAACGCAACTCACGTCATAAGGATAACGCAACTCACGTCATAAGGATAACGCAACTCACGTCATAAGGATAACGCAACTCACGTCATAAGGATAACATGACCTACATTATAAGGATAACACGACCTACGTCATAAGGATAACACGACCCACGTCATAAGGATAAAAAGACCTAAGTTATAAGGATATCACGACCTACGTCATAAGGATAACACAACCCACATCATAAGGATAACGCAACTCACGTCATAAGGATAACACGACCTACGTTATAAGGATAACACGACCTACGTCATAAGGATAACACAACCCACGTCATAAGGATAACGCAACTCACGTCATAAGGATAAAACGACCTACGTTATGAGGATAACACGACCCACGTCATAAGGATAACACGACCTACGTTACAAGGATAACACGACCTACATTATAAGGAAACACGACCTACGTCATAAGGATAACGCAACCCACGTCATAAGGGTGACGCAACTCACATCATAAGGGTGACGCAAACACATACTCACCCGGAACATCCCGTAGTGACGTATAACACCAGGGTGTTCCGACAGCAATGACAGCAAAGAGTTCTCCGTATGCAAAAGCATCTTCCCATTGCTAACCTCATTGCCTCGAGAATCCAAACTGAGGATCTGGAGCAGCGCAAAATTTGAGTTAAGCAAAAACATCTTCATGGCAAGTTCATTATGACATAACAAAACAGCTGTACAGCATCACAGCATCAAGTGATGCACGGTCCAAACATTTTTCTAACGAACCAACCAGTGCGTGACACTGAAATCAATGTTTGGCAAACACCGGGCCGCGGCCCAGTGCCGGTCCATGAGGAAACTGTTACCGGCCAAGCGGAATCAACGCCTAATTAGTGTAGAAGTGACTGGAACGACTGACATAAGGAACACACTGCGGGTGCCATTGACCACCATTATCCCCACAGGTGGGAGCATCTTATTGCGGAAAAAGCAAGACCAGATGTCTCATCGAATCAGTGCCATAATAACTTCAGAGTTGTAATAAATTTTCATGTGCCAATTATTCATTTAAGGGCCGGTCTGCAAAATAATGCCAGGCTGAAACTGGTGCCACTGTGAAAAAAGTTCGCCGACCCCGACTTAACTGAACATGAAACCTACGACAAACCGAAAATTGAAATTAAATTGCAGAACACCTCCCAGTTTTTATGTATAACGAACTAATATCACAGCGGCGACATGCATTCATGGTGATAGACAAGCTGTGCAACATCACGTGTCATTTGTGAAAGTGATTCATCATGAAACCCTGTACTAATCTATTTCCCAACAACAAGCAAAAAAACTTGCTTCAGAATTGTTTTGTTCAGTGCTTCTCAAACTTATTGAATGATGTGTACCTTGTGGGCATTATTTTGTCTATCAAGCACCCCTTGACTGTAATTATGAGCACAATAATTAGAAATGTACCTCTGCACATATTACTGCACATTTACGTTGAAAGTTCATTATGAAGACACTTAAAAAAAATTCATGTACCCTTGGAGCACTTTTGCGTACTCGAGGTGCGCGCATCCCCATGTGAGATCCACTGGATTAGTTAACACACTTTTTCATGACTACTGATGCCACAGCTCGTAAACAGCCGCGCTGAGTTAGACTTAACTTGCAGTGTTGCAACTACTCAGTTGGCGTTGTGTTGAATGTGCAATGCACAACGAATGGGTGTGTGGGAGAATAGCACCTACATGCATGTGGCGCAAACAAGCAACATTGGAACGATCACGGCGACTGGTCTCTGTTGTTGCTTGATGCCAGTGTTAAGCTTTGCGCGCTTGCCGCTCGGGATTTCCGGCCGCAACAACAGACACCACGTGCTTATTATCAGCGATTCTTCTGGAACATCCATTTCAAAAACTTTTATTCCCAAAAAAATTGTAGAAAATGGTTATGTCCGCACATTCTGCACAACCCTAACTGCTGGCCAGTCGACAACACTGAAGCACATGTACAACTGACACGACTTTCCTTAAAAGGCTGGTCATGCTTCTGAGCGAAGTCCGGCCTACCAACTACTGCATGTGACATGGTCAGCGCTCTCACTTTTAGGGGTTTTGTTTGGAAGTTTTGACCCTTTTCGGGATTTTTTAGGAATTTAGGGAGTTTTTAGGGATTTTCGAAATAGTTTGAAAATGTGTGAAATGAATCATTTCAGTTTATTTTGCAAATCGTGTTTGGTTCTACAGTATTTTTAACAATTATCACAGTACTCCGATTGTATGCTGCACCACCACAGATTTAGGGAGTTCTTATGTAAAATAGGGATTTTCTGATACTGTTCTTGGGATTTCTGGAGTTGCATTTGTGAGAGACCTGGGCCCAGTATTCGAAGGTTGCCATNTGCCAGTCTGAAGTAAAAATGTAAAAAACGCTTTTCTTGCTCGCACTACNCCACTAAAGGCCATTGCCGTACAACTCGCACACAGCAAAGAAGTTTGCACAACCTCGCATCCAACAAGAACAGCTTACCTTGGCTGTATAGTAATTGTTGCTGTTTGCCTTTCGCACAAGGTGTTGCGATATGCATTTGACTGGTCCACTTCCCATTTTGGGTCCTAGGGACAAAACAAACAATGTAATTTTTATCAACCAACTGCGACAACCAATCTATTTTCTGCCAAACTATGGTTTTACCGATAAAGTATGGTCCAATTTTGTTTTGAGCCAAATGCATTGCAGGGTTAGACTTGATTCTTTCAACTTCATGACAAATCTTCGTTTTCAGGACACCAGATTCTAAAACAAAATAAATTTGACATTTTCCCGCAGAAGTATTGCGGGCTGCACAATAACGTGGTTTAGCTCGAAATGGTGTCTCTATTTTTCAATTATTAAAATCGGAACACGGAGATTGTCAACAAAATAATATTCTCCTTGTATCGCGTTGGCAACATAATAAACTTGTTTTAAAACACATGACCCTGATNTGCACTGAACCGATTGCATTGTGCTTCAGATCATTTCGCCACCATCATCAAAAGAACTTNATGAAAGTTGAAATGAACGTTNAAGACTGCAGTGGTCTCTAATTGACGTCGGCAGATACACTTTGTCGGAGAGAACATTCAACATTGTTGTTACCTGCANTTACTGGAAACGTGCAAAAAATTATCGCTAATTTCAGAGAACAGCTTTGCTGTTACATCACTCAAAAAACACCTCCAGTTTTTTTATACTAAAAAACAACAGCATCATGCATTGCGAGGAAGCAAAGTTTGAACTTTGTTTCACTGCATGTTGTGTAAAACGAAGTGTTGAGGCTCGGGTTATCTTGAGCTGGAGTTGAAGCACAGTTGCAATCGTAGGCACCGGCTCAACATGTTTAGACTGTCTAGCCAGCAAGTTGCCACAGCAACGCATTGCTTCCATTTTNAGACAGAGTTCNAGTTATAACCAGTGGTTTGATCTGATGAATGCTTTGTTTGCCTGACGGAGCTTTTTGTTTGAGTTTATTTTTGAGAAATTTTCNTATTTTTTGTGTGGCTCTTGGCATATCTCATTTTTTCAACGGTACTTGAACAAACTTACTGCTTTATAAATCTTATCAATACATATGCATCTCCTGTTTCTTCTCTGGCATCTTCCCTCTTTACTTGGTTTGGTTTAGCGCAACGAAATCTCTTTTCTGGTAGTAACCTTTTGAATGTCCTGCTCTAGAGTATTCTTGCGTTTACAGAGGTTGTAACTTACAGGTTGTTTGAAAAAAATACGGCACTGCTCAATTGGTTTGACCTCTTCTAACTATCCGCACATCAGTGGATAATTAGAATAAAAAATAAAAAAAATTATCCGCACATCAGCGTTATGTGCTAACGCACATGAAGTGGAGCTGAACTGTGGTTTACTTTTCAGGAAACTCATTAAGCTACTTGTCAGAAGAAATAAGTCTCTTTTCAGGACCAAATTCAAGTTATGTTCTATTGCTGTTCAATACAGAGTTAATGTCAATGGCTCCTTCATAGTAATTGTCAGGTTTCATGATTCTGGAGAGCTTCCTAAACTTAATTACAATCAAACCCGAATTCGCAGGAAATTTGCAGTCAGTGGAACGATGGGTCTTCGATTGCTCATGCACCAACAACCGTGATAATCAATACGTTGTCAAAGCAATAAAAAATGTTAAGTAAAAGCAAGACAGCAATCGGTTTTGCAAATTTACTTTCAAAAATACTGCCCGATGCGAAAAACACTGACTGCAAAACGTGCTCTAGCAATGTTGTACTGGAATCCTGCATGTTCGCCGTTTTCCGCTGGTATTCCTTTCGCATTTGGCGAGATGTGAAGTTGGACGAAATTTATTTTCGACTGTTGTGGCAATAAGCTTCGGTTGGCCAAAACTTTGGAAACTCATTTTCTGGCAAACATCTGCACTACTGCATTTGAACTGCGTATTAATTCAGTGTGATGTGTTAATTTTATGAAACGAGTAACATCTTCATTGGGAAGAGCTGGTCGATTAAAGTCTGAGCGAATTGCATAGGTCAGGCGTGGGCAAATAGCGGCCCGCGGGCCAAATGTGGCCCACCAGAGCGTTTTCAGTGGCCCGCGAAAGCATTCAGCAAAATCTCCCAATCTGAAATATCTTCGAAGTCATCACAGTAAACGTTAGTGCTGAGCCAACTTAAACCGAGACTTGCTTTAAACTTCCATTAGATGGTACGGCCCTCCACTAAATGTGGCCTTCTTAAAGTGGCCCACGAGCCAAATTAATTGCCCACCCCTGGCATAGGTGTGGCCAGTTACTAAGTGCAGAAAAGAAAACCGCTGTAGCATTGCCCACGGAAAATGTCTCCTCCGTTCAAAGTCACTGATCTTCTGCTTCGTTTGCCAACCCCGCTCAGACAACCAAGAGGACCTGATTATGTGGCGCCGATTGCCAAAATGATTCCAAACCCTTTAGGAGCACAGGCACATTTTTCACCAACTCGCCAAGTACCTCTAGAAATTCTTTTTACAGGTTAAGTATAAACAACCGAGGTTAAACGTCGGCTCTACTTGTCCTATCAACGAATTACCTCATGGGACGCAGTTACGAAGCTTGGTCGTCCATCAAAATTCCAGACTTGTTTTTGTAAAAATGGCATTGGAAGCATCACGCACAGCTTTCATTTTCAGCCGTTAGGCATGCACTGCCATCTTGGCAGTAGCCTTCACCCCTTACTCAAAAAATACAAAACTTATGCCTGTTTCGATGGGATTGCTCGACAGAATGCTGAGATAAAATCAACTTAAGCCTATTTGATGTCTTTTTCAAATTTAATTCAAAAGTGAACTGCGCATTGTCAATATTCGCCTGAGTGAGGTTCATCCCTTCAAGTCCGCATGCTACGCTTGTATCGAGAGACTTTTTTATGAACTTACTGAAGTGAAGGAAAACACTCGACTTTGAACTAATAACTCACGCTATAAACAAAAAACAATGCATCAACTCACAAATAACAAACCTAACTTCCACTATAATCAAATAAGGAAAAAATCAAACAAGTTATGAAATTCTACTTGAGACAAGTTATGACAGGCAATCATCAAATGCTGGTCTTTCACAAACTTTGCACAACCATCAAACCGTTTTTTTTCGCAGCAATATCATCCCACAGCACTTCTCTTTTCATTGAACTTGATCTGTTCATGCACTTCACTGACTTTGAATTTGGTTCGTATGTGTTTCCACCACCTAGTGCACTATTTCTTGCCTGCATAACATTTATGTGGCTTTACAAACAACTATGGAAAACCACACATTATCAACACCATACATAAAACAAGAAAACGTGAAAGCTATTGTACTGACTAAATATTTTCCCAAGAATAAATTTTTGAGCCAAAGTATTAACAAAAAATTATTACACAGTTCAAGAATTTTCGGTTTTTCTTGCATTGCAAGAACACAACACCAAATAACTCATTTTACCCAGAAGAATAGTACAAAAAGGTTCACTTATTAGTTAAAACCAGTGCTGTAATTGAAGGCTTCAACCCAGGTTTTGTGCTTTTCAGGCACAAATCTATGCAGCACAAACATAATATAATCTAAGATAGTCTACTACAAGATATATCAAAATGTGTCACAAGGCAGGAAAAAATATATTGTTGGCTTTTGTAGGCACCTTATTTTCATTAAATCATGAAGAGGAGTAGCCAGAGAAGCAAAGGGGGCTAAAATACTTTTACAACAATTTGCATAAACAGCCATCTCTGGCTTTTACAAACGTTGTAATGTGTTTAAAGTTTTCAACTGACAGTTATGCACCTCATTGTACAACTGTTAGCTAGGTTATTTTTCTTAAATGTCCATTGATTTGCAAGTATATAAAAGAAGCATTACTCCAACCATCAAACTGGGGGTAGCATTACATTATCAAGGTAGTAACAATACAGAATCGTGAACAGGCATTTCATACATGTCTTCCTTTTACTAACCCAGCTGACACGAATGCCTGCAATCTGTATTTTGTAGTTTTCAATTGTTTTGGACACCAAATTCACTTCTCAAACCAAATTTACAACTCATTTAACATGACCACCTACTCCTTGAAAAAATTCAAACAGTGTAAAAAAATGTAGCGAAAAAACAATGACCATTAACTGTACAACAGCCTACCTTGATATGATCAACTTTATCAGATTTGTTAGTTTTGGAAGAGATGGCCATGATATCTGCAAATATGTATTGCAATTATGAACATATTCAAATCACTGAAACAATTTGAAAGATAGAGCTGCACAATACCATATTTCCAACCTACACAAACACAAAATCTCTATGTCTAAGAACAGCATGCTTATATAAATCATGGAAAAACTATCAAATCCATTAAAAAGCCCCATTGGACATTGGAATATCACTAGCAAAAGATTAACAAACAGTGATTTAGACTAATCAACATTAATGTGAACTTACTGCTACTCTGCCTTCAACAATGAAATTAACAATAAAATTGCAACATGGTTAAGTCCAACACAGCATGCAGGCACATAATGTTTTGTCTGTTTTATTTATTTATTGAAATGTTTGGTTGTTGTTGGTACATGAGTCAATGCCCAAGAGGAATAAACACTGAATAAAAGTACCAACAAACTCTATTACATTTGGACATTGTCATACAGAAGTGTTAGAGAGTGAGACACAAATGGAGATTTTTAAGAAGCATCAGACAGTTTAGCAAGCAGATAAAAAGGTTGAAGATGTGCATGTATGAATTGCCTACCAACTTCAAATGACCTGATCAAAAAGTTCAGTTGCACGTGCAGTTGTGAACTCCCCGTTTATGGTAGGCATATGCAACAAATTGTTATCACTCTTGAACAAATAAAATCCAACAATGTTAAACCAGAAGTTTAATGCATTCTGTAAATATCAACCTTTTCTTCAGCATTTATACTGAATATTTTAAAACTAACCTGAATCTTGAAAGTCATTTCGTGCTAAAGAACCATTGGTTGGAACTTTCCTTTTTTTATGAGGTGGTTGAAATGATCCAGACTTCGATGTGGAATCAAAAATTTCAGGCATTAAGGTTTTGGATGAAGGTAGTGAACTTGTGCTGCCAGGCATTGTCAACGAGTTATTTGTTTCCTTGAAATTATTTGACAAAAATATTTGAGGCTGAGATGCTAGTTCACCAACACTGCGTGCTCTTTTTCTACATTCTTGCAGGCTCATAGGATTGAGATGTTGTGCTGGCTGATGCATTGGAGCAGAAGCAAACACATCATCATCATCCTCATCTTCTGCTACCTTGGACCTAATTTCTTTATGTGGATAGACAGTCTCAGACTGGATTCGACCTCGAACAATGGTAGGTTGAACAGGTGGTTGTGCATAACAATAATGCAGCTGTGATGCAACCACAGAAATACCAGGAATGCACAAAGGCTGATATGATGCAAGACTATAACGCCGATAAAATTGCTGATGGAGAAGATAGTTGTTGTTGCCATTGCATGGATAAGCCTGTATACTTGAGGGGGTCACTTGTGTGAAAAATGGTGCAGAATTCTGAAAATAACATGCATCATTTTTATGAACTTCGTAGGAAAAATGCAAGTTTTTTTGAACAATAAGAAATCTGGAAAAAAGTAACTTTCAAATATTCATTAAGTCCAGAAATTACAAAAGTTTTGCTTTTGTTGAATGATTAACTAAAAAAATTATTATTCATACCATTAAGTGAACAGCTGGTATTTGTTCCGTTCTTGAACTGTTGCTCAGCATATGATGATCAGCGTAAGAGTGCGATGGGTCTTCTGCAGCAGACCTCCCACAAAAACGTCTTCTTCTGGTTAATAACTTCAAATGATCTTGACGTGCTTTCTCTTGTGTGGCCATGCTGATGATTTTCAACAGGCTGAGGCATTAACTTTAAACTACTTACTGGCAATTGCATCAGACCTTGCCCTAATATTCAGCATAATACATGAAGGTGAGCTCAGCATGTGTGTGACAGCCAAATGCTTCTAAGGTATTTATTTATTTGTTTTACTGAGACAAGTGATTGAATCTGCATTAAATGCTTTCATTTTTATCTTAGCCCAGAGAAATTCTTTCATAAGTTTTACTAAAAAATCCTACTGTAATTGGTAGCATGTGATCACAAATAAAAGATGAGCAGCTTTGCTAGTTAGGACTTAGAAATACACAAAGTGAAGCTTTCACTAGTTTCTTACAAAATGCAATTTTAATAACTCTTACTTGGTTCATTACTTGGGTTAGTTCATCTTACTTGCTGCTAGATGTGCTTGAAGATGAAGGTCACAAATTTTGATCCTTGGTAGCGACTATACGTAAACTATTGTGAAACAATACTTTGTTTGCAAAACAGATAGTACAGCATTTCCAAGTTGCCAGGTAAGTTGTTTTTACAGGTTGCCACTAAAAGCTTGAATGCAACAGTACAATAGTACTAGTAGTCATTAGTTTTTACCAACTTCAAAACAAACTAATTCCACTTGCAATCTATTGGCAACAACAAAAAGTATGCTGTTGCAACTTGTACGCCAAACAGCACTGTGAATTTATCAGTGACCAATTAAATCACTGTGTCAGTCCCTTGTTGTAAATGCCTTGGATTCATTCAACCGTCTTGTGTTCACAACAATATTGGGATGGCCAAAAGTATGCTTAGGTAAATAACCTAAAATCAAAACATAATGCAATACCCTATAACAAGTATATGGCATATGACAGGACAACAAAAATTATAGAAAATACAAATTCGGAAAGCAATAGCTGTGCACTGAAACAAAGGCGAGTAGCAGGTAGTAATACTGGTTAGTACACTAGGAATAGCTAAAATAAGATCTAACTTGCACATAGGCTATTATGCTGACGACATTCCCTCCAACCACAACCGGGGACAAGAACTAGTGGAAACACTGTTGTTCCCATGGTAACCGACATATCAACAAGTTTCTTTGCTAATTCACTCAGGAAACGGGCAGTGGACTTGCCATACACACTAGGGGTTTCTATTGGTTGAAAGCGGTAATTGTTAAGGTCATTGCATTTTTGGCATTTTGCAGCCTCAGCCTCTGTTGCTGCAATGCCTGCCTGAATGGTTCTGTTTTTGTGGTGGTCTTCAGCAAAGGCGTCCACAACTGTTGCGTTCCAGGCTTTGGCCTCTGTACCAAGGACCCAAAGTCAATCCATCAAGCCTTCTTCCATTTTCTGTCAAGCCAACAGGCTCCAAGGTAGAGGGAAATTAATGCACCTTGATCCTTTTGAAAACAGAGTTGATGGCTGTGTTGCAATTCGAATGCCTGAGTGGCAAGTGCGCAAAGCTTCATACTGTGGCAGCAAGCAACAATAGAGAGCACACAGCAATATCACTCTTTGCATATGATAGACATTATGTTCAATCATTCACAAGTTAGTATTGGCAGAGATTCCAAGCCACAATCACTTTATTATTGCTTGTTCGTGCCGCATATATATGGGTGTTGTTCTTTGCGCACATCCCATTCGTGATGAATTGCACATTCAACACAACGTCAATGGAGAGGTTGCAACAATATCTGGGTAAGCAGTCTGAGTTTCTAGAGCAGGTGAGGCCATGGAGCCCTAGCTCGTCAACAATTTTACTACAGCAGCATTCCATGCAAAACTTTTGGCCCAGAGGGCAATTGCAATATGGAGCTCATAAGGGCTGAGCAGGTTTCTAACATGGCAGTTGGGAAGGCTTCTGGCCAAGCAGCAATTGGACTCTTTTATGCAGCAAGTAGCTGACATTTGTTCCAAGGGCTAGGGGTATTCAGCAGGGCATTGGATGTACCTCTGCAGGCAAGATCATACCAGGCCGATTTATTTCCTCTTGTGGTGGTGATGAATCATGGTGTTCGGAACAAGCATCACTTGTCTTACTTGGGGTTCCTTGATAAGCATATGTAAGCAACCTGTTGACAAGGCCGTTACAGGCATGAGACGATGGAAAAGAACTGTTTTTTATACAGAGGCAATTTGGTCATTTGTTCCTAAATAGTATTAAAATTTGCTGTAATACTATTCACTAGCCTGCCTTTTCGGACATTATGACGGAATGTTTTCAGTCAAAAAATTGGCCAATGACCAAAAAAAAACAGACAGGAAATGTGGCAGAGACAGGTCTGCAGAGGAACGGAGGCCAAGGCCTCCAAATCTCCATGTCAGATTAGTATGGATGCTTCTGACCAGCTTTCTTTTTCAGAAGTCACATTGCATATTTTTCTATGTTGGTTTTTATAGCAGTGTCAAACACCTTCAGTTCCCTTTTGCACTGAAGCATGAGGCACTATGCAGAAAATTAGGCGAGGTCAATANGGCAGGTGTGAATACTGCAACACCATACAGGAGTGCAGTACTCTGCTGTTGAGTGGACCAGGGTAAAGGTGGTTGTTTNTAACATTGTTGCTCCAGCACCCCAACCGCAGCCAGCAAGCCACCCCAAGATGTCAGCTTCTGGCGAAGGTGTTGGCAATACATGAGCGACCTGTCCAACGTTACTCCAAGGTATTTAGGCTCAGGGCAGGATTTCATTGTTGTAGTTAACTTTCAGCTCACATTTAGCTTCCTTATTGTTACGATGGAAAGCTGCCAACACCATTTTTGTAGTGCTGAGCTTTAGCTTTCAAGTCTGGAGGTATTCACCTATGGTTGTCATGTCCCTGCTCAGCACCCTTTCACTGTCTGCCAATCTCCATCAGCATGCATGATTGCTAGATTGTCAGCATATGCTTATGCTTACTTTCTGGAGATGGTGGAGGGTATCCTAATAACTGCCATTGTTTAATGTCTGGGGTTGAGGGAGATGGGAATTGTTCCTGGTAAAGCTTACTTGTTTGGAGCTCGTTGTTGTGTGTGTGGTTGATAACAAGTAGCACATAAATGTATGGAGAGTTGACAACTATATAAATGAAGTAAAGAGAGCATACAGTTGAGAAGATTGAGTAGCAATGTGGGTTAGGAAGCAGCAAGCCATGCAACAGCTGTAATATAGTACAATGACAATGTGGACAACAGAAGCACAACGACCAGGGTGAAAAAAGTGATGATGCTTCCTTCAATTTATTCAAAAAACACACACAAAATAACACAAAAATAAACAAGCAGACGCATGGAATAGAAATACAATAAAAATTGTTTGCATCTTCCCGGGTTGCCTAATACAACCAGCTAGTTTTCTAGTTAGGTCCCCCACGAATAATCAACAGTGCAGACCATGAATTACCATATTTTCCTATGGAGTCAGCAATTGACACAATAGACTAAGAAGAAAATGAGATGACAGGTTTGGTATAGTATTCATATCAACTAGTCATAGGCATCAAGACTAGCACATGGATGGATAAGGCAGTGTTATGCAATTTACAGTTTTAGTCATTCAAATATCATGATTATCAATGGACAGTGTTTATTTTGCCTCGTGAGGCAAAAGCACTGCTGGAGCTATTTTGCCTTTAGCCAAACAAGATTGGTTGAAATGTCCACAGTTGCTATGATTGATACAACTCCTTTCATAACTTGTGTTGTCATGAGAACATCAAATGATTTAAATCAATCAAACCTGGAAACTATTTGACAATTTAAAAGCTGGTTATGGGCCTGCATCAGAATGTAATGCCATACACTTATAGCTTGAGAACAATCATTTTGAACGAGTATAAAATTGCTACAGTTTACATTACAGTATGCCGATACCAAAAACTAGCAGTTTTTATCTGGGATTTTTTGTGTTGTGTAGCATTGGTTAGTTATTTACTACAACCATAAAGCAGTCACAGACACTTCATAATAATTCTACAGTGATTGCTCAAGACAATGCTGCAAACCTTCCATTAGAGATTTTTAAATTTATTATCAGAAGGAAATCATTAGTTTAGTGTCTAGAAGTCTCTAATTCAGTGGTTATTCATCTTTTTTCTACTACACCTCTCTTAAGCAAATTGTCCTTTGTTTCAAGCCACCCTGACCTTAAATAAGAATAGATGTATTTATTTGTAAATTCAACAATCAAACTTTCCATGCTTTAGGGCACGTAAGGGCTTGCGCCCCCTTGAGGGGTTAGGCTCTCCCAGTTAACACTTTGGCGTCTGGGTGGTTTCGGCGATTTTCACAAAAAAACAGCAGTTTTTGGTTGCCTTACCAACGCCCTAGCTCCTCTGCCGATTGTGCTAGACAGCTGTTCAACGCCTCAAACAGATCGGCCAGTCTAGTAGATTGCACTCGAGAAAAAAAATTTTTTGCTTGGGGGGTGCAGGTTTTTTTGAGTGACGTCATAAGTGAAGTAGTTTTAGGCCACCTTGGCCCACTTTGCCTGGCCCTGGGCGCCAACCGTTAGGTGGAAGTATTTCGCTGAA
>JGI24158J21664_10006739_pt1 | contig 15177 bp, 9 predicted proteins | sample Ectturendosymbi3_FD_21664 | JGI IMG/M metagenome (IMG submission 21664) | reverse complement strand
ATGAAGATGCGATTTGAATACACTGTTATGGTTTGATGGAAATTCGATCTCAATGGTCACTATTAAACATGTAGGAAAAACCTACAGTGGCAAAGGTCTTTTTTAAGGACTGGGTTTGTGAAGGTTTTGTTCCATGATTTGACACCCGCAACCTTCTAGTCAGCACAATCCAGTGACTCTCGTGCAAAGCAATACAATAAACAGACCTAACTAACTTACGAACTCCGAGCTGCTAATTCGGAGTGAGGTCAACGCCTGTTTAATCAGAAAGTGATCACCGGAATCTCAAGTCCAAGTTTGCCTCAAAACTGCAAAACACCTGCTAACACAGACATTGTTAAATCATGCAACGTCCCACGCCAGTCGAAAGTTCGAAGCGCTGCAAATGTCGAGCATTTTGATGAAAGAACAATTGCTTACAAATGGTGTGGATGATTTTACTTCAGATGATTGTAAAAGAAATCTGATTTGAGATAGAAACATGTCAAAACCTATTCTTTGACAATCACTCAGATGCCAACGAATGCACCATGGATGGAAGCAATCCCTGCCAAAATGGTGGAACTTGCACGGAAGAGCAAGGAAGCCGCACTTGTAAATGCCCACCAAACTGGACAGGTTCTATGTGCAATCAAAGTAAGTTCTTTTGTATTTGGAAAATGCTTTGTTTTTCACATCTGAAATTTTGATCTATGAATAATAATAAGTAATGTTTGTGAGTTTTTTGATTGATTTCGTTGAACTTGACATATTTGAGAATTTACGCAAAAGAGTGAACGCAAGCGGAATCTTCCGTCTTCAGCAGTAAAGTCCATTCTCAACTTAACTGAATCTCTGTCTTAGTTTGCAGAATGTTTGTGTTGCCTATTCATTAGTGAAACTGAGTTAATGATTATTGTCATTGAGAAGTGATTAAAAATTTCGTTTTCTGTCTTTTGTCAAAATGTTGAGTCCTTTCCAATCTGCCACAAATGAGAATATTTTTTCTCTATGTCATGTTTATCAATGAGAACGTGTTATTTTGAGCAATACAAGAAATCATGTTCAATTACTGCATTGTCCAATCTCTTGTTTTGAAAAATACCTTCATTCGAATCTCTTTTTCCCAAAAAGACTGCCTCAAAACTGCAAAACACCTGTTCACACAGACATTGACAAAGCATAAAACAGCCTTCGTCAGTCGAAAGTTCAAAACGCGGAAAAGTCGAGCATTTTAAGGAAATATCTTAATCATTTACTTGATAATTCTGTTAATGATTCTTCTTTGGATTATTGTAAAAGAAATCTGATTTAAGATGGAAACATGTCAAAACCTATTCTTTGACAATCACTCAGATGCCAACGAATGCACCATGGGCGAAAGCAATGCCTGCCACAATGGTGGAACTTGCGTGGAAGAGCAAGGAATCCCCACATGTAAATGCCCACCAAACTGGACAGGTTCTATGTGCAATCAAAGTAAGTTCCATTTTCTTTGGAAATGACTTTGCTTCACACATCTGAAATTCTGTACTATGGATAGAGAGAAATATTTTGTGAGTTTTTTGGTTGAGTGTACTCATCATGAGATATTTGAGAATTTGTGTAATGTAGTGACCGGTTTCGGGACGTCTTCCGTCTTTCACAGTTGCTCCAGTCTCAATTGCACTGAACCTCTTTCTTAGTTTGCAGATCGTTTCTGTGGAATGTTGATTTGTCAAACTTAGTAAGTGATTGTAATCAGCGAGATGCTGTTCAAATTTCATTTTCTGTTTTTTGTCTGAGGGGTGAAAATCTTATAAACCGTCCAACTGTGAAATGAATTGTTTTTTTCCTATTTTCATGTATTTCAATGAGAACATGTTATTTTGAACATCACAAGAAATCAAATTCAATCACTCCGTTGTCGAATGTCTCGGTGCACAAAATAGATTCATTTGAAATTTCGTGTATATTGGGTGGAATCAAGATGCGTATTGAAAGCACAACCATGGTTTTATGGAAATTCACGCTCGATGGTCAGTGAAGACATGTAGGGATAATCTACAGTGTAAAGGTCTTTTTGAGGACTGGTTTTGTGAAGGTTATGTTCCATGATTTGACACCGCGAACGCGTGACCTTTTACCCTGTCCAATCCGGTGTCTATCGGATAAGGCAATGTGACTAACGGTCCAAGCTGACTTACTCTTTCAGAACTGTCAATACGCCGTGAGATCAACGTGTGTTTGAACAAAAGTGAACACACGGGCATAATTGCACGGAAAACGCGGCTAACACAGGCATTGAGTAAGCACAAAACAGTCCACGCCTGTCGAAAGTTGGATACGCGGAAAATGTCCTGGAATTTCACGAAAGATCTTTCAATCAGTTTTGTGCTCATTAATAAAATCTGTCAGAAAAAAGCAATGTCTTTGATTTACCAAAATTTAAAAAATTAAGCCACGAAAATAAACAAAGCGCCATTTTTCGATAATTGTGTTTGAATTTGCGGGCTTATCGACGCAAGATGTTTGAATCAATTACTTCAATATGCTATGGATGCCGTTTAAGTATAACGTTAAAGGCGTGAGATTCGGTTAGGAACATGCATAAACCTGCAGTACTTGTTTTTCATTTTCACAGATGCCAGCCAATGCACTTTCGATCAAACGAATCCCTGTCACAATGGTGGAACTTGTGTTATTGTCCAACGAAGCTCTACTTGTCAATGCCCATCAAACTGGGAGGGTCCTATGTGCAATCGCGGCAAGTTTTCTTTTGTCTTTGGACTCTTTGTGTCGTGAAATTAATGATTGCATCTACATGTTGAAATATTTGATGTGTTTGTGAGTCTTAAAACCCTGCTCCGGGGTCCTGAGTGGTCCACTACCATAGGGGCCTGTTTTAGTTGATTTCATATACTTAGAAAAATGTTAGAAACGTGTGCTTCAATGACTTTTCCTGATTTTCAGAGACAAATGGAATGGTGCCAGAGTTGTCTCACCAAAATGCCCCTGAAAGCCTATATATAGGAAATGTGGTTACTATACTATCCTGGGCGACCTGATGTGTATCAAATTTTGGGCACTTTGCTACCTTAATCTTTCAATGTGATTTTAAATGAAAAACTTGTTTGAACAGATATGACCACCGATACTTTATACGTGAAGAGTCGTCATACTCCATGAATTTATATGAAAAAATACAGATCTGACACGTGCATGACTTTTTACACGGCCAAACAAAAAAAACACTTAAAATCCCATTTTTGTGGTTCAGTGCATAAAATTTGTATGATGTGTATGTTTCGCTGCGCAGATACAATTTTGTTGCGAAAGTGATTAACAATGGACGTATAATGGAAGTACAAAATAGTTTGGTATGGAAATAACGGATCTCACATGTCCCAGGAAGACGTAATCAAATTATGAGTAGCATTATACCCATGTTTTCATGACTCATGCCGCATTTTAAGGTTTCCTGAGCAGGGTTTGTTTGTTACGTTTGAAGCGAAAACCATGAATGGATGTGACCTGAAATATTAAACGGTAAAATATATTTTTTGAATTTTGGGTTACTTGGGTAGTTGACAGACTACTTTTTATGCTATGTTTTTTATCCATCTGCATTAGTTTTCAAAACCCTTGGGAAGTATTTGAATTTTTTGTGTAATATCTGTCTTGGTACAAATTTGATAATTTTGACAAGGTTTGTTGTCCAAATATATCGATGTATTTCGAAGTGAGAAGGAATATTTGAGTTGTTTTTAGTTCGGTGTTTCTTGCTGCGTTTTTCGGGATCCACAACAACCTTGTCCAAAAACTCAAAACATTAAGCCACGAAAATGAACAATATACTATTCTTCAAGGCTGACTCCCTACACCTGATTTTTATCAGAAGTAGAGTAATAAAAACTTTTCACAAAAAAATTTAGCAAAGCACTACTGCATATCCCCTGCCAATTAATAGCTTCAGGCGGGTCGAATTGGGCAGTGATCACGGTAAAGGGAAGGATGACTGTTATTTATTGTCGATAACCAAACCGTAAATTTTGTAGGTCAAATCAAACTTGATTTTCGTTTTTTATCCAAATAGAAACTAGCGGTTTTATCATTATGCTTATTCCGCATGTTACCGATCATCTTTCTAAAGAGAAAAGTGCGGACAACCCAAGAAAAATTTTTCGCTCACTCGTGCTATCTGAAATGCTAGGTTTGTTGAATGCAATCATTATGCAGCCAAAAAGGCGGCAAGATTGATCCCACTAAAGTGATTTCGTTTGTACCATTTACACAAATCTATCCATGGCCAGCAATCACGCGGTTCAGTTACGCTTTCAAACAAACTTGGTGTGAATACGTGAAAGCCAAATTAAACGAAAAAACAACCGGCAAGATTTCCTTGGTTATTATCTCTGCCAGATTCCCTGGAATAAAAATTCAAAAGAACGTAAAGGAAAACAACATGCTTTCGAGGTGGCACAGCAGATACATCGTCTAAGACATGGCTGCGGACACAGTCGGCAGGCTTATCACGCACGACATTTTCACCTAATCCTACAGTAATGACAGACTGCGGTACTTTCCAGAAAAGAGATGTAGTCCTCTAAGATGGTTGCAATCAACTCACAACCTAAGTTTCTTTTAACGACACTGCATCTCAGCAACAGAATAAAAAAATTATCCCTTCCAAAAGTAACGAACATCTTACTACTCTGCTGATCTACGACTGCGGTCACGAGGTTCGTCGGAAAATGTCTCGGTCACTTATTTGGTCACTTGTCACGTGGTAAGCTTGTGACGGAAGCAAGAATTTCACAATCGAGCAGACTGGCAAAAGACGGAAAAAATCCCACACCTCCCTCAAAATTATCCCGATGACATGCAATTTTCACACGCAAGATTAATTTTTTCCTGACTGTAGCGACCAATGGTTAAAAGGACAACACAGAGCTCGACGATGAAGCACATGTAACACAAAGACAGTCATCATAGAAGATGCTTCCTGGTTGCAGCTAGATACAACGAATCAAATGATCAGGGCTAGCCGCTTCGCTGTAAAGAATCGTAGAGGTAGCGGTCACACCCTCGCAACAACGAATCGACATGCGAGGGTCACAACTTTGCTGCTACGAATCAAACGGAGAGTGCTTGCTGCTTTGCTGCAAAGACTTGAACGCACAGTGGTCTTTTCAGTTTATTTAGCACCCTGACAATGTATCAGTATTTGTTGCTTTTCGAAATAATTAATTTTTAACCGTTTGTTTCGCATTTTCATTGTATTAATCACATTTATGTTACTTGTATGCTTTTTTTCTAGTTACGTTTTAGTCACCATTTCAGCACGTCAGACTTAATTCCATTATTTGAGGAATATTTATACGAAATTGGGATAAATTTGGTGCTCTAAGTCTCTTATACACATGTTGGAACTTCACAGATTGAGATTGCATTACTCTTTAAGTTCAGCATGATTGTAGTCAAATGAAACTTCATATAAAATTGTCTTTTACAAGCACGCAGTCAAACGGTGCAACACAATTTCCAGTCGTTGTTTGTGTTGCCATAACAACCAGTCCTATATTTGAAATAGGAGTTTTAAATAAATTGTTGTTTTGAGTCAAAATTGTTCATCAGCAGCCTTGATTTAATCTTTTGGCGGATAGCGTCATCTTTTTCGTATCTGGTCACAACAAACGCGGCCTCAGTGAACGCGTCTTTCCACATCTTGGTTGCGACACGGTGCTGCAGGACCAGGGTTTTGGTCAGCATTTCAGCAATCAAAGTACCATTCCAATCCATCACGACAGGTGGTTGAGAAATATCATTGATGTTGTCAACATTTGTAAGCTCATGAAAGTGTGTACCTTCTACATTTATCTTTGGAACCTTAATTTGTCGGACAACGTCTCTTCTATTGCTTTCTAAAGTAAATGATTCCATCTCTGTTATTGCTTATGTTTCACTGCGCAATAACGAAAACTTATCCACTGCTGTCCGACGAATATCCTCACCATCTTCAGCTAACATTGCAAGAATTACTATTTCTGAATGTGCAAAATATGCGTTTCGCTGCAGCATTTTCATGAAAATGACCTTTTCCTAATAGTTGGAAGCTGACGCACTCTTTTAATAAATTTGAAAAATTGTTTCACCATCGGTAATCCTATTTTNTTTTGATAGTGCACGAAGTTGGAAATTAAATTTCCGAACAAACATTTGTCAATTGCACCCAAAATTTTTGAAGGCTGATGNGTTNATGTGTAGAAACNAAGCATGCGGCAGGCCAAAGTCAGCCATGTTGAGTGAACGANAGGGCAGATCTGAAGCTTTTGCAAATCAGGGTCCAAGTATCCTGACTTGACTGCTAGGCATATTCGGTATCCATAATATTGATCTGAACTAAGTTCATCCACAATAACATCAAGCAATTTTTCGTTCAAAATTTTTCACTTGGCTAAGTTGATACTTTTCCATTCGTTTTTTTCCTATTGGCCCCCAAAATTGTCCGAGCTTCTTGTTGTTCCATTTGATTCAGGAAACACATGACTTAGACGCAACTCGTTGCAATGCAAAGCATAGGTACTGGAAATTTGTTCTTAATAACCCAACTGAGAAAAGACGTTATGGTGTGCAATAACGTTGTCAGAAGCCACCTGGCGCAGTACTCTGAGCATCTGTCTCAAAGTTCTGAGGTTTTCTATTCTTATTCCAGATGTTGCTGTCAGCAACGGACCTCAGTCCCAGCTGAGGTAGACCTAAAGCTGGTTCCTTGTCTAAAGACGTATATGCGATATGTGTGGCATATATTATGTTAGGACTTTGTCGTGAGTCTCACCACATTATCTGTTCAACTGCACATATATGCAACATGCATCAGACTGTATGGCAAAATATGTTCATCCAAACACTACACAAAATAAAAACAAAAGCTTTTCTGTGCTTGCATGGCATGGACTCTACGAATATGAAGTGGATGCCCGACAGTGGCTGCAGTATACTCAATTCCCTCACTGCACAATTAAAAAATCACGTAAGTGAAATTCCCTCCGTTGCCAAAACTTTCAAGTGAGTCAGTTTACTCATCAGCTTTCACAAACGAAAACAAGCAGTTATTAGGAACAGTTTGTCGATTTTACATATATTTCATGTTTTTTCTTTTAGATAATAAATGTTTATTTATACAATCAACAACAAAGAAATACAATTTGATTAATATTGGTAAAAACGTCGAAATCCTGTGCCCGAATTTCTTAAAATTTTGTCCGATTTTACGAAACATCAAATCGTCTGGGCGTGCACCTGCACCCACCGCACCCCCCGCACCTACACCGCTGATGCAAAAGGCACACTGCCATTGCAATTCTCACCCCGGTTTCTCTTCCGAACACCTAATGTATTCAGACTTGTTTCTCGTCATTTATGAGGTCCTATCCGTTCCAACAACTTTTGTGTGTCGTTTAACTCGGCATCTTTAATAGCATCATATACCGGCTCTGCATAGTCCAGCTTACACTTCAAATTGAAAGAAAATCTTGATCAAGTTTGCGCCGCGGTTGCTTTATGTACTAGCTGCGGATGGTATAGAAAAGCTATGTAACATTTTTGAAATATAATTATCATCAAATTGCTATCATTAAAAAGATTTTTTTATAGCTTACAATAAGTTTAAAATGATTTTTAACGTGCTTCCTGAGGAAATGCGCGGATGGCTGAGTACGAAGAGCTGCATATTACGTTTACCAAATCATAATACTTTCAAAACATTTTTGCTGTGTTTCAATCAGTGTTTTATATTTTAAAGGCTTTTGTGACGAAAAAAACGAGTCTCACCCTAGAATCCCAGGTTTCATTGTAACATTTCCCAAAACAACGGTTGGATTTTCAGCCTACACAGTTGAAAGTTGTGCTCCAGGCACAGCCAACAGTAAGTCTTTCAGCGTGGTGTTTTGAAGTCGCGGTACCATTTTCTTATAATAATCAGGTTTTGTATCTAAAAATATTTTCCCCTAGTCGTTATGCCAAATGACATCTTGGATTTGTTAACTGTTGTATCCTTGCTCAAAATTAACAAATAACTCTAATACCAAAATTGTGCATTATGTCCAACCGGAACATTGTGCAGGTGGAACACCTTATGGAAGTAGATTGTGTGCAAGTGCTGGAGTTTGGACAATAGCAACTTGGCTATCTTCGTGTGACACAAGCCTTGAGGTAAAACGAAATTCTCTTTCAACAAACATGCAAACATGTTCAAGTTGCTTTTTCCAATGCTTAGGATAACATTTTCTTAATGATACCTTGTAGGTTTTTCTATGCAATGTGGCAGTTACACGTTTCACTTCAATGTGGATCTGATATTTTTGAATACGTTTTTCAACTAGGAAAAATGTTTGTGAGCAATTTTGTATTTTGCGAAAAAGATAAGCTTTCTTTCAAATAATTTTCTGCCAAACTTTGTTAACAAAAATTAGTTCATTCTTACTACAGCGACTTTGCACTACGCTTTGTGCAGCAACATGCACCGTAAAGAAAACGCGCTGCACATTTCTAGCACAGAAAAGAAAAGAAGTAATAGAAAAAGGAATGTGCCTTTTTAAGGTTTTCACAATCTGACTTGTTTTCGAATCCTTCCTGGCACATTTTTATAGTCGTTGTAGATCACTTAATTTAATTGCAAAACATGACTGCGGCATAGGCTTATAGAAAGAATTGAGATTTTTGTCGCAATGTTTGGCAGGAAAAATGTGAGTGGACTAATGCAGCTGCACAAAACATTTCAGAGGTTTTGGCAATAATAACATATGAAGAAAGGTAGAGAGCTTCCTACATTTTCAGAAACAAGTTTTGTTGTGAGCAAAATAGACAGCGATGTACAAGCTTTGAAGCAACATCACACTCATTGGTAAATATTCCCTTAATAATGAAAGACCGTATCATCAGATATTCGTTACCGAGGAAAACCTGTTGAAACGCTGAACTTTCTGAATCATGATGTGAAACAAACCTGCACCTTTTCAAATATATATTTTTCCATATATTAATTGGATTCATACCATGACGTTCACAAATTAGATTTAGATCTACCAAAACTCTGATATTAAAACTATTCTTTCCTATCTGAATTGTTTACATGTAATGGCCCTATTCATAGAAAAAATCTCAATCAATTCCCTTTTTGATACATATCAAGGGGCTAAGGGCATAAAAAGGCTAAATACTATCTCTAAGCAATTGATTTTCAACCTTATNCTGATGGCCTACAACCTGGTGGTTTTTAACTGTTGTGGCGCACAACCTGTTTCGTTTGCTTAAATGTGCTGACAATTACTGAAACATATAAACGAATTGAAACAATGCAATACATTGCGAATGCTCTACCAGTTTAACTTAAACATTCCAGTTTTGGTTTTGAAGCAAATACACATTCAGCCAACAGTTTTGCAACCTTTTTTATTTTTTGCTTGCGTCTTGAGGGAAAGCAACACCTTTTGTAATAATGGGGTAATTGGACCAAAATCTAATGTCAATTTAGAGGTGAGAGCATGTTCTGCAGAGCACTTGCTGTATGCAGGTGAATCTCTTTGCTTTTTCCTCAATGTATTTTTTAGTGCATTGTTCACAATTTTGTGCCCAGTTCCTGTTCAAACACAACAATAGTTCTCATATGCAAAAACAAGACTGGGAAGATGACTGACACATCAAGTTAGAGACATGTGGTGATTGCCACAGTGGTGTAAAATCTACTTGAACATTCCACATTTTCTAGCATCTCCCTTTCCTTGGAACCACAGATAAATCGATTTGGTTTTAAGGCTGGACATGGCACTGGTCAATGTACATTTTTGTTGCAGCAAACTGCTTCATACTTCGTAACCCATGGTTCATCAGTGCATGCTGTTTTTTTAGCTTCCTCGAAAGCATTTGATTGAGTATTACACATGAAATTAATTGGGAAATTAATTCAGAGAAAGGTGCCAATGTGTTTCGTGCTGCTACTGAAACATTGGTACAAGGAACAAATGATGCAAGTAAAATGGGGCAAGCAATTGTCTGAACCGTTTCACGTTACTAATGGGGTTAGACAAGGGGGAATATTCAGTCCTTACTTGTTTGCTGTATTGAACTAAACAAAATTAAAGCATGGTGTTATATTGGCGATGTCCTATTGAACCACTTGATGTTTGCTGATGATATTTGTGTGTTTTGTCCAAGTGTAAGTGGGTTGCAAAATATACTAGATGTGTGTCAGGCTTATGCAGAATCGGATGGAATTATTTGTTACTGAAGCAAAACTGTTTGTATGACGTTTAAGACCAAGAGCGCAAAAAGCACGGTCATCCCGTTACTGACACTGGGTGGTCAAAATGTAAAATCTGTTAACCACTACAAACATCTTGGAGTTGTACTGGATGCTGAGCTCTCAGATGACAACGACATTCAGAGACAACTGCGATATCAATACTGAGCAGCAAACAAGCTGCGAGCTTCTTTTTCCTGATGTTCAAATGCAGTTAGAAATGTACTTTTTCGTTACTTACTTACGTCCATGTATGCATCACAATTATGGTGTAATTTCAGGAAGTCATGCACGCAGAGATGGCGTGTGGCCTATAATTATTTCTGTACAGGGCTCTATACAACTTCCCGTGGCGAGCGAGTGTTAGTAGTCATCAGGTTCAATGCAACATTCCTACATTTGAGGCCTTATTGAGAAAAATGTGTACCTGTTTCTTGAAAGACGCAGAAAGTCTAACAATGTATGGTTGCGCGCTTAGATGCAGTCAGATTGTTTATATTCGTCCTTAAACTTTGAACACTACATTCGCATTTTACTTTGTGAGTGAGTGCTCGAACGTTGCAGTGTTTGTTCGTTTGAGGGTGTGTCATGCCACAACACTTTCGTGCTTTACCTGGCCTTGACCAGTGTTTTACTCTGCGTCATACACTGAAGTAATGTTGAAGCAAGTATTACGGATTAGCGAACAATAGTGTGAAGAAAGTGTCTGTCACCTGTGATTCTGCCTCCAACCCCGTTGTAAAACGTTCTGTTGTATCTCTTCCCATCAATCTGCGTTGTGCAGACAGTGTGTGCTTGTACTATGGACTTCGTGTCTGATCGCAAAATCAAATTAAATTACGTTATTAGTTAGTGAGCGAAGTTTCAACATTTGCGCTTTTCAGAACGTTAATTCACAATTTTTTCTCACATTTAACATAAAGAATTCCTGATTCAGTGGATTGGCTAAAACGTTTTTTGTTCTTCTACCTTCAGGTTTTAGATCAATCCCCGGGTAATCAAAGTGAACAAACAGCTGAGGATGTTGACATTTTAACGCATGAATATCGCATTCTGTTGCCAAAGAACATCACTTTGGCGGCTAATATTTTGATTAAACTTTCTAACACAACATCATTAACCGAAAGAGTGAGTATCCGAATATAAAACTGTTATACATTCAGCCAAAATTATGACGAACAGTTCAATTTTTAAAGTGTTTTTGCAGACTTCCAAGTCTGTCGTCAGTACAATTGGAAATATTCTGTCTGTTTCTGACAAGACTCTCATAACAAGCGGTGTCTGTGAAAGGTAAGCATATATTAAAATACTGAGACAAATTTTTTTGGCTAAACGCAAGGGCAAACAGATCTTTTTGCCTTATACAAGGGCGATTTGCTCCTATGAAACAATTCTGTGAATTAAAATGGTGAATCTGCATTTCGAGTGCACTTGAATGTGCTGTAAATATTTCAAGAACCTATATGAAACCTTGAAATTACCGGTCACGTTGATAACTACCTACAATATTTATCAAAATGCAATGAAACAATTTGTGTACTCAAATAAAGAACCTTGTTTTTAGTTTATAAACTATTTTTGTTTTTGTACTTATTTATTTTACTATTTATTTGAAGCTTGCTGACAATCCTGAAAAACGTCATAACAACTGTCACAGTGAAAATCAATGTGGAACTACAGATTGTGGTGACAAATTTGGTTGTTTCTGTTCTGGAACTTCCTCAAGGTAAATTGATTTATGGTTGGTAGATTTTTGCCGAGATTGCAATTCGATTAACCGTCCTTAACTATTACAGTGGGTCAAGTTGGACATCTGGTTTTGAACTCTTTCAAACTAACGTGGTTGCAAAGATCTGATAAAATCTTTTTGCGGTGCTTTTTTGTTGAGATTACAAAATTATTTTTCTTTATCGCATAGTCTGTGGTTCTGTTGCCGTTTAGAAAGCTAAATTAGTGAGGGTTGTATAAGTTTAAATGTGATTATCGCCTAAATTGAACCACTTTGTTAAAGCAAAAGTACAGTTTTGCGTTCAATTATGCAGAAGAAAAATAATTTATTTAGAGTCAAACTAAAAGCTAGAGTCCCGCCTCGAATTATTTCCGTTAAATTTCATTAAGGTTCTTTTGCACTCTTTTCGGGGTGAGTAAAGTTGGGCGGCTGGCAAGTAACCATATTTCAAGTCTTCGGTATGACCCGACCGTAAACCTTCTTGCTTTGATGACGCGAGCTCAACGCGCTGTACCACTTACCCGGTTCGCTTTGAATTAATTATTAGTTTAATTAGACTTGAACTATTATAATTCGCTTTGCATTTATTATTATTATGTATTTTAGTTTTGCAATAAATTTTTTTCGTGTTAAATTACTTTTGAAAGGAACAAACAGAGAGTGAAAATAACGTCTGTTGCACGTTTTCATTAGTTGATCGTAAATTATTTGCTACAAAAGAAACGTTGGCCATTTAAATCTTTTTCGAAAATTATCGGTTAGCGTGTCCTTTATATAATTTGCAGGAATACACCAAGCTCAATTTTTTTTCATTTTGTGACCTGTATGGTGGTTACAGGCTCACACATAAATTAAGTTTGAAAATGAAGACTATTCTTCCTCTGTGTAACTGTATTAGGATGTGTGACCTTGCTCGCGCTGAAGTCACCTGAGGAGGCTAAACGTGGCGATATTCTGTAGGTTGCGATTAGCTTTTAACATATGTATTGCTTAGAAATAACTGAATGTTTCGATTCGTCAATAATGAAAGTAAATGAAGCAAATGTTTGGCTTGCGTGCGTCTGTAAATAATTTGCAGGCGATTGCCAAACCACTTGGTATTTTACTGCAAGATGGGAAAATCGGGAGTTAAGATGTTGGGAAAATTTGCAAGAACTAACAACCGCAAAAAGAAACGCAAAAGGAAAAGTTCCTTTATCTACAACTAACGAAGTATTGTTACATTACACCATTTTTTTTGGTATCTTCACACATAACTTTCGAATTGAAGTCTCTGCCCATCAAACATTATTGTAGTAACACATTGTTGCGACAGCCATCTAATACATTTTTGTGTTTAGGAACAAACGGACGGGTTGTTTTTGAAAGTGTGCAATTACCTGACAATAAAATTGGATTCAGGTCTGGTCAGTTTGTCACGTTTCTTGGAAACCCAAATACAAGTGCAATGGTTCATACGTCTGTCCCTTTCGAAGCAAATGAAAGCAACCGTAAGTCGCTTTTGTTAAAACAGGATTATTATGGTAAAATTTTGTTTTCATTTCGTGTTGTTTATTTTATCTTGGGAGGAAGTATTTCGTGTTTTTGTTTTTTCACTGAGAGGTGAAGTCACTTATTCATTTTAAAATTTAGTTTATCAAGATATGGTAGTTGATTGCAATTCCTGCATAAATTTGATTGGAAAAGATGTTTCTGATAAAACTGGTAATGTTGCTATTTTACAAACGTGTTTCTAGCGTAATTCCTTTTCCACTGCAATGGAACAAAACAGGTCAGATTTTGATACTTATGTTTAACATCTTGGTTTTTAAAACTGCTTTGATGCACACTACTAGCTGCTTTACGCACAATGAAAAATATTTATCAAGGCTGTCGAAATATTATCTTAAAAAATGTTTGATTGAAAGTCACTTTCTGTGACTTTAAAGAAATGTTTTGTACTAACATACAAAGTGTAAGTTTTATTTAGCAATCAACATTGCTTTTGCATTGGTTTATCTTCGAGCATCAGATCAAAGAGATATACTGCAGATTAGAATTTTACAATTCAGTGTGGTGCTACAGCAAGCATACAATGACTAGACTAGCTATAGCTTCAAGCTTCCCTAGCAAATGCAACTGCACATGATTGTTGTGTAACAAGTAATTTGTCAGACGTCTGCCAATTTCTGATATTGTCAGTGGCATATCTCACTAAACGTTTTTGTAACTACGAACAAACAGTACGGTAAACATACAATACTACCAGCAATCTTTCGCAGCGCATTTTGAACAACTCATAAATATTTCTTACCATGCAAAAATTATCACCACGACATTTTTCGCCAAAAACACAATCTGGAAAAGAAACTGACCATAATGCAATATATCGCAACAGGATACACTTAGCATTGATCATTTATCACCCGAAATCACTCGCCGCAAATATCATTTCACTTTTACATAACTCACGGGATGTTTTTTACACCACAAAATCTCAACACAAACGGGTTATCACCAGCGGTATCTAGAATGAAAATATTCTCATTACCAAGATTCTCCAACCTCGTCACTTTGGAAAAAGAGTCCTTCATCATGATGTATTTTTCAAGCAGTAACCTCTCACCAAGCCTTTTTATACTACCGCACGAGCCAATAAATTGGCTCTAGGTTTTTTGGTTATAACTCGCCAGCCGCTATAGCTAGAGAGTAATTCAAACCTTCTACGGATGCGGCAAGTCTTCTTGGTTCTATTAAAAAAAAATTTTTTGATTTGGGTGAGGGGTTCGCCTGGGAGAGGCTCGCAAATTGGGGGTGTTTTGTGTTTTTTGACCAACTTTGACGGGCCCTGGACGCCAATCCAATGGGACAAAATTTTGGCTCAACCTTTTTTAGGAAACTAGTAGATCTCCCGCGTCGATAGAGCCCTTGCTTGACCTTCTAGCATGTCTGGAAACAAAGTTATAGCCCAAAAACCCCATTTTACCCCCAAATTCAGAAAAATCAGAAAATGCATGAGTCTCCCACTGGCGGCTCGCTATATCCCGCGATAACTCCCCGCCAGAAGATGCTAGCGAGCTATGCGAGCCCTCGAAAGACTCGAAGTCTTCTAGTTGGTACTGAAAAAAAAAACATTTTAGATTTGGGTTCGGGGTTTTCGGTGGGTGGGGTTAGAAAAAGGGTAGTTTTGGCTTTTTTTAGTTGTTTCATT
>JGI24158J21664_10006738_pt1 | contig 15177 bp, 4 predicted proteins | sample Ectturendosymbi3_FD_21664 | JGI IMG/M metagenome (IMG submission 21664) | reverse complement strand
AAGTACTTTGACTGAAGTCTTTTCCTGAACCATTTTGCTTTTCTTGAAAACACGCACGTTTTCGAAATACAAATTAGGGCTGAAATAAAAATTTTTCAAATTAAGCAGTTTTTGCGGGAATTTTTTAACTTTTTATTGCATCTTCATTGTTCTCTTGCTTTGTCTTTATCATACTTTCTGCCTTGTTGCGTTAGCGCTTGGGTAAAACAAGTGTTGACCGTGATATATGCATCAGGTTGCTTGTTAGGCGAATCATATATTCATATAGCCACATCAATTGCTTACATTTATATCTAAAAGACAAGAAGACTCTGAAACACACTTGAAGATATAAATAAATACTTTGACATTAACTGATTGGTTAGATTCAACAAGATTAAGTTTTTGAAAAGTTTCGAGAAAAAATAAATAGGCTATCAAAAAATAAGCTTTCGTCAAAAAGTTTTATTTCTTTCACCAGAAGTTATTGTTTAAAAGTTTTCAATTGAAGCCGTACATTTTCTTGCACAAAGAATTTGACAGAGGCTTAACTTTGTTTCATTACCTGGATTCAAAACTTAATCGGTTACCGATATAGTTCTGGCCAATAAAACTAAATATTCTGGAATATGGACCATTTGTGGTGTTGCCACTAGAAACATCAAAATATGTTAGCGTAAAACGTGCAACTCCTGTGTATGTTTGTTTTTTTTATTTTGTGATTTTCGCGTACTGTTAAAAACGATTCATCATTTATCTCTTTGTCAATATACAGTTTACGGCCTACTTTGAAGTGCGTTGATGAAATGTATTTTATCTTTACATATGTCGCAGGCACTTTTAAAAGCAAATAAAAGTTTGGTTGTGAAATTCTGGGTTCGATTGAGCCGCACTCAAAAGATGCGCGAAACTATTTATAATATTGTATTTCTTCAAAATTAGTTCTTAAGCAAAAATCATCGGCAACACTATCCTATATTTTTCCTCTTGTCTACCATAGACTAACTGAAAAACCACACATTAAGTGAGCTCATATAAATTAGACGTTTATAAGAGTTTAAGTTCATGCATTTGTGCGACTCGTGAAAGGGCAATAGAAGAAATTGGCCGATATGAATAATATTATTCCAAACGCTATTACAACCATATCGTAACGAGGCTTATAGAAAAAAATAAAAATAAAGCATGTTGAGATTATTTTTTCAAATGAGGTTAAAATGTTTGAGCTCGTGTGCACTGCACTGACCATATGAAAAGGGAGCAAATACTGCTTTGAAGGAAGAGAAACACCAGCATTAGTTGGAAATGCAATTTCGGAATAAGGTTGATGAATCAAACACACAGTGAGCAATTTTTCACATTCATGCAAGCATGTCATATCACTGAATGCAAATGGGAAAAGAGATTTTAATTTAATTCTTCAGAAATATCAACACACTCCAGGGTCAATGTATGCTAGGGAATGCTTATCAAGGACAAAACTTTCTATGTGTAAATATTCGTTTTGAACTGTTGCAGGTCTTGTTTTGTGGTACTTGCTTTAGTTCTCTTGAACATAGTTTTTAACAAATTGGTTTGTAAAGTATATAAAATTTGCAGTAATGATAGAATGAATTAAGTAGCAGAGACCTTTAATATTAGAAAAAACAAGTTTAACACCAATGTTTTGAATGTAGCATGGTTTAATAGTACTATTAGCCTATATTACGTATCAACAAAGTTTACAATGTGCTTCAAAAGCTGTTTGGGTGCTTGCCTATTTCCGAGTCTAATAAAAATTTTGTTTTGATTTGATCTGTTGCAGTACAATGAGTCGGACTAATGGATATTGCACCACGCCAACAGGTTTGCCTGTATAATCAAGTCTGATCAGACTCTGGATAAGCTATTGTAATCAACAGAAGAATAAGCAGAGCGGTTAGTAGTTTGCTCAGATGCACTAAAAACCACATGCTTCTGATCACTTGTTAGATAGCGCTTAAACAGACATCATGTCAGACATCACTAAATAAAACAGTTTCCGATCGCTTGATGCTCTGCATCTTTGTACGAAAACGTCCCATAGAACACATCCAAGTTACATGACCAAATGAGTTTCTTCAACCTTCAACGTTTTTCCACCTTAGCAGATAGGTCACATGATAACGAGCTGGAAAGACCAAGCTTTAATTCAGAATCAAGTGCAAAAAGGTAATGTTCCAGCAGTGTCAAAAGTGCTGTCTTCTCGATTTTCAAGCATTTTTCCCGAAAGCACTGTGTCTGCAACAGCAAACCGTCTCTGCGCAAGGCAATCGCGGAAGGTTGCGACGAAGATTTAGTCAAGTGTCTTCGTGAAATCTCTTTGAATACATTGAATGTAACCTTGCCTTTAGCATCAGAAAAAAGCAGCTGCGCCGTTACAGACGCTATGAATTAAGCCCGATGTCAAGCGATATTTCTGACTTGCGAAATCGCTGGCTTCACGCGGTCTGCGCATGCGCAGAGTGATATTCCAGGTCATGCATCTCGCAAGCGGTGGCTGACTGGCTGTTTACTGATATATCAAATATGCTGAGAACTGATGATTGGGGGTTAGGGTTTAGTGTTAGGGTTAAGGGTTAGGGGTGAGGGTTTAGAGTTAGAGTTTTGGATTAGAATTTAGGGTTAGGGCCTAGGGTTGGAAAAATAAAAATAATTGACGTCTAGGACTAAGTCAAATACTTTTCAGTGGTTGGTTATTCACAAACTGTCGCTTATTGTGGACTATCTAACGTCTAACTAAAAGATTTTATTTTCACCACAGACATTAAAAATTATTCGCCATGTTTTAATCCTTTACTCTGAAAAGCAAAACAACTGACATACGAGAGTAGGTCAGAAATTTCGCAGAGTTCAGAAAGTTCGCTTGATACAGGCTGGAACTGCTGCTTTCTGCAGCGCGGAGATTTTTACCCAATTTACAGGGTCTGCTTACAAAAACGAATCTGCTGTACATCATCAGCGGTATTGGACAAATTTGTAAATGCGTTCAATCAAGGAAATGCATTTGACAGATCCTAGAACTCTGAAACGATGCCGGAATGACGCAGAACGAAGACTGAACAAGCTCGATAAAAAGAAACATAGACACAACGTACAATTTTTGCAGCACACAGCAGCATTTTCAATTAATACAGTGCGTTGGCATTAGTCAACTTTTCAAACTTTTTGCTGTTCGTTTACGTTTTTCATCTGTTCGGAATGTTGCACGCATCTGAAAACATAAGCTCCCTCCTGTCGCTGACAACCGGATGAAAAAAAAACAATGAGGTGAATATAAAACGTTTAGTAACCCGGACTGCTGGTCAAATGCATACGCTCTAGATATGCCTTATGGTATAATGGAACAAGGTACAGTATTAACATAACATTTTGTGGGGCATTGACGTCGTAAGCGTAAAATCACATTAACAAAATAAAAGGAAACCTCGATTTCTTCATCCCCGCATCTAATTACTTTCAAACGTGGTGCTCGACGGGGTATCATTTGAGAAAGAAAAGGGTTTGCTGAAAAATAACGAAAAACTGGCAAATAATATTGTTGAAATTGGCACAACCGCAGTGCTGCGTGGTCCAGGTTGTCATCATCAGGGAACACAAAATTTTTACTTAATTTCCGATGGCTACCTGATTTTAAAATGTCCTAAGAACATAGTTCACCACCCAGATGCGTAGTGAGTGCAACTTGAGGTCTCCACTTGTGGATGGACGGTTGGGGAGGGTTTTTCGAAGGGATCCTTATTCCTGTAAACTGAACGCCGTCCATGACCACGTGCGCGATGTTATTGATGAATTTTGCGCGTTTCTTTGCAGTAATTGCCCAAACTATGCCCTTGGACAAAGTGGTCACGCCATTTGCACAGCAACTTTTGCGATATCAGGAGCTACCGTTGCAAGGCGTTGCTGCGGCCACCATTGTGTAAGAGAGGTTGCAACAAGAAAGCCGCTGACGCTTGGTGTAAATTGAACTTGGGAACAGAACCAAAAACCTTCTCTATTGTTGTGATGACAACTTTTGAACTTTACAGCTCTATCTTAACTGAAGGAACCCTTCACCAGCTTTAGCTCAGCTGTGGTAACAAGGTCTTGAATTGAGGTTGCTGTAAGTGTAAGCGTAGACATGCAGCAATTGCTACAACTGAAAAAGATGCTTTATTTTGCACTACCACTTTAAGTAACGGTACAGAGCGTACGATGTTTTTGGTACCTTCTGCTTCGCATGAAAACAATAAAGCGTATTCAACACAAAATTGTTGCTGATAGGTCACAAATAATGCAAAGGCTCTTCGTGCCAGCTGGAAAGCTCAAGGAGCAGTCTAAAACAAATGCGTTGATCCCAGTCGTCTGCACTTGTCCAAAAAGTTGGGCCACTGCTCCCAAGAACATCTTTTCAAAGAGAGGCCTTTCTGGGGAAATGTGAAGAATGAGAGGCGAATTAGGCTGCTGGGGCAGATGGCGAGTGTTATCAGACTCACATCTGACAAAGACAATGACCGTTATCAGACCCAGTGGCAACGCAGCCATTGTCGAAACCCAAGGTAAACAATGTGAAAATTTCATTTGCGCCCTGATTAGCGTTGTCACGACCCACGGTGGCCGCAAACAGGCCCACTGATGCCACCGCATCACTTTTTGTCTATCTGCTATTATTTTCTAAGCTCGGCATACATTGCAACTTAGTTGACAAATCTTTCATGGGAATCACCAATCGCGTAGCATAGCTTCGCGACACAGGTGGCTGAACTTATACAGGGATTACTTCTCGTACCACGTTATGGGTCCACTTCTCGTACCACGTTTTGGGTCCACTTCTCGTACCACGTTTTGGGTCCACTTCTCGTACCCCGTTTTGGGTCCATTTCTCACACAATGTTTTGTATTCGGTGCAGGTAGTCGAAGGCGCGTGGGTGTTCACCACTTCTAGACTGTTCCAAAAGCCGTCGTTCGCCGCTTACTTGTGACACTGCAAAAATATATGTACACAGAGGGCCACATAGACACAAACGACTATTATTAGATTAAAGCAGTAATTGATGTCGATATGCAATGAAAACGCTTCGTCTCTATTGAAAGAATTAGCATTCAATCCGTGGAAAAATTCAAGTAGTTCGGCGCTGGAATCTACTGGTGCTTGCTTAGCGAAAGCAACCAGGCACGCAGACACTCCAGACGTAGAATCCGCCAGATCCTCAGGCCTGGAGGCCGCGTCTCGCGCCTGAGGCCGAGTGGGATGCAGAGTTGACGACAGTTGGAGGGCACCAGAGAGCAAGTTATCAACAGCTCGACGCTGTTTTTTTACAGTCGATTTTGCGTTAGCGACTTCATGGCGCACTGTTAGCGTCAGTCAGTACGGCAATGTGTGAAGAGTCAGACCGTGAGCAATAAGCACTCCACTTGCAGTAGCTTTCTCGAGTAGCAGTTTTGCATCTATAGTGAGATAAAGGTTACCTGAAGTGTAATAGTAATATTACAGCCTTGAATTTGTCATTTGATGTTTTAAGGCAGGAGTCTCCAAAGTACGGCCCGCGGGTCAAATGCGGCTCGCGAAGCCATTTCATCCGGCCCGCGAAGCCATTTTGTCAATGATGAGAAAATAATACATCAACGAAAAATTTGCTCATTTGGTGGAATGCAACCTTTCCCGAAACAATGACATTACGTAAGAATTCCGGCCCTCGAACTATCATGTAATAGCATATGTGGCCTTCGGACAAAAAAGTTTGGAGACCTCTGTCTTAAGGATACAGCTACATTCCAGTCACGCATTCGCCCAGCGTTTTCGTAGCACACGGGGCACAGCATTGGATTAGGTCAGACGTTATTAGGAGACATTGACGAAAGGCTGCTACTTGGAATTAGATTAGATCAAGTTCGTATCTGTTCTAAACAAAGCATAAAATGAATTTGTAATCACGAATGAGTTTCTTTACAATCATCCTGAAAACTAGAACTGGTAAGAGCAATCCATGGACTAAGGAGAAAAGTGAAGCAATTAGTGCTACATATTGAGCGATGTCTCCAAACATATAAACCAATATCACCTGCCATAGAACAGTCGCAGATTGTAGTTGAGAAACTCAAGTAATTTGCTGATATCATCTGAGATCAATAAAAAGTTGTTGGTCGTTTCTCATCATAGTCGCAGCAACACTTTGTTGAGGTGTTAGGGTCTCGCACTGCAAGTACGTGTACTTTTAATTACAAAATGATTCATCTGACCCGCGATATGACGAAGACCTACTTCAGGCTCACGGCTACTTGAGATAAAAAGCAGACAGGAGATTTGAAAAGTTACTGTACAACTTACTGCCTTGGATTAGTCTTGCATTCAAAGAGCGGATAGGCAATTCTAAACAAGCACTGATGCACAGAAAAATGTGTGATACTCCGAAACAAGGTGGCGAGAACCAGCTTTTAGCAAGGAGACAGAAAAACTGAGCCAAATAGTCCGTGACGGAAAGACATGCGAGTCGATCAATAGACGCGAAGTAATGCAAGCAGCAAAACGCATTGAACGCGTAGATGTAACTGATAATTTACTTATCAGTGTGAACGCGCTTTAAACGTGTAAACGGTTTGTCCCTAACAAAAAAGATCATTGAGCACGCTTTAACAATTATGTTCATTCAAGTCCGTATGCACTTGTCCATACATTTATGCCATTGGCAGCAACATTAAACTGCATTGTTACTCAATTTTCTCACCTATGTTTAGTTTCGCTATCTAACCCGCGTAATTTATAGCGCTAAAGGTCTTCACATGAAATCGTTATTCATGTTTTACAAAACTTTTAGACAGATCAAAGTAGACCCAGTCGTGATTGAGCATAACCCAGTCAAATATTCCCATTATGAGTTAACCACATCTTAACTCCAAAAGTCAGGCCTGGGAACCCACTCAGAATATTTAAATTTTGAGTGTTGGTTTATTCGAAGGTCAAATAGACACACAAGAATGCGCGAAGGTATCTCATTCATCATGGTATAATTTATTTAAGGTTGTCATGCGAGAATTTTCCTTAATTGAAAGTCTTCTTTGCTAGGTATGTGTTTTGGATCACTAGTTCACCAAACCCCATGCCTTCGAAAAGGTGCGCGATGACGCGCTGCGCCCTGAGGCGTCAAAATGCACCTCTTTTAAAGGCAGCTTGGTCACCTGACCCATCTCAACTTCAGCTATAGTCACATGACTTCATCTGAAGTTAAGTTGTGCTGTAGCTCGATTGGAAATGTTCTGAGTCACGTGACTTCAACTTAACTTCAGCCATAGTTTTCTCTTGCCTTCAGATCAGGAAGTCGTCTAGTTGAATGACGTAATTGTTTTTGTCCGCCTCCGACTGCGAATTCTGGCTTACAGTCTCGTCTTTTTCCTCTCCGAGTGGTGATGGGTTGTTCGAGTTCGCTATTTGCTCTTGTTTCACTCTTTTTGTTGGTGATTCTACCTTGGAGACAAACTCGTCGCTGCCTTTTGGGCAAGCAGCATTTTCCATTTGTCCTTGTGTGCTACGCAATAATTCCGAGGGTAGATCAGCTGCATCGTTGGTTACTGCCTTGTCAATATTTCCATCGCTGACTGTCACCGGCTCGCCATAGCTGGACGGGAACCTTTTGTACGGCGCTTGTATTTTAAGGTTGACCTCGTCCGCCTTATCCAGCGCTTGTCGAATGATATCCAAGGTGATGTCACTGACCTTAGCATGTTCAGGCCACAAGTACGCCACTTGCTGGGGGGTGAAGGGTACTTGGTGCATATACGAGATACAAATGTTCTCGCCCTTCTTCTGGATTCCCACGTAGTATCGACGTTGACTAATGGCGTCATCTATTCTTAGCTGTACGCAAAAGTGTACTTTGCTTCTTACTCGTACCAAAACGTTTAACAACACCTTGTTGACTTCCTCGTTGCTGAGGGTACTTAGTAACACATGTCCAGGCTTTTCGTAACACATGTCCAGGCTACCCTACGTCACGAAAAGTGCTTCTTGTGGGAGTCAGTCTCTTGTAGCACAAGTAGAAACTTTGTATAGTATTCATACTACCCTATCATCCTGAAATACACAAAACAACGGTTATTTTTACAATAAATACAATGCAGATCGGTGACTAACACACATTCATTTGTTACAACACAATCTCCACAGAGTCATCGCTGTTATCTGCATCGTAACCAGTGATCGGTATATTCTCCCCTCGAGTTAATTGTAATAGGTTAAAAGTAGATGGTGAGCGTGTTATGCTCACTGGAGTAGGTTCCCCACTTGATTGTGTTGTGAGCCACTGTTTTCTTTTGTCGTTTAATTCGGACGCAAATTGCTCAAACACAGCGTATACATCGATTTCGGGTGTTTTTTTGGCAGTGGTTCACACAGCACCTTTAACAAAGAGTTGCTGCAGCAAGTTGGTCGATTATGTTGTGGGAAGCATTTACTGCTTTGGGCCACAACATATGTGCTTAATAAAACTCTTCATCTGTTTCTTTTGCAACTCTTAATGCATTGTTTGATTCATTTTTGCATACGTTTTTCAATTACGTGTGAGTTGTGTTGAATGGTATTTCCGGTGTTGGAGAAATGAACCACTGAAAAATGCTTGATTGGGAACTCATAGTCTTTAGATTTTTAGTGCATGTGGCATAGAAATGTTGAGTAAGATTTGCAAAAATTGGTGTTTTTACAAGTTGTCAGGAACTAATTTCCAAATCAGTTGTAAATCTGCAGGAACTTTAAAAATGGTACTTTGTTTTGTCAAATTATTTAAATATTAGCATGTGTGTGAAAACCTTTCCTATTCTTTGGTGTGGAACACTGCGCATGTTGAATGTGCAGCACCTTTTCTGTATCCTTTCTTCGACCATTTCTGTGAGTGAAAAAGACGAAGGGGTAGGGGGTTCGCACTCCCTATATTTTTAAGGGGTGTTCAAGATAAGAGGGGTCACATTTTTTTACAATATTTTATATTTTTTACAAATTGCAACCTCACCAAAACTTTGCTGAGTACCTGATCTGGTTGTCGACAAGGCAAAGTTATTTTCATCTGAACCTTGTTGCGTCTTTAACTGCAGGCCTACACACGTCGCTCTGTCTTTCACTGACGGCTTGATACAAAACATCTCTGCGAAAACTTAATAAACCGTCTGCTTGCCGTAAGGAAGCTCGGGACGTGGCGTGTACAGCAGGCCCGTAGCTAGGTTTTAAGGTTTATGGGGCAAAATGCATTTTAGGGGGAAATACTTTTGTTTTTTACATGTTTAAAACAAATTTTTCTGGGCACAGCAAATTTGGGGGTCACAAAATAATTTTGGGTGGCACTGCCCCCAAATGCCCCCGTGGCTACGGGCCTGGTACACAGCAAAACATAAAAATGTTACATAGTTCCAAATAAGCAGGGCCTACATATTGCTCTCCCACAATTTTGGCGCCTGTGGTCTAAAGTCTAACGATTTAAAGTCCTGCAAATGGATAGAACGTTTTTGTAATGCCTTGTGCTTTTCGTCTTACCAGCATTACTCTGAAACTGGTTCCAATCTTTTTTACAGAAAGTAAGATTTTTCACCGCAGGTTCGTTTCATAGAAGACCAAATATCTTTTGGAGCTAGAGTTAGTGACAAAATATGAAAATATCTGCGATAAAACCACTACGACTGACGGTGCGTTGACGCATTTCAATCTTTTCAGGAACTGTGCAAAAAGAACATTCCATGGTTGAATGACAACCGATGCCATCACGCAATCAATCAACCATAGTCACCCAAGTCGGCCGGGACCTTCCTATGATGAATTCGTTCAGCTGCTCCACCCATTTCAAACACATTTTAAATTTAAAAACTTCTAAACGAAAGGGAAAGATTATGTTTATGCTGCTGCACTTGAAACTGTCCAAGCAGTTGTGACATTATAACCACTGTGATGTCATCAAATCGTGTAGCCCCCAGCCTTTTACTTTGTGCGGACAATCAAATGTGACAATAGGTGACCAAATCGTTCATTATTGTAAAGATAAAGACTTAATTACATTCATCAACGCCACTTACAAATACTGTAAAAAAGTTGAACAACTTTGTTGAAATGACATGCATTGCTGCCCTTGAGGTTAAACAATTATTTTATGTAGTCCAGAGTAGACAAACAAAATGCTTTCAAAGAGGGTAAATACACATGCATGGAATCGCAGTCTTAGATCAAACGTGTTTTCTCAACAAACGGGAAAATACTTTTGTAGAGGTGTGCTGGTTGTGACGTTTTCTTTTTACAAGACCTAAAGCATTTAACAAGGGAAACTTTTAACCCCCAGATTACCAAACCTCTGCAAGAACATACATTGTACGAAAACCAGCAGTACCAGGATAGAATGTAGTTTACGATTTTATACTTTAACGCATGACTGATGGAGTTTGAGAATTTCGTTGTATCACACCGCACTCTTGTTGACTGTTTTGAGTTTAATAGTTGCAGTTTTATCTAACTGCTGTCACCAAGGCCGGGTTTATGTCATTGTTGCAAGTTGTTTCTTTGGCAACACTGGTTTTTGACTGGTTGGTTTGGGTTTTCACATAAACGTTGTCGACGTTTTTCTGCAAGTTGCCTTAGGCAGTGCATGCTGAAATGGAGGCTCAGTGGCATTGAGCAAGAGAAAAACTGCAAAATTTTGAAAAAAATAACTCAACCGAAGTAAAAAAAGTTTTCCCGTTGTGCTGAGTTCTTTTAACCTCTTCTGTAAATAGATTTTTTCCCAAATGTGCTAAATTCCTGAACCCGTTCATCTAGGCAGGGTCTCCAAACATTTGTGTCAGAGGGCCACATAAGCTATTACACAACAGTTCGAGGGCTGGATTTCTACTTATTGTCATTGTGTAGGGATATGTTACATTCCACCAAAACAACAAAATTTTCGTAGATAGCCTATATTATTTTTTAATCATTGGCAAAATGGCTTCGCGGGCGAGACAAAATCGCTTCGCCAGCCGGATTTGGCACGCAGGGCGTAGTTTGGAGACCACTGAACTAGATAGATATGAAATGCATGCAGCGTTGAATAGAAAGTCGTAAATTTTCCTTGTTGAAGATAGGCTGACAATCACTACAGCCTTTTCCGAGAAATAAAAACGATCTTTCTATAATCAAAATAATCAACACCACTTGAATTGATGGGTATGGATTGGTCATATCAGTGGCAGAAACAAACTCCAACATGAAATTCTTCGATATTGCTTACGCAGCGGCATCGAATTTTCAAAGCATTCGTTTGATGCGGATTGTTCTCATGCTGAAAAGCAGAAGCTAAAGCTGATACATCTTTACATTCACCCAGATGTACATCAAATATGATTAAAGGCACATATAACTCAAAACAGTAATTCTCGCCATTTCCGCAAAAACAAGCGTTAAACATAGTCGCAAAAATACAGTAGAAGCGTTCTACACATCCTTCCGGTTGTCGCGTAAGATAACATATCGCAGACAATTCCGAAAAGACTTTGGCCTTAGCATTTCAATTATTTAAATCAACTCCTCTTTTCTAGTCCGATGTCCTGAACGATACATAAGTGAAAAATGTTGACTTGGAGACTTTAGAAAACATGCGATAGATACAAAAGAAATTGAATGGAACTCGAAGTCGCTGATCAAACGCGAACGGTTTCCACGGCACCTCAGCCAAACCTTTAAAATGTACTGAAGAACTCTTACTCATAGCCTTTTCTGAAATCTTAAACTTTCACAAAATCTTTTGTAAAATCTTCATCTTCTGCAATGGCTGCATCCCAGTGCCGGATAAGCAATAGTAGCAAATGTAGCAATTGCTACGGGCCCCGCGCATTTTCGGGCCCCGCGGTCTTCTGTAATAAATCTTATTTATTACATTATATCAGGTTTTTTTAAGGAAAATGTTAGGTACCCGGTATGGACCTGTAGGGACCCGATTTTCTCTGGTTCTAGAGATCTGATGATAATTTTCTCTGATTCTAGGGACCGAATCGGGTCCCTAAAGCCCCTTAAAAATCCCTGATTATATATATAAATTTGTTCAGTCTAAGTAGTGAAGAAGTCAGTATTTTGCTGAATTTGCCATAAGTAGTAAGTGAAGGTTTTCAATTGAACGCTGTCCGTGTCCATAAATTCTTGTTTGATTCTTTTTGTACAGTTACGTAGCAAAAGGCATAAGATTGCGGTCAGCAGTGTTGCCATTTTGGCTGATTTGCTGCTAAATCTTGCAGGATTTTCTCACTGTTAGCTGTACAACTTTCAATCTAGCAGTTAACTAATTCTATAGCAGGATTTTACCAACCGTTTGGCAGGTAACAAATTCCTGGCCAAAAACCCATTCTAAGGGTTTTTCAAGACGAAAACTTATACACCTTCTTCATCAAAAAATATACTTATCTTCTTCATGACATTAACTTGGTAACACCAGTGGCGATTCTAGAATCAACAAACTGAGGAGGCACTGCGGGGCCAAGGAAAAAAGTGGGTTCAACGTAAATGTCTCTTCTGCATGGTGATTTTCCGTTGTAATGAAGATTGATTTGCTATGATTAAACTTGTCAAACCCAACATAGGCTTGTAAATATTGTCAGAACCGTCGCAAGAAAGTCTTCAAATCATTTAAAATTTTTCTGGCTGCAAGGTATTTACTGTATATGTCAATCAAACGAACTTGAACGTGAAATTCAGGACAAAACTTGGGGGCCAAGCAGGGGGCAGCCAAAAATCTGGGGAGGCCATGGCCCACCCAGCCCCCCCCTTAGAACCGCCACTGGGTAACAACAGGACAAAGCACAACCAGCTGCCTGCAATTATTTGGAATTTTTATTATGATGTGAAGAAGCTGCTTCAAGCAGATGATTGTATCATGACAAGTAATTAATTAGATAGCTTGGTGAAGCCTAAATTATTTGCTTGTGTGCTTAGTGAGCGCGTTAGGTTGAAAGGCAACATTGGTAGAATATGTTTTTATGCAATGACACGATATTTCCAAGTGATTCAGTTACGTAGTACTTTCTGGTATAAAAACTTCCTGGTAAACTGAAGCTGCCAAAGCTTTTGGCATATGTGGTTGCAATATTCAGAACTTACAGTACTGCAAAAGTTGGTTCAATGGCTGCTGCCTATCCTGCTGATTCAACAAAAGCCTTTTGCGAAGTTTGCAACAATGCAATCATAGCGAAGTACTGTCAGCCTAAAAGGCATAACTGGGAGCAAAAGCGCTCAGATAAGACAAAAGAACTTTTTGCATGCTCTCTAATGTAACACAAAGTTACAAAGACCAGACTTCGAAAGTTGTAGCGCTGAAGCTATGTTCAGATTGTTTATCGCTGAGCATTATTTTACTGTATAAAAACATGCAACCATTTGAAAGAGATCGTCAAGAACTGTGTGTCATACAAAAAATGAGGCAGGCTGCAGTTACGTTGCTCAAAAAGTCAAATGTTGACTGACAGAAAATTGTGGACCGAAACGTGTATTGGTCAAGACCGGCATTTTCAGCCCATGCTTATTGAGAGCGAGTGCAAGACGAAAAAATAATATATTGTACAACTTCATAGGTTTCTTTTAATCATATTAAAAAGGACAGTTTTTCAACAGAATTTCACTGCTTTCAGCAGATTTTAGCTGAAAATTTGTGACAAGACCTTCAGCAGAATCTAGCAGTTTTTTGTGACACGATTTAGCAGATTTAGGTCACAACCATCTGGCAACACTGGCGCTTAGAAAGATACACTCAGACTGTCATGTCACCATGCGAACAGGATAGAGCATGCAGAGAGTGAAGCTAGTAACACGGATGCCTTGACCACACATTTTATGATTTATCAGGTGTTGAGATTTTTTTAAACTTGGGGTCTCGCGCTCTTGGAATGCTACGAGCCCCGCGCTACCTTAATCCGGTGTCTATGACTCCAGGAACTTTTCATGCGACTCTAGAAAAAGAAGAGTGCGACTCAAACAACTACAGGGTGGATTGCAGTCGCATCTTCACTTACAGTGAAGAATATTCAACACCAATCTTGGTTATAGTCTCATAAAAAGGGCAATGAAATGCAGGCTTTTCCCCTGGAAGCATCATAGCTGTTTCCAACTGGTTGTAGCGCCATCTATCACCTGTTTGAAGTTAATGGATTTGAGGAAAACACTTGCGCGTGAAAAGTAAGGATTTGCACCATTTCATTTTTTCAGCGGCATTCGATTTCTTCACAATCAATCTTCTGCTTCTTTTTAATTCTGGAGAACATGGAAAACAAACTACAGTACACCTAATTGAAGATACATGTACATCAAATTCAAGTTATATGTCATTTTCAAATTCGTCTTTTCATTATGCCTTGATTTTAAGCAACTTATACTATAAGGATGTGTCCCCAGCGTCGGCAATCGGCAACCACCAGTCTGCGGCCGAGCACTTGTCAGCGAGGCATTTGTTGCCGGTCCGCACAAAAGAGATAAATAATTGTCCAAAACCAAAAAATATCTTGAAAGAACATAAAACGACATCTTCGTAGATGTGTCATGAAAGGAGTGATTTATTTAGAAATTATACCTAAAACTAGCTTTTCAAGCATGTCGAAATTTAGTTGTGAAATCACGTGGGACTGTATTTGGGATTAAATCACCGAGTGCAATAATTACTGGCAAATTTATTTACTTTTCATAGAGAAAAACTTTGGAGTAGAACAAAAGACAAGATGACTGATTCAGATGATTGGCAAAATGTGACGAATGACACTATTTCTACCATCAAATCAGGTAATACTCGAAACGATACTAGGCTCAGCTTTTGAGAGATTCACTGTAGAATAGAGGAACCGAAATGTGCCTCCTGATTCTCATGGAAGAATTGTTCGGTGCGGTAATCAGCTGACAGACTTTGAAACGACAAAATTTGACGAGTGTTTGGAATTACATCTGATTGGGTTGTCACCGCGTTTGTTTCATGATCACCAAGGAAAGTGAAGCAGTGTTCTCCGAGGTTACTATTGTTTAGCTTTGCCCAGAACTGATTTTGAATGTGGCGTTGTCAACGCTGGCAATGTTAAGCCCTGTTTTTTCAGTTATGCCAATCCGAAGATTTAGTAGTCGTCAATGCATAGCATCGAAAAATTTTTATTGTTTTTAAAAAGCCACAGCATGAAAAATTTAAAGGGACAGATTCAGTGGCGTGCAGACGGGGGGGAGGCGAACGGGGCGCC
>JGI24158J21664_10006737_pt1 | contig 15179 bp, 11 predicted proteins | sample Ectturendosymbi3_FD_21664 | JGI IMG/M metagenome (IMG submission 21664) | reverse complement strand
CTTCTTGTTATTATTTCATCAAAATTACCTGCAATAACAAATGTTATACACAAATTACTATGGGTGTTGCAGACTATTCCAAACGACAATTAAAAACTGCAGAGTTCCCCACAGGACCGTCGCCAGCGGGGGGGCAGTGGTGCCCGCACCCCCATTTGAAATCGGTGCCCCCCATGTCACGTTTGGCCCACTGGTTGCTGCATCCATCCAATACTGTATTTAAAAATTGTGCCCCCCCTTCTGGTTTCTGGCCCCCCTGCTGCTAAATCCTGGCGACGGGCCTGGTTCCCCATTTGAACAGCACTGATATAAACCGCATCCAAGTGACTACCCTCACTTGCTGCAACATACAAGTCAAACACCACTACTGCACTTCTGGCTACTGCCACCGGTAATTGTGATGTAACAAACGTAACGTACAATGAGAATACGCATAATGTCGTCACATGAACTGTTTATCTCGAGTCCTCGATGTACCTGCGCCGACGGCAGTGACTACGTAAGATCGTTGTTACGTGCCACATTGCTTGTTGGTTCCGTAGCGGTGCAGTGGAAAAGTTTGACCAGTTTTATCACTCAAGCTTCTAAACCAAGCTTATATTTGTTTCCTCTTAAATGTACGCATGCGAAAGTGATTGATTTACACAATAGGTCCTGTGAAGCATTGGGTTAATTGCAAATCGATATCGCATCCTCCCCTCCAAATTAGCCTGTGTCCGCTACTGTTGTCTTGTTGCAATTAATTATGCGTTTCAACCACTTGTGCTGTATGTTTAAACTGGTTTCTGTGAAGGTCCCGTTAAGCCCATTTCCATTAAATAATTCAGCGCTAGATTTCTGGTCTGTTGACTGGCATATGTTAGGCATTGTACCATTTGTAGTTTATGAACAACCAGCAGACTGAATTCGATATGAGTCAAGTCAGTCTTTGCTGTATTTTAATGTCAAGTACCGCTCTTTGTGCATTTGCGTGCGTCTGTGCATATGCGCTCGTAATGTTGAATGCGCAGCGCGTAATCGCTGGCAATGATCGGCGTTTTTGTTTTCATTAGGCTTTTGTACCAATGTTACGGTGATGTTGCTTTTTTTCATTTCTCACTTAAATACATGATGATATACCGCCTTGGCCGTACACGAGGCGGTGGCGCAAGGTCAGCTGCTTTCCCAAAAATAAAACAGTGCAAAGGTTTGTTTGAACTTTTCAGTGGTGCGAAAACTCTTGAAATTTCGGTTTATAATTTGCTGCAAGGTTGGTCGGAAGTGTGAACAAGGCGAAATTGCAAAGGAAAAAATGCTTGTATCTACAAGCAATATTTGTGTGTTCACCACCGTAAGGTTTTGATGCTTGCAAAAATCAAATGTCATGCTGACAAAAATTTGGTGGAACAGCAGCTCACACCCAATGCCTTTCCATCACAACCAGTCGATACATCAGAGACTAAATGCGATTTTGTTTATCATCAATCGATAAATGTCAGCGGTACGTACGCCGGACTTGTAGAGCGGCGGATTTTTGAGCGTAGGACATTTATTTCTTTAGAAAATTTGCGGCCAGCTTCATCTGTGAGAATTTGCTGGATGGAAGTAGAGTGGGTGCTGGCCAGAGCTTCACAAAGTACTGGGTGTTGAAGAATGAAGGCACGAGGTCTTGGGATCAGAAAATCAAGGTATTGCTGTTTGTCGCATCGCATATGATTCTCAATCGGAGGTGCATCCTTGAAAAAAGGTGAAGTGAGAAAAAAACAACTTATTCATGTCAACAGAACCACCTTCAGCCTCGCGGCAAGCTTCTGAGGAATATGCCTGCTTGTTTCTGCTTTCATACGTTTGCGATGATTAGAACTTGCACGTATCTATTTTTCCATACTTGTAAGCCACAGAAAAATGGCGAAAGTAAATTCATCACAATTTATTTCACAGGGAAACTAGTTTCGCGTTTTTAAACACATCTTCAGCCCTGTAAAACCCCAGACAAACTTTACTAGCGCAATGTTAACACTTGAAAACAAATATAGAAACACACACGAACTGTGGCTAGTTACAATGAGCAAGAAATTTGCAATTTTGAAAGGCCGACCTTCCTAGATCTTCACAAACCCAGCCACTGCTGAGAAAACTTGCGTTTGGCAACGGCTAAGAAAAAGCGCTTCTGCCCTAAGGATAACACCACGTGCGTGGTGACGGGTGCCCAGAGTCAAGCCATGCGGTTAAATAGAGCGTAGCGGTCCACGAAAGATCGAGGGTTTCAACGTATTCCGAAATCTAGAAAGACCGTCAAAGTGGTAAATTTCGATAAAATCAAACAATTAAAGTGGCTTGAACTAAAATAATTTTAATTCATACTCTTGCTTAGGCACAAACAAACAATAGATTAGCAGCGTACAATGTAGGAAATGTCAGTAGTTGTCAGGCTGCTTCATGGTTCATTTGAAAAACCTTACCTGTATACTTAGTGGGGATTGTTGAGTGTTTTTATACCAATGCTTGTCAATATTTCATGTGTTGGTCCATCCTATTTTAATTATCTAAAAATAATCTGCTCACCTCAGTCCTGAATTAAATTTTGTGAGCGTATCAACATCCTTGATCAATTTTTTTCTGTTTAAAGTTTAAGGTTTGTATCTACGATATAATATCGGCAATATAGTAGGTTTCGACAATGATTAATGCAGTGAACGCAAAAACGTGACTCGTTTAATGCGGTGGTTGCTGCGGAATTTCGTCAGGCAGTTGTGAAAAACGAAGCTTCAAGCTCCCGTCTCACAAGAATTATCAGCATCCTTAATTGATTTTTTCTTTTTTCAATTTAATTTGTAAGGGCGGAAATCCTTGCTCGCAAAGGCATTTGTTGACACGCGAAGAGTGGCAGCCACTTTTGACTGATTTCGGTATGCGGAAATGTTGAAAAGTGATGCCCAAAAATCAGTGTTGTTTGTGCAATTATTAAACAAACCACTCATTTCGACGCATCCCAGCAGCTCACTGCTAGATAAATTAGGTAGCTCATTAGTTATTACGAAAAAATGCCAACAACAAATCATGATTGCTACAGTTACTTACACAAAAGTTAAGCGAGAGGAAAATATACATGTAAAAACTATGTAACTAAATTTGAAAACCAAACATCTGGTACACCCCATCACGGAGGAACACAATGGCAAAAGTCTGATATACCCAGGCTGGGACATTTGGTGTGTCGTACACCCGGTTGACAAACATTGCTCTAAACCTTTAAATGTAAATAAAGTGGTTGGCTGGACTAATCTACTCCAGGAAACGGGGAGACGTTGCAGTTCGAAATCTAAAAACTGTCGGCAAAAGAGCATTGCTATGTATATAATTGTTATCCACACGGTTCCACGTCAGTCAGGAAACAGTTGTTGTATAAGACCTAGATTGTTGACATAAGTGGTGCACAGTACTTGCATGCGTGGCTGGCACATCATTGCAAGCATCGCTCTTTCAGTTGCCACTATATCTGAGTAAGTCTCCCATTAGATTTTCGATGTATTCCAGATGATATTGAAGTCGAAATCTTCTTTAGGCTTACCTTAGCCGTATAGGGTTGTTACTGAATACTGTTCCATCAGTTAATAAAAGCTTGTGTCTTTTCATCAAATCTGCTTTTCTTGCTACTGGTCTTCCTTTGGGACAGATAACAATCGCATCCGTTGTTTCAAATAATGGAGGTTTTATCCTTGTGCGAAAAAAATGGCAAAGTTTTCTCGCACAAGCGGAATTGCCATTAGCTTATAACATCAGTTTTAAGCAACAGATCTTTCACAGTGAGTCATGCGCGGAGCAAAAGTTATTCAATATTTATGATGTCGCTCTCCTTGTCAAATGTCTTTTTTGTCAACCTTCAGTTGTTTACTCACGTATTCTAACTGGTTTTTAAAGCAATTTTTGAGTCCTTACCTCCGATTCAAGTCTATCTTCTGCTGTACATCGAAATCAATAGGCCGTTAAAATTACCAGCTATTGTGAATGAACACAGAAAGTTGACTTGTTTATGGCAAATATTCAAGAGCGAAGACATGCCAAGGTGCTTAACCGTCAGCTGATTGTTGTGCACTAAACGTATCCATACATTTTTGTCCTGCGCAGCTCGAACTACTTAAAGAAACGCCCTCTCCCGATGGGTCTCCCGTCGATCCTGACGCTGACGAACAGTCGTTACAGCGCCGCGGTAGTCGCCCCAACAAGTGGGGCCCAGAAACCACGAGCGTAGCTCTCCCAGTGGTCAACGCATCAGAGACTAACGTTATCGCCGTGCGTCACGTTGCTCCCGATCATACGTGCAACTATACGTCATCATGGCGTCTGCACAGAAAGGGACGTCCTTTCGGTCCAAGGTTGGCTTGTTTGATAGCGTTTTATGTTTCCAGTGTTGTTAAGTATGTTGTAAAGTTTTGGGAATTTATATGTCAAAATGACACTTGTTACCGTATCAAATTCGTATGCCCAGTTTTAGATCGTAAGGAAGTGCTATTCGGGAATTTCGTGTTTTTTGCTGATGTTGACGACACTTTACCCTTCTTGACGAAAGAAAATTTAAGGATTAATGCAGCATTTTCCGCTTTCTGCCGTTTGTAGAAAAGTCGTTATGCGTAAACAGCACGTTCATTTTTACGTAACTTATACTGCGATAAAAGCGAAATTCCTTCCCGGGCTATGGAATAGGTTTAGTGCATTTGCTCGTGCAAAGAGCATCCAGGCTGGAGTTGGTTGATGCCTTTGCATAAGGGGATACTTATTATTCTGCCCATTTGGGTAAAAAAGTCAGCATGGGTCAACTTCTCCCAGAATCAATGAAAAAATGCGGGCTTTCCAATCGAGAGCGCTGATTACTGTACGTCAGTGAACGTTGACGTCTTGCGTGAGCATAGTTCACGTCAAGCTAGGCATGAAATGATATCGTTGAAACTGCCACTGCCCAGTAGCGCCACCTGGCGTGTAAGGCAGAGCTGCGTTTTCTATGCGACTTACGTAACACAATTGCGTGGATTTCCGCTCACTGCCTGAGTTTGCTGCAGGATTTGGTGCGCTGTCGCTGTTGTCGATGCAGAGGACTTGCCGGATGCGAGCTGCGAACCCTCCTCAGTTGCGCCGTGTTCAGACGAAGGTACGTTCGTATCCCGTGTCGTTCGGCACGTTGTTTACACAACTGTTTTTTTCACCTGCGCTTTTGGTTGGAAGCTGAAAAAGCTGATGTTTAAAATATTCCAGTAGCTTCATAATTACCATTTTTGCGACACATCTTCACAGAACAGTCTTACGTGAAATCAACCTCGCACTGGACGCACCGCCAGACACCTCCAGAAACTCACCACTCGGCGGCACATGACGACAGCCTGTCCAACATGCTGTCATTTGATATGGAGAACATCGGGGAAGGTGCGCCCCTCGACATATTTTGTTAATGACATGTTGTTTGGCTAAAAAAGTTGTTTAAAACATCTTCCTTTTCCGACCGTTTTCACTGAATGGTTTTCTCAACCGACGCTTCCTGAAGTTTAAGCAAAACCCAAAACCCACCAGTTGTGCTGGCCGTGTTAGTCAGCGGCGGGTTGTTCAGATATCGTCTCCCCAAGCGTACCAAGTTCTTCGCCAAACAGCTTGCTTAACATTGTCTAGGCGTCTGATTTACTCTGGGAGTTACTGAACAAAACGTTCGAGTGGCTTTTCTGAGGCGTGAAGAGTGATCTTTTTGCTTTTGTGTCACTTGATGTTGCCATGTTAACGTGCAGAATACGATGCCGATCATCAAACTTCTCATCCATCTGCCCCAGAAGTCCGTTATCCTAGTGAGATACATCGCACTGAAGAAACCAAAGTTGTTCCAACTGAACCAGTTCCAGGTGCTTTCCCTAATGTTTGTAGCGCTAAGTTGCTCCAAGGCTTGAAGGTCAATGAGAAGCTGCACCTGTAACCTTGCACGCAAGATAAGCATCTTTATGCTCGATTCCGATTCTGTTTGATAACTTTACTTACTGCTACTGCTTGATGATGAGTAGCTGCTAGACATCATAGTATGCAGTTAAGTTTTCTTTGGTGGATTCCCCTTTCGGGTATATTTTGTTTTGGGTCCCTGCAGTCATTTGTGAAACCACTGCATAGCTGTACAACACATGTTGGTGGCTAACCAAGCGTTTTACGCAGCTAGTGGAAATGGAAACGTTTGTGCAATGTGCAGTGTATAGTCTGTTTTGCAAAAGTGAGCTTAAATTATTTCGTTCAATCTCTTTTTTGCTACTTCAGATGGAGAACCAATGGAGGTTATTGTGGCAGATAAACAACCAAGTACTGAAGAACAGGACCATCCCATGACAGAAGAGTTCGAACCCCTTATAAGTGATTGCGAGTCTCAGAATGGTGAAACGAACGAAGAGGTGAGTGCTTGCTGGCGCCAACCAAGGTTTTTAAGGTTTGGCCTTGGTGACCGTTAGATATTTTGAGAGACCGCAACTATTTAATCTGAATACAGAGATGGTCGCAAGTCAAGGTTTTACTGTATTTCGGTGGTGGTTATGCAGAGATTAAAGTATAATTTTTCGTTAGGAAAAGCAGTGCAATCCGGAAGATAGTTCAAGAGAAGCGGCGGACCCTGTACAACAACGTCTTCGCGATAAAGAGCTCGAGTCTGACACGGACACGTCGTCGACGGGTGACGCCAGCGACTTTGAGGTCATCCCCCTTCCAGAGTGCTTCGACACGACTCGTCCTTTATCGGGGTCGGATAGAGAAGGTAAAACTACTTGTCGTCTGTGCTGGTAAGATCAACGTGAGAGTGTTTTTCACCTAACAACCGATGTTTCGTTGCAGCAGCCAGTTCCCAACCCTGCAGCCTTTCGTCGAAGCACGGTGGAAGCATGGAGGTTGACAGCGAAGCACAGCAACAACAACGGGAAGAAGCGAGTGCGTCGCGTGAACGTCACGCAGCGGTTGGTGCGCTGGTCACGAGCGAGGAGGCAACTGAAGACGCGACTGCGGAAAACGTTCCGGTATCTGCCAGCAGCAGCGAAGAGCAAGTTCCTGGTTCCGTGGAGGAAGACAGAGATAACACTGCTGTTCGACAACAAGATGAGGAGGATGTGGCCACTGGTGATGAAGGTAAAGACCAGTGGCGGATGGTGGTCAACGTTGCTGGGTGTGCGCTGTTTATGACGTCACACTGTGACGTCAGTTCAAGTTTCAAATCCAACGTGTCGGCGATTTTTTTGACACAATGCATATCAATGTACACGCATCCTCTTCATTCATTGTTGTGTAACTAATATGTCATTGTATTGATTTTAAACTATCAGCGCTCCAACGTAAAATACAGGTGCAAAATACCCTCAACACTACGACCAAGCAATCATAACTGCTAAAATATCAGATTGCACGATAAAACCAAGGAGTAAAACATTCTCAGCCCAACAATAGCGCAGTGTACAACTGCAAAAACAGTCCGAACGAATATCTCTTTGAATACGAGCAGTCGAGCCCAGAAGGTGTGCACCTCGAACAGCGCACACGCAGGATTGCTGGATCGAAGCAACAAGGGAGTGAAATACACCCAGCCCTGGAATAGCGCAGGTTGTAACTGGAACGGCAGAAGGAAGGTGCGGTTCTGCACGAATGTCTTGTCTATAACGAGTTTTCGAGCCCTGCAGGTGTGCCCCTTGAACGTTGCGCACCCTGCTTTGTCAGATAGAAGCAACAGGGGAGTAAAATTCAATCAGCTCCTGGAACAGAGCAGCTCACAACTACAAAAGCAGTTCCGAGAGCAGTCGAGTACAATACTTATGGCGTACGCCTTCGGGCTGGGAAGTACATAAGTATCTTTATGACTTTTTTGTAATTTTACCTTGATTGTACGATCGGGAAAATGTCACGTCATGTTCAGTTTCACAGGGTGTGCGACGCACACCTAGCACACCCGCTCGGAGTATATGCCCCTGGTAAAGACGTCATTTGCGAAAGTCCGTTACGAACGGTAAGCGCCTGATGAAATCGCATTGCTCGACTTGTAGTTAGACGCACAAACCAATCCAGTGGGGACTAAGCATTGCAGGTGTGAATCAAACTTACTGGATTTCAATACTTCCGCAGGACATGCATCTGATGCTGAGGTCGTGCGCGAAGAACAATCAATGGAATCGGAACAGTCGACGCCACTGGACGTTGCTGAGGCGGCCGCTGCCCCGAAGCCGGTACCGCAGTCAGTCCTGGACATGCACCAACCTTGCCCGGTAACTGATTTCTCTCAAGGCTACGAGTTGCCCGTTCAGAAATCGGTCGAGCCTCCCCAACCATGGTTATCTCAGCCGATCGCTCTGCCTCGAGCGGTGCTCGATGCCAACGAAGCGTGGATTACCCCGGCGCCTCAACCGAGGAGTCGGACGAAGGAGGTCAGCCATCACCACGAAGAAGCAACCTCTGGTGAGTTGACTACACACAGTTGGTGCTCGTCAGATACGCATGATTCACACGACAATTACAACCCAAACCTGCGCTTCATGGTTGGCTGAACCCAAACCTGCGCTTCATGGTTGGCTGAACCCAAACCTGCGCTTCATGGTTGGCTGAGACACAGCAAAGTTTTAAGGATGTTTGGAAAGTCGCGAGTAGTCACCGTGTCTCTATTTTTGCGATGTAGAGTTTCTTGTTTAATTTAGATCAGGGGTCTCCGAACTACGGCCCAAGAAGCCGTTTCATCCCGTCGCAAAGACTTTTTGTCAATAATGAAAAAATTACACGTATACGAAAAAATTGTTGAATTGGCAGAATGTAACATACCCGAAACTACCACATCACGTAAGATGCAGGCGTTGCTTTACTATAATGACTGGTCCTTGACCTGCTTTGTAATAGCTTACGTTGCCCTCGGGCAGAAAAGTTGAGACCCCTGATTTGGATGAAAAGTCGTGGAAACTATGAGTTCTCTGTCACACGGGCTTACCGGTATTTTTCCGAGCCGCACACAAAGTATGTGAAGAACGAAAACTTTGCAAATCTAAAAGTGCTTTCTCGTCAACCACACACGTAAAATCATCAACTGACCAAAAAATTTAAAACCCCTTTTGGTAGATATTTTTTGGTAGTGAAGCAGCTAATCATCGGTGTTTGATGGTACCTAACGTGTAGGTCCTCAAACCGAGCAGCGCTGCGAACAACACTGCGAGTTGAACGAACGTGTCGTTGAAACGAATTTGGTGGACGAAATAATTCTGCGCTCTTGTTGCATACTCGAGCCTAGGGGCTCAACGAGAGAGGGGATAATTCCCCAGGCGCGGGAAAGTCCCAACAATGTCATAAGTACTTTCTTCTACACGGTACCTTTGCTTCCGCAAGACCTCAGGTTCGAACATGGGTGCGCCGAACTTGCTTCATGTCTCGGGGCGCCATCTATAACCTCGTTACGCCACTGCTCGGGCCCCGCCTTAGGTCGCTTCACTTCAAGTCAATCGTGTTTTATGACGTGTAAGATTATTTTCGCTGTTCAATCAATACTCCTGTCTGTCGTTTTCAAGCGTGTTCGACTTTGCGCAACGTATGCACGCGAAAGGTTTTTCACCTGGTTGCGACCAGGAAAAAGTTACTGGAATTATTGCACTGATTCTCGCATGATGTCAGATCGTTTCAAACTCAACTAAACAAAAAATATTACTACCCTTCGTATTCTTTGCATTGCCATTTTGAATTGAACGACGATGTTTTTCTTCGCCAACTTTGATGCCATTTTGCTGGTGCGCTGTAAATCGGCGAACGAGTGTCCCGTGCGTCTTGCTCAACAACACTTTGCCGCAGATGCGGAAGAAACACGTTTCGTTCCATCTGGCAGTCTGGTGAGGAGGCAGATTCGCGCGAATGACAGTTCCGGTCAGCAGGTCTCGCAAGAACCGAATCCGCAGCAGACGTTGATTGGTACGTTGCGAAGTTCGCCGGGAGCCTCCCAATGATCGTTGCGAACGGTTAAGAGTTCTAATAAGAGCGCATTCTTTTAAAAAATGCGCCATTTTCTTCGCCTTACGTGATTTCGTTGATTTTTTAGAGGCGGAACGCGATTCAACGGACACGAACCGTGACATTCTATTCGACGACGAAAACCCACAAATCCTTTACCCGCCCCTTTCGGAGGATGTTACCCTTGCTCCTGAGCCAGCAAACCCAAGCGCGCCTTCGTTCCCCGGTGAGGCGCCCTCCCTGGAGGAACCCTACAACCCGTCCCCAATGGCCCAGTTGATTGAGATGGGTTTTACCGATGTGGAACTTAACCGAAACGTACTCTCAGAATTCGAAGGGAACGTAGCTCGAGCTGTGCAGGCGTTGCTGTACAGTAGTGACGCGGACGAGACGAGGCCAATGCAGCACTCACGCCGGCCTCGTCCTATTCGATCAGGGTACCACATGGCGTAGCTCAGATGTTGACACGTACACCGTACAAAAGAAGTTTCGGGCTTCGAGACATATCTTCGAAGTCAAGCTGCCCAATGTACATGTAAAAATAAACCATTGTTTCATGATAGGGTTTCCGAGACATTTCAGTAGAGAGCACTTTGCTCCGTGATGGCATTCTCTCATTTTTTAGGTTTTTAGCTGGTGTTGCTGTGATCCTCTGGAAGGCATTCTTTGTGCAAATATATTTCGTCTTGCTCACCTGACTATTTTTTTTCTGCGCTGCGGACAGTTCGCATGCATGTTGATGAGTTTATTTAGCGAGTCTGGATAATCCAGTCACAAAAGGGAATTGCGACAGGACAGCCGCCAGTGCATGTTCTCATTTAATTCGTGAAGAAACAATAAATAAGGTAAGTAATGCGCAATAGCAGGAATGAAAATGTATGCTAGTCAAATAGCAGCAGCCTTACTCCAACGTATAGAATAACCAATAAAAACACAACACACGTTCGCTAAAATATTAGAAGCGCTTTGGGCTTTTCAACTCCAGCACCTGATAACAGTATGCTACTTATATTTCCGCATTTGGACATCTTTTGGACATCTTCGCGGGCTGTGTCCGAGAATGAAAAAAATGCTTCAAACCGTTTAAGAACAAACTGCAAACTTTTAGCTTTTAACAGTGAAATGAAGTTGGAGATAAAATGACAGCGAAAACAACACAAAAAGTATTGGGACAGACTTGGTTATAAGTGCAAAATGCATAGAACTGGATGATGACGTACAAGTGTGACTGTCACTCAAGCACAACCTACTACTACTACTACTGTTCAACTGCATGTTTGCGCTGCTGATCATGCGCCACATGCGCACTGACACTACACGCTTTGCTACAACCACGTCTCGCAATTACGCGTAGCTGTTCTGCTTCATCAGGTCAATGTCGGCGTCTACCATTTCAGCAACCAGCTTCTCGAACTTGACACTCGGTTGCCAGCCGAGTGTTTTTTTCGCTTTCGCGTAGTCGCCAAGCAGAAACTCGACTTCGGTTGGGCGGTAGTAGCGCTCACTTACTGCAACTCGTTTCACTTTCGTTTTAGCGTCGATTCCGACCTGTAAAGGAAACGTGAAAAGCTGTTATTTGTAGCCGTAATTATTTCTAATGATCATTGGTATGAAACTTACTCCTGCTGTAGTTGGCGGATACTTGAAGATTAAGTACGGCTAGCAAAAAAATGAGTAAGCTCATGACAGACATTCTGTCATGTACGCAAATACTCGAAATGAAAACGTTCTATATGAATTTTACTTTTGAACTACAATGCTGCCGATCAGGAATACCCACTCCAAAAAAGCAATATCCGGCAGTTCAGGTCCTGGAAAAGTGCATGCTTCAGCCAACTAAGATAGAGCAACTGAGCTGGTCTAAATCAGTGGTTCTCAACCACTGTTTTGAGGGCCGCATGCGGCTCCCAAGCACCCTTTGTGCGGCCCTCAGCAGTCTTTCAATAAAACCTCTAATATTTTGTGTGACAGACTTCATTTTGCAATAAAACAAAACGTGTCAATGCACTTGTGTTAAAATTTCTTTAGTGTGGCTCTAAAATTTCTTTAGTGCGAAGAAACTAATATTGATCTGTGGTGCAAGCGTAATGCGCTTGTCGTAATGGATCTTGAATTAGGGTGGGAGTCTCATCAGGTCTGTTGCACTTTTCACAGCTTCGAGTCAAATCGAACTTTTGCCCATCGGGCAGTCTTAGTCGAGTTACAGTAGTACATGTAGCAAAGCGGAATGAAAAATATTAGTCAAGGAATACAGCAATCAACAGGGGCAATTTGCCCACCGAAATTTTCAAAAACATGTTGAATTGCTACGTAAAACAACAAGTTACAATCATTTAGATTTTTAACCCCCCCCCCGAAATATCACCTGGTTGCGGCCATGCTAATTAACCGTCAATGAAAGCTTATGGGTCTTGATCATTCTAAATCGAAACATCTTCACCTACCAAACCGCTTACTTAGATTATTATCTACTCTAACTTTATTATTTCTGCTGCACAATACCCCGCCGAATGGAAACAAGCCTCTGTCGTTCCCATCCACAAAAAGGCTCCTCTGACATCGAAAACTACAGGCTTATTGCTATCTTCCCTTATCCAAAGTATTCGAGCGAATTGTTCACCGTCACATTTATTCATAACTCGAGAGTAACAAGTTGCTGTCCCCACGTAACTCATGTTTCCGTAAAAAACTTTCCACAGTCACATCACTCTTAAAAACCGCACATTAACTTTATATCGTCTATGATGACACTTGTCTTCAAGGATCGTCTTTGTTGATTTTTCCAAAGCTTTTGATCGAGTAATTCACTCTGGATTAATCTATAAATTGCAGCAGTCAGGAGTAGGTGGATCTCTACTTGATCTCTTGACGTCCTGCCCCAGTGGTAGTAGCGAGATAGTGAGTTATTAAAACACCTACTATACAAATTTCGGGATACCACGGGATTGTCCTTGGCCCCTTCTTGTTCCTAGCATATGTCAGTGACATTGCCGAATCCATTGAATTCTCATTTCTTTGTTGACTGACGACATAGCTTTATTATTCTCTTCTAATTGTCCACTTCATCTCTATCAGGTTTTAACTTGCGATTTGTACTTGTCCGACTGGTCAAATCTGTGGAAGGTGAAGTTTACTCCAGAAAAGACCAATGTCTTAACCATTTCCAAGCCCTGTATCTCTCACCCTGTTCTTACGTTTGGCAGCACTGACCTCAGTGCACCCGATTCATACAAGAGGTCTTATATTTCATCGTACCTTGTCATTGCATAATCACTCGTTGTTTCTAATGTTCTCCCGATCTTAGACTACGGAAGCGTGATTTTTGCCAACTGTTTAACTTCGGATAGCTTGCTCCTAGAGCACATGCATACAAAACCTGNTACATTAATACTCAGATGTTTCCGTACATCACACAACACCGCTGTCCTTTCTGATTTCAGCTTCATTCCATGATCTAACACAACTCCATATGTACTGGTTCTTTTCTAAAATCAAATTTGATTTTACTTCTGTCCTTCACAGGCGAGCGCCAACTCCAGAAGAAATCTCAGCATACTCTTAGTTACTTTGATCTTCCCATCTCCAAACGTTCGCTTCTGTATAATTCATTGTTTTATAAAGCTCCCTTACTCTGGAACTCTCTACTTCAACATATCAAATTATCTTGTAGCTTTTCAGCATTTATAATCCACTTCACCCGCTTAAACCATGACAAGAAACACAATACTTGGCACTTACACGGCTCAAATCGATCTGTCACCTCTTTACGCAGCATATTATGTCTTGGTCATAGCCTTCTAAACATTAACTTGAAGTCCTTTTGTCAGTGTAGCCGTGGTTTCAAAGAAACGCTCGAACACCGTATTCTGCAGTGTAAGTTGTCCTTGCACTATCGTAATATACTTTTTCGAACGTTAAAAAAGACCATACTCAACGAAAAAAAATTATCATCATTCACAATACTCTGCTCGTAGCAAAAGAACTTTAACCCATTAGGCGCCGAAAATTTTCTGGCCATCAGATCTGCTGAATTGTCTTACATTTTGGTATTTGATATATTCTGACTAATCCAAAACATATTTTGATTGCGTGGGTTCAGTATTTTTTGTTTGTTTATATCTTATGTTCCAAAAATGGAACAATGGCAGGAACTGGGGTACTTTTGTACTCTCTCATCGTCTATTATTGTATTAGTGAGCTGTTCGCCATACCATAACTTTGCTGCATATTTACGTCTCTTTCCATTGCATTGGAAAGTGGATACTATACTTGATATGCCACTACGTCTTTCACACAACAAACGTTCGTCATGACGTCACACACTTTGTGACGTCATTTTTATTGTATGGAAATTTCAAACAAGCAAGATGTTTGAGCAACACCTGTTAGTACGCTGCAATTGAACAACGAAACAAAACAAAGTTACCGTATTGAACTTTGCATGCACAATGATGCATTTTTACCAATTGCTGACATTTCAAACCATAGGCCCTCCCGTACCAAGTGGTTTTTCTAGGTTTTCAACTCGCGTGCCCAGCTTTTTTCTTTGTTTTTGCAATTTGATTTAGATGTTTGTTCATGTGGTTCACAGTTAAGCAGGTAACCTTCGTTGGAAACCAAAACCCAAAGCTTGCAACCGAAGCGAATTGTTTTTTTTATGAACATCTTGACTGTGATGACCGAAGTATGGAACCATTTACTCATCAACACTGAGAAACTTAGAAAACACACCAAACCGGTGGACCCTCGCTAATGTAAGACTGGAAAAAAGTTTTAGCTCAGCGATTTTATCATCTGCAAACAAAGCTGTGTTGCCAGCAAGATACAGGTACTTTTTAATATCTCGAGGCCTTGCCCTTGACATGCTCAAAGCTACAGCAAGTACTTGAGCATCAGCACTCAGCGGAGGTTGACCAGTGGAGGTCTTCCTCTGGAAGCGTGTGGTATCCAGAAAGAAGTAAAATCCCAACAAACCTGTTTAAAGATGTACGATCCAAATAGAAGCTTGGGAATTTTTTTGCCTGGAGTACAATTCACTTTTTTCGCAAATTAAATTAATCATATATTTGTCAAAAACACATGGTACAGAACAGGGGTGTAACGAGGGCAGATGGCGCCCGGGGTAAGAAAAAGTTTTTGACGCCCGCATGTTTGAGCATAAGATCTACTGGGAGCAAATGTACTAATATTGATGAAAGTACTTGCCAAATTGTTCGTGCTTTTAGGCG
>JGI24158J21664_10006736_pt1 | contig 15180 bp, 9 predicted proteins | sample Ectturendosymbi3_FD_21664 | JGI IMG/M metagenome (IMG submission 21664) | reverse complement strand
TTGGTGAAAAACTAAGAAATAAACATCAATATTCTGATCGCTAAGGGGGGTGCTTGAGCCCCTTCAGCACCCCCCCTGGCTGCGCCTTTGGTTGCAGCCACAATGCTGCATCGCCCTAAGCCATCTAAAGCGAGAGTCGAACTGACAACTCTCCACGTAACAGCAATAAGAGTTTTCCTACTCGACCAAGCACACTCCAGCATTGCTGCTATGAATTCAGCGTTGTATGTGGCAAATCACCACGCCACACTAGACCCATGTGGTCCCCAAGTTCTGCCACCTACAAGCCTACGTAACACCTAGTTCAGGGGACATTCTTTTCGTGTTATTTCAGGTGAAACGTGGTACTATTTTCCAATTCATGGTTGTTCATTTTGATCTCAAATGTATTTTCGTGTCGTTATGCATGTATAACTTTAGAACAGTGGTCTTCAACCTTTTTTGTTCAATCGCCCCCTACAGGAACTTTGCTTCAAAATCGCCCCGACTTATGATTTTGGCAAATATATTATTTTAATTTGAAAATTTCCATGCTAATGAAATAAAGAGGCAGTTTAGTTTGCACAAAAAAAACGAACAACAAAACGAATGCAATTGCATTTGTAAAAACAAACTACCACAACACCTATTTCCAAAAACAGTTGGTTCCAACGAGGGCTGCGGAGCCGGAGCCCGGAGTCAAAAATTTTTGAATGGTGGAGCCGGAGCCTGAAAGTTGAGTTCCCATTCTACAGACATATTTTGTATACCAACTAGCAAGTACAAATAATGCAATGGTTTTTAGTTTTTCAATGGACCAACGCTCTGGAGTCGGAGCGAATAATTTTGGATGCCTGCAGCAGGAGACAGAAATTTGAGTTTCGGCTCCACAGTCCTGGTTCAAACTCAGGCCCGTAACCAGGGGGGGGCGAAGCCCCCTTAGAAAACTTTCCGCCCCCCCTGGAAAAATGTGTTGGACATAGTTTAAAAATACCGGACATAGTTAAAAAAAATTTCTGCCCCTCTCGGAAAACTCTTCGCCCCTCCTGGTGTCCCAAGCTGGTTACGGGCCTGTTCCAACTACTGGGAACCTTGCCCCAGGTTTTTCAAAGCAGGTTTCAATTTGGTCAGCTTAAGTCGTATGGCGTTTCCACTAGTCTTGTTCATGTCAAGACGTCGACGATTGCGGTATTTATTACGCATGTGCAGTACTTGGTTGAAACTTGCTCAGCAACATAGGCTATTTAGTGGAAAACATCAGTAGTAATATTAGCTTAACTTTCCCCAAAACTTCCGGAAAACGCTCACTGCACTTGATCGAAACGTCTGACCATCCGTGATAATAAAATATTGCACAGGCTTCACCATCGCTTTTATAGTCGATGAAAAGCTCCTGGATGTGGAATCGCACTTGCTTATGTTAGTTAACCGGCTAAACACTTCACCCAGTCACTTTCTGTGCAAGCCATCTTTTGGCGTTATTTCCACAACAGAAAGACTTTTTTGCAAACCTCAACCAGGTGGGGGAAACGATTGTTTTGGAAACTTTAGTTTAACCAACGTGGGTGTGGTTGGACTTACTTGCCAATATAAGCAGGGATGTAGTGCTAACAAAAAGGTGTAGGAAATGGGAACGCATCCTAAAAGGTGTTCCCGCCCCAATACACCCCTGAGTATAAGTTATCCTTTTCCTAGCCTACTGTGTCATTTGTCAGATGAACACAGTACAGCAATATCTACAAGCACAGTAAAACACTCGACTGATAAACATAGCACGCTTTACAATTACGGCTAACTGCGATTAATTTAGCTAGCCATTAATTGCTACGTAAATCGTCTCGTAACAGTTATTTTTCACGTATTTTTTAATAGAAGACACTTGGTTCCACTTTTTGCTCAAATCACGAACCGAAGTTTATAAAACACTTGATAACGGACTATCACTGTTTTGCCTACGAAACAATGTTTTGGCAATGTTCTACCAAAAACAATATGAATGAAGTCTGTTTCAAGGCAATTATAATAGTTAATAATAACACATACAGTTGGGGAGATTTGTGTCAGTTCACGGGGAGGAATAATTAGGCCAAACTTAATCACAACTTTTAATTAATATTCTTAATTGCACCGAAAGTCGATGTGATGATTCAGTGGTAGCAATATTATGATTGTTAGACCATTTTTTGTATCTTCAAAGAAACTGACGTTTTTCGTCTGAACTGGAGTTCCGTCGATTAGGTATTTTCTGATGGCTATTTCAGTATTGGTTGCTTTCAACATAGATATAACAAAACGAATCAATACATACTAGTATACGTATACGAATTAAACCAATATAAGTATCATAAAACAAACTAATCCATACTACTCTATACGGGAAAAGCCCAAAATTCCGCGCGTGTTGACATGCCTGGAGACTTGCAAATGTTATTGCTTATCATGTCGCTTTTTTGACGATGCTCATGCAACGACTGGGTCAACAAACTACCAAAATACGTATTGCAACAGTTTCCCCACTATTTTATCTTGCGTTAAACATCAGCAGTGTACGTGAAAATTCGTCAGAACGGCAGCGCGTGGCTCCCAACCAGTAACCTTCTATAGTTAGTGCAGTAATGCGTTGCACAGGACGATGTTAGTTTGATGGTTACATCATCAGTCTTATATCTTGTGTTTCATAGCCTTTTTTACAAAACATGGAGTCAAAAGTGCATCAAATGGACAGTGGTGTAGCCAGCCGAAAAATTGGGGGGGCAAAATGTTTAATTTTAAGCGAATAACACCATTTTGTTTGGAAAAACGCCACTCAAAGGGCAAAATGACTATATTTTCTGAAAATTTTTGGGTAACCATGCCCCCCCTGGTTACACCTATGCAAATGGATTGGTTCCAAAGTGGCAAATATAGCGTTCATTTTTGGAATAAATTCAGAATTTTAGTACCGGTACATTCTAACCTGCAAAAACGGCCCCCCTGGAAACTGAAATCGCTCCCCAAATCTGGCAAATCACAAAACCACCCCCTTAACACACTAAATCGCCCCCCGGGGGCGATTTCGCCCACGTTGAATATCACTGCTCAAGATTAAAACTTCTGACATTAATTTCGCCTATTAAAATTTGATGTTAAGCCTGAAAAATTTGATTGTGAAAAGACTGAGCTGAGTGGCACAACTGACAGAAGTCATAAGGCAACAGTCACCAGCAGACCCGTAACCAGCTTGGGACACCAAGGGGACGAAGAATTTGCTCAGGCCCAAATTTTACATCGATAGCATGTACGAAAACAATCGTTATGCATACAATATGTCCAAGACATTTTTTCAGGGGGGGAGAAGCCCTCCCCTTACTTACGGGCCTGGTCACCAGATGATTAGGTATGCAGAAATCACATTGTAGGCTAGATTGGTATATGAGTATGTAGTCAGAAAGACTTCTGGTTCATTTTCTTTTGGATATCGTGAAATCTTCTTTGGTTGGCCTGGATAATTCTGCTTGGGAGTTTGATTGATGTTGGGAAAAGGCATTAGACAAACGATGTTTGGACATCTTCGAAAGGGTACCCAACAGCAGGCAGGGGCTGACAAGGGGAGATTGAAAGGATACATCTTCCACCCATCAGCAGTAAAAAAAATTGTAAATCATTTTGTCAGCTATGCTAATTTTGGCCAAACATTTTTGCTGCTTTAAATAGAACACATCGATTTTGATGCATTTTATAAGAAATGTGGGTTACAGCGCAATTTGATGTTTCGTTTAAGTTGCTTAACGTTAAAAAGACGATAAATTGCAAGGTACGATATATATATTGCAAGGTATGGTAGCTGAATACTTTTCTTGCACATTTCTGCTCTTTAAAAATGCTACAAATCTTTAGCTACTTCGCATCATGCATGCAACCCACCCCAAGCCAAATCTCCAGTGATATGCACGTGCGACCAATGCGATTCACCGTTTTGTGCACTCCAAGCTCTGATAAAACATAACTGAGGTGTTCTATTGTTGCGATCGGAAAGCCCGAGCAGCAAGTGCGCAAAACTTCACACTGTGGCAGCAAGCAACAAGAGAGATCACACGCCGCGATCACTCTCCGCGTAGCTAGTCATTACGTTCAATCGTTCACATGTTGGTATCGGCAGAGCTCACGCCACGATCACTATATTATTGCTTGTTCGCGCCACATATACTGTATATGGTGTTGTTCTTCGCGCACATTCCGTTCGTGGTGAACCGCGCATTCAGCGCAACGCCAGCGGAGAGGTTGCAACACCACTATATTGCTGTGCTTGTTTGTTTCATAGTCGGATAGTAGTGTAACCAAGCTGAACAACAATACAATTAAGTTTATCAATTTCTAAACCACTTGTAGGGGTAAAGCAAAGCGTGATTAGGGTTGCTTTGAAAACGCCGCTGAAAAACGAGATTGGAAATCTCTATTTACAAAAGTTACTTCTGTATAGGCACGATAACTATATTGGTTTTACACCAAGCTGTCCCCCCACATTTTACAACAAAAATGCACCCATGGTGGAGACGAAAGCCAAACTTTGCATTACTTCCATGACAACAATGAAAAACATAACAAATTTGATACAAACTGTCATGTTATGGAAATTACGTCAAAAAACATATTTTCTGGCACCATGTACTAGTTAAACACATTGCATTGACTGGTATTGCATTTTGAACCTTTTTCTGCTACGTTTATTGAAACATCCATAACAAATGCTGAACAAGCACCAGACTAGTGCTAAAACCAAATTCCAACAACCCAAGCATTTTGAACTGCAAATAGTTGAAATATCTGAGCAAATGCAGTTCCGAATTTTCACTATCCTATTGCATATTGAACTCATTTTCTGAATGCACGTTAATACACGTGTTTTTGATTCTCCAGATATTGTGCTTTGAGTTCAGGATTCAAAATAAAAATGTTTATTTTTCTGTTTTGAAACACTCCTGAATTTGACAACAGGTTAACACAACTGAAATAAATAATTACTAAAATATTGTGCAAAACCATTATAATGATGTGTGTAGAAAAGTCATAGCACAGATTAAAATTTCATAAAATGTATGAAATCACAAAAAAAGTATTGGTAAAAGTCAATGCTGTAGTCAATAAGGCGTCCACTGTCAATATAGACTTCATGTACATTGTCATAAAATAGTACAGTATATATTTAATTCTTCACCCAATAGCTGATGAATTTTTGGTACAACCTTAAACCCTAAGTACATATGACATGGTATTGGTCAGTTTATGGATATATATAAGTGACCCACAGCACAGCATTTTACAGAATATCATAAAGGCAGTTAGGTCAAAGGGGATTTGATGATTTCACTTTTTCCAATGGATAGTCACCTGTTAATAGTTGTAGACCACATTAAGTAACAGGAGTTCTGCCTATAGCATCACATGTCAGTGTTGCAACAACTGGCAGGGAAGTGCCCAGAGTGGTGTTTCCTCAAGAGAGACAAAGGTGAAGAGCTATAGCAATTCCATTGCAACACTAAAATACAAGCTCGGTAGCCTTACATCCACTACTGTTTTTTGAAACAGTTACTTCTTGTCATTCTGAGTTCATGTTGCATATGCAACTGTCTCTTCCCAAATTGTTGGATTTATCAGTAGTTGTTGCAGTCAGAATTTCCCAAATTCACAGGAAAGAATGTCATTTTGCTTGCTGTTTCATAACATTGTTTGTTGCAAATCCCATTTACACAGCGCACTTTGCAAAGTCATCTCCTGCTTTCCCATATCACAATGTTGTTCATAAAACTCATGAAAAATAGCGTATTCAGAACATTTAACTTCGTTCAACTCACTAAATCACCAAAATATACCTTATGTACTAACTACTAGCCTGTGGACATATAATCACTTTTTGGAAAGCAAGGGCATTAGGACCATTTTCACATGTTAAAAAGTAGAATTTTGTAAAATGGGAGTGCAGGATTCAGCTATGATATGGTCTCTTGTGTTTCTTTGATTTTTTGTTCTTTTTTTTCTTTAATTTCTTTTTTTTCATTTTTTTAACAGTAGAACTGTTTGAGTCATCAGACTGCAAACATGTCCCAGATATTATTTCATTTGGATATAATTCCACAAATCCACTGTGACCCCATCGATCTTTACTGGAAACAGTAGGTCGTTTAGCTGATTTCAATGATTCTTCATCAGAATCACAGGTCAGTGAACGTTTTCTTTTGCGCATCTTCACTTTTCCCTTTTTCAGTTTTTGCTCCTTATGCTGTTTCCACATATCTTGTTCTTCTTTCATGCGATTCTGAATCTCAACCTGTTCTATTATTTTTGTAAATGCATGTCTATCGACTGTGTTTCGTGATTTGCTCATTCTTGCCACATTTGCCTATTATCACAGAATGCCCAACAGCCCCTACAAAAATACTGAGGGACTGGTGCACCTTCAAAAAACATTTGTAACTTCACCCCAGAACTAGGAAATGCAAACCTAAAAACAACAAATGAATACCTGGAAACAGTTTAAAAAATCATTCAGTTATATAGAAGTCAAATGAACATTAACACGAATTTACATTCACCGTCCATATTCAGACAAGTAGGGAAAAACCTGGCAAAGACAACCTTAACTTATACTAACCAAGTCGACTTCATGCTGGGATAGAAAGGAACAGTAATGCCTATTACTGAATTGTGCAGACGGTTTTGGTCCTTGGTTTGCAAAAATGAAGGTTCTCCTGACCATTTTGAAAGCATTGGTAAGTTAATTTGTTGATTTTTATCAGTAGCAGTGTTTGTGACACATCTTTCTGTTTACATGACTTTAGACTAGAGCAACTATGTCCAACCTGTGGGCCGCATGCAGCCCAGTTTATGTCATTTGACACCCAGTCATTTGACATTTTTGATGCAGGTTATCCTCAGTGCCATTTTATCATGTCTGTTACCATTGCAGCTATGATTAGAACACTTTCAGTACATTAGCTTAAGCTAAATTTAGTTTGCTAAGATCAAAGTAAGCCATTCAATGTGCGGCCCTGGTTGAGATAGTGACATGATTTTTGCCTCAGTAGCCATTTGGGTTGAACATAGCTGACCTAGAGTAAGGAGCAGCTTGTTATTAAATTTACAGGAACTGCCAAATTTATTCATGTCAAATATAAATCCAATATAAAATCTAGTACTGTACCAGGGTTTTTTAAAGGTGTTTTAGGGACGCGATTCGAGTCCCTAGAATCAGAGAAAATTATCATCGGGTCCCTAGAATCAGGTCCCTACAGGTCCACACCTGGTACCTGACATTTTCCTTAAAAAAAAACCCTGACTGTACTTTGAATTTTAAATATAAGTACTCTGAATTTTTCTCCATTGATATTTATTACACCAAAATGTCCAAAAAAAGATCAACTGCAAAGACTTCTCATGTCTACGATTGCAGACATTATTGTTATAAAGTTCAGGGAGACTAGGCCATGATGTTATCGCCTATAGTGTAAAATACATATGATTGCATAGTTAACACGTTAGGTGCTATACTGTGGCGTCGTGTCTGGTCGCAAATTAGTTGTGCAGCACGAGAAGCACTGTCTGGCTTTAATTGGTTTGTGGTTTTCAATTTATCTTGTGGCCATAACTTAAAAAAAACAAATTCCCAAGCCATTTGCAAATGACTTTGTTGAAAATCAGGCACTGTAACCAATACAAGTTTTTTCACTATGATTTTTTTACTGTAAACCCCAACGTCCATCATTTTTTGCCTGGAGCACGAGTGCAGAATGCAGTGAATTGTACTGTAATGCGCCAATAAAAACAGTGAATGCTGATTGCCAAAAAAACAAGGAATGGTGGTACGACACATAAAGGCAAATTACACATGCTTCAAGGTGATATATTCCTAGTGAAGTGATCCTGCAAAGAAATAAACATAAGACAATAGGCAGCATTGTAGCAATAACAGCACAAAAGTAAAAACAATAAGACTAAGATCAGACAAACTTGTTTGTACTAATGATCTGTCGGTGCAAATCCTCATAAAGCAATTAACGTATGTGTATTTAATTGTTCACAGAAAAAGGGCTGTGAAGTTAAAAAACAGGACAACCGATCTTCTTCAAACTTATACTTTGCAGAAAATCACTGGGTCAGTACAATAATCACTAAACCTAGTGAAAAATCACCTGGCATGGCACTAATGATTGTATAGACCAATGGTTCTGAATCTGTTCTCCGCCACGCCCCCCTTAAATAATTTTCCTTTGGTTCATGCCCCCTGACATTAAATAAGTTGTAAGAAATGTAGTTTTTAGTGAATTTATTTCATTTTTTTATTTTACGGTTTTGTAACAGACACCAAGTCCATAGAATACAGACACACAGTCTGCACAATGCAGATTTATAAAAACAGACAAAACAGAACAATTAATAGCAAGTTTGGAGGTAGAACAACAGGGTTACAGATACTTTCTTAACACTACTGATCATTAACCCGTAGCACTTGGTATAACACTACATCCAGAATAGGACACTGAGTCCAACCTTGGTCAAGGGTCCGGTCAAATACGAAAGTGCTGTGGTATGCACATGCCCTCATATAAACACTGTAACGTCCGAGCACTCAGTCGCAATGTAAAATGTGGTTGTAGTGTTCAAAGAATAAGGACGGATAGAAACAATCTGACTGCCAGAGGTGTAATGAGGGGGGCAAGATGGGGCACAATTCCCCAGGCGCCGAATCATTATGGGGTCGACGAAAAGTCCTAACAATGTCACAAGTACTTTCTTGCTTCCGAAAGACCTCATGTTCGAACATGGGGCGCCAAACGTGTTCCTTGACCCAGGCGCCATCTAATCTCGTTACGCCCATGCTGACTGCATCAAAGCGCACAACCATCTGTTGTTAGACTTTCTGCATCATTGAAGAAAGAGGTACATAATTTTTTACAATAAGGCCTCAAAGGTAGGAATGTTGCATTGAACCTGATGACTACTAACACTCGCTCGCCAGGGCAGGTTGTATAGAACCCTGCACCCAAAATTATAGACCACTGATATAATTTGACAATATTTGGTGCAACATTATTTTGCAGCATTAGATGCAAAATGCTTTTAAACGCTATAACCACGTTTTCGCATGATATTCCAGAATCTCGAACCAAAACCATTTATACATGAAAAAATAGTCCGAAAATCACATCAACCGGATATTCAAATAAAATGTTTTTTATTTGTATACTTAAACACTTACTCCACGTCGCTTGGTGTGAGCCAAACACACAGTTCCAAGATTAAGCAGCAGAGTGACTTGGCATGCCAACAAAAGAGTCCCCCTAGTTTCACCCCTGAATGTTTGCATGTAGGCTTGAAGTTAGCCTGAAAAGCTTGACTTCCATCCCTGCCCGAACTAAACCAAATAAAATGTAGGGGCGTAAAATTAGCACTGGCGTAAGAGTTGGAAGGGACACATCCTGTTCCTAAACTTTCCATGTTGTAGAGCATGTAGGGCTCGCGCCCCCCTGAAAATCTCTTGATGCCCCACTGGCTAAGAATCACTAGTATAGACCCAACAGCACTGTTATATTACAGACCAGGGTTGCCAGGTGTAGATGGACAAGAAATTCCAAATAGCTTCAAAAAATGCCAAACAAACCAAAACTGGCCAATGGCTTTCGGTTTTGAATTACCTTAGGAATGAGTAATGGCAAAACTATGATGGTGATATGGAACCAAACCTAGATTTATTGCAAATAAATAAACAAAAAATTCTTAATCTCCAAAGTACCATCTCCTTACATACGAATATTTATTAGACATTTTCTGTAAGTGTTTGAACTAATAAAATACAGATTATGAAAGTGCAAATATGCTCCATACCATAGTTTTTAACTACTGTACTTTCAATCTGGCACACAAGCGTCTGATATTTGTCACAATTCCACAAACTTCTACCACAAAATGCAGTTGCAGAGAACCCACAGAAAAACTATTCAGCTTCCCAGGTTCAGATGGACCAAATACACCATATCACTACTCAAAACATGCCACATAACATCAATAATAGCCCAAGAGGCCAAAATATTATCAAAATACAAGCTGTGAAAACATATTCGTCTGCCGCTTCTAATAAGTGTGCAGTACAGTGCACTACACTTGGTAGAAATGTACTAAACTTAAACCCCAAATCTAAACCCTAAACTGTAAATCTGAACATAAAAGTTTGGAAACTTTTCAAAAAGGTATATAAAAACCGGTCCCATGAAAAGTGCAACCACTACTACCAAAACGAAAGGTGCCTGATCATGGTGAGAGCTGAACCAAATTCCATTCCCATAGCAGACGCAGACACGTCTGCTCGACTGCGATGTCGGTGCTGATAGTGCAGTGGTACTCAACCTGGCATTTGTGAAACCCTAGGGGTTCACAGGAAGATTTCCAGGGGTACTTGGATGGTAGTTGAGTGTTCATGTGTTGCTATTTTTAATATCCTTCACTAGAGGAAAATGCGTGCCGATTGAAAACTCTGCGTAGATTTTGCCTGATCTTGCGTTGTTGTGATGCAACAATGTGAAATTCACAGCTTTTCCAGCTAACCTGTGGGAGTGTGCGTGGAAGGCTACTCCACAGATAGTGCAGAGAGAATTGAGTCCTGCGCCAGGAGGGTTAACGCACTTGGGGGTTCAGGTTGATTGTTTTATGACTCAGGAGTACTTGACAGGAAAAAGGTGGAGAACTCCTGTGCTAGTGCCACAAACTAAGCATTTCATTCAAACCATGTCACCACTGGCGGACCTATAGCCTCCCTTTAAAAAATGCCAAGCATTGTTTTACGGCAGTAGCTACAGGTCTGTCTTGTGGACCTTCATATTTGAAACCTTATTTGTCTGCCACCTGTAACATGACAGCAAAGCATGATGAGAGTGCAGTAGGTTTGGTAGAAATGTACTAAACCTGAACCTGAAACCAGCTATGTCCAATCCAAATGGCTTACTGAACCAAAAACTATGTCACTATTTTGACCAGGGGAGCACATTGTACAGCATACTGTTGTCGACTGCACATTGAATGGCTTACTTTGATCTTAGTAAACTAAATTTAGCTTGAAAATGTTTGAATCCTAACTGCAATGGCAACAGACATGACACAAGGGCACTGAGGACCACCTGCATCAAAAATGCCAAATTTAAGATATCAAAATAAGGACAGGATACTTTCACTACAACGAAAGCGTAAACTGGGCTCTCAACTGGGCTGCATGGGCCACCGCATGCGGCCCACGGGTTGGACATAGCTGTTTTAAACCTAATCCGTAAACTTAAACCACAAACCTAACCTTTAAACGTAAACCCTTAATATAAACCAATGTTGCCAGATGGTTGTCACATAAAACTGCTAAATGGTGTCACAAAAAATTGCTAGATTCTGCTAAAAACCTTGTTACAAGTTTTCAGCTGAAATCTGCTAAAAGTAGTAAAGTTCTGCTAAATAATCTGCTATTTTTGAGGTGATTAAAATCAACTTATAAAGTTACGTATCAAATTTTCATCTTGCACCTTCATTATCACTGGAAAAGAGCAGAAAATGATCGTCTTGGCTATCACACTTTTTGGTCCACAATTTTTTTCATTGACAGTTTGAACAACGTCATTATAAGAACACAAAATGTTGATTTGTTCTGACGGGTTATGTGAATTGTTATCTGTGTTTTTGAGCAAACGTAAGTGCAGCTTACCTCCTTTTGGTATGACACATAATATTTAACAATCTCATTCAAATGGTCGCATGTGTTTATACAATACTATGTCATCTGGTTACTTGTTGTTTTGACACAATTATCTGCTTGAAGCAGCTTAGTTGCATAAGAAAAATTCCTAATGATTGAAAGCAGGTAGTTGTGCCTAGTCCTGATGCTGCCCTATTCAAGGGTCATAAAGAAGATATAAAGAAAGAAAATTCAGTGTGGGTTGTCAGCCTTTTTGGTGATGTTTACATAACCACAGGATGTTTTGACAGATCTGTCAAAACATGTGATGACATCAACACCCTGTGGGAGTTCAACAATCGAGCCGATTTTGTGGCTCAAAGCTTTACTACATTTAATAAGCCAAGACACCAGTCTGATAGTATGTACCAACTGCCTCCACATAAAGCCAAATAATTGGAGAAAAAAATAAAAAGCCAAACAATTTTTTTGACGCCAACTGCCTCTAAATAAACCAAATTTATGAAATTCACCATCAAAAAGCCAACCTGGCAACCCAAATATAGGTTAGGAAAATATGTATTTCATTTTGTTCCATACTCATGGTCTATATCACAGACACAATAGCACAATAAATGGTTGGCCATACAGCAGCGCACATTACATAATCGGCGTTTGCTCATGACCAACCTTGAGAGACACAAAACGTTTTCCCAGCATTTCTTACTTTTTGTATGCTTGGTTTGTGTATTTCGCACTCAATTTTACTATACAAAAGCAATACTTATGACAACATGAGACCCGAATCACTGAAACATTGCACCAACAACTAATTGCAATTGGTCTCCATCATACAAGAGCAGTGTTGCCACTCTGTTGTTACAGAAAAGTACTAGATTTGATGATAAAAAACACTAGAGATTCACAAAAAAACACTAGATTACAAAATCAAACTTGCACATGATGAAAATCCCCAGAAAATGCATTGCAATGCCAACCATAAAAGATGTGCAACTCATTGCAAACCAAAGACAAAGAAAATGAGAGATAGCAGCAACGCATGTGTTTGTTTATATAGGCCACTGAATCTGAAACTCTTAATAGATGACTAATTGACTTCGCAGTGGTCACAGCCCAAAACAAATTTATATTGTCTTGTGCAGACATACCATATTTTTGTGCTAAAAACCAGGACGCTTCAGAACAACGAGCCTTATCAGCAGTGGCTGACAGGGGGGCAAGGGAGTTAGCTGTCCTCCCTTGGCAAGCTAGACATAAAAACTGGGCCTCCTTTACCTGACATTTTGATATTTAGTATTGTTTTGAGTTTCATTAGGTTGTTTTTTTTTCATTTTTTAAGGTATTTTTGTTTTTTTAGCTGGTATAAACATCCACGATATTCAGATTCACTATCATTTCTTAACTTTATTTTGAGAGTTGGCTCTTGGGCCCCCCAACGATGGCCAGTGGTGCCCCTTCAACTAAGTTTTGCACCCCCTGGCTCAAACCTCTAGTTGCGCCACTGCTTATCAGATAAATGTGGTTAATATCTTACTTGGAGTATGTAGCTATTTTGGATTCCAATAGTTAAGACCAGGTTTTTTTAAGGCGTTTTAGGGACCTGATTCGGGTCCCTAGAATTTCAAATCGGGTCCCTAGCATCAGAGAAAATTATCATCGGGTTCCTAAAATCTGAGAAAATCCGTCCCTAGAATCAGAGAAATCGGGTCCCTACAGATCCATACTAGGTACCTAACATATTCCTTAAAAAACCTGGTTAAGACACCAACAAAAACTAAAATAATGCATTTTACCTAGAAGCAAAACAATGTTCAAAACACATTCGCCCAATCATACTTTTCTGCAGACACTACTTTCTTCAACAAATCTTTGCTCGATTTTATTTTATCATAAAAATCACAGCAGCAAAAGTCAGTATTAATTAAATTATGGGTGTTAAGGAGTTTCACATTCTCCTCCCTCGAGCATTCTGCTTCTGTTATCAGACCATATGTTTTAACTTTTAATTATATAGAAAAAATTATGTCAACGGGTGCTGATGTACTAGGTGTAGGACTATATACTGGCTGACTGAATGCCTAACCGGGACTTTTTGGTAGACTGATCGGGACAAAGCCTAACCAGGACTATCCCGTTGGGACGTATGGTCATGGTGTGTTATGCCAGCCCATAGGGGGCGCATCTTGTGTGTTAAATCTGGCGCACAATGTGCTTTTGATCCAGTAGATATCATTTATGCATGGGTTCTCATTACTGAACCAAGGACCGTTCTCGCAGAAACTATGTCTGGTTAACAGCCCCCTATTAATTGCCTAAATATTGTGACAACGGTACAAATAAAAGCAGTTTTTGTGATTAATCGCTAATGAATGCCCTAAAACCGAGTTTTTAATTTTTTTCTTCTTTTTCAGGTATTCACTGAACACCATGAATATCCGCCACTGCTCTGTACTGTACCCAGTAATTTGTTTGTTTGTTTGATTTGATATCTTCCACTTGACTTTATAACTGAGCTTTTCATTGCATTTGATGCTAATAGTGCTTACCTTGAAGTCTTTAAAGTGTCCACTATTACAGTGTTCTGAGCTAAAAATAGAGCATAAAACTTAATTTGGGTTTGTTCTCAATGTATTTATTGGAAGTGTCTATTTTGTCTCATGAGGCAAACACTGTGCTGGGGTTATTTTGTCATTGGCAGAACACAACCGATAGAATTTTGAATTTAAACAGGATTTAGAACTGTCAGTTTATCGGGCTCGGATTTGGATTTCGAAATGAAATTGTCCGATTGGACCAGGATTTGAAAAACCAAAATCCGTTCATCTCTGCAAACTAGGTCAGAAATTTTGCAAAGGTCAGATATTTTGTTTGCCATCGGGGTCCACCAGAGGTGTAGGGAGTCTGAAATTTTTGACTCCGACTCCGCTCCAGCTTCAGCTGAATATACTCCGAGTCCGACACATTTCAAAGTTTTGGACTCCGACTCCTGCTCAAACTCCAAAGTGAATTATCTAAACTTTTGGCAGTGTCTTAACGACCGTATCCGGTTTTCGCATAAAAAAGCTAAAAAAACGTATCAAATGAATTTGCTGATCACTGCAATACATGTCAGTTGCTTCTCAGATAAAGGATTAAGGTGACCATAATTTTTTTATCCTATATCCTCACCATTTACCTTATCTGCAAACCCTAATCTTCAACATTAAACGCTAATCCTAAACCCTAACCTTAGACACTGACACTGAACCCTAACCGTAAATGCCTACAAGGGCTATAAACCCTAATTTTAAACAGTAAAACAAAACTCTAATCCAAAATGCTAAACCTAACCCTAGTCCAAAAGCTTAATTTAATTATCAACACTTGTCATCTTTTCGAAATGTACATCACAAGGGGTCCAAAAATTTTGACTTACAATCTTGTGTAAGTACATCAAAAGAAAAACCAATTACAACAAAGGAGTCACTCGAACTGAGGATTGGCTAGTCACTTCCCAC